>OIYG01001333.1_pt1 | contig 18904 bp, 21 predicted proteins | sample 1587861 | NCBI WGS metagenome assembly OIYG01 (sample SAMN03283272) | human gut metagenome | biome: human-associated habitat; material: feces | host: Homo sapiens | place: Peru | collected 2012 | reverse complement strand
AGGCTGAGGCTGAGCAGAATGCTGCTGCAGATAAGGCTGAGCGCGAGAAGATTGACAAGATGAACCAGGCAGACAGCATGATCTTCACCACCGAGAACTTCCTGAAGGATAACGGTGATAAGATTCCTGCAGACAAGAAGCCAGGCATCGAGCAGGCATTGCAGCAGTTGAAGGATGCTCACAAGGCAGGTGATGTTGCAGCCATCGATTCAGCTATCAACAACTTGAACACCGTCATGCAGGCTGCTTCTCAGCAGATGTACCAGGGCGGCCAGCAGGCAGGTCCTCAGGGTGCACAGGGCGGTCAGCAGGCACAGGGTGCTAACGATGGCGCTCAGGATGTACAGGATGCAGACTTCGAGGAGGTTAAGTAATCTCGATAAAGAAACATAGTACAAACCAATATAAAATGGCGTGTGACTCAGTGAGTTACACGCCATTTTGCATTTAATTTCCGCATGGCTACCCTGGATGCGCTTGCCCTTGCTCACTCCTGGAATGGGGTGATGGATAAATAATAGAAGTTGCCTCCCCATTGTACCATTTCTCGTTGGCTGAGAAGGTGTTTGGGGAGGCAACTTTCATTTTTTAATTAATAAAGGATTCTGCCTAAAGTTTGTTTCTAAAGAAAGCGGTGAGCTTTGAAGAGATAAGGTCGACATATTCGGGCACAAAATAGGTGCGGATGTGTGAGGCACCGGGTACCAGAAATAGTTCCTTGTCTTTTGTGCCCGTGGCGCGGGCGTAACACTCCGCCGTCATATAGTAAGTGTCAGCCTCCTGCCCGGCAATCATCAAGAGAGGTTGGTCAATGAGCTCCATCCCGTCGGCAGCATTGAAGGCATAGAGGTCTATGAGGCTGCTCTTGGTGTAGCGGAAGGTGGAGTTGGGATGGGCATGGCTTTGCAGATAATATTCATAGCCGTCGCGATAGAGTTCGAAGGGAAGCTTCTTGGCCTGTTCGGGAGTGATTCCGCTCATATCACCAATGTATTCGGGCTTGCCTGTGGCGATTTCTGCCTCACGTGCCAAAGTGGCTTCTTTCAACTTTTGAGGAATACGTGCTATGTCGGTGTTCATAAAGCCATTCAGTCGCACCACACCGCTGTTGAACATGCTCAGTGTGGCTACGGCTTTGAATCGTTTGTCGGTCTGCGCCGTCTTGAGTGTATAACCACCTCCACCACAGATACCAAGGACACCGATGCGTTCTTTGTCCACACCAGGGAAAGAGGCGATGAAGTCGCCGGCGCAGCGGATGTCCTCCATACGGTTCTGCGGACGGTCAGTCTGGCGTGGTTCGCCCTCGCTGCCCCCTTGATAGGCGGCATCGAAAGCGATGGTGATGAACCCTTGCTCGGCGAGGAGTTGGGCATATTTACCTGCCACTTGTTCCTTCACGCCACCGTTGGGATGGGCCACTACGATGGCCGGATAGCTTTGCTTACTGTCATAGCCTGCCGGCGTATAGACATTGGCCACTACTTTCAGATTGCCAATGTGATAGCTTACAGGTGTAAGGTTTACTTTGCCCGGTTCGTTCTTAGCGAGGGCATCCGTATAGACAAGACCCCAAGGATTATGTTGGGGCTGCGCATTTACAGTATGAGTCATTGTTGTCATCATTAGAAATATTATTATTAAATTGCGAATCATAATTTAGTCTTTTATTTGAGGTTATTATATGCTTCATCAGTCACAGCTTCCAGCCATTCGTTGCTCGACGATTTACGGCTCTTGATGCTAAAGGCGATATGTTGGAACCAGCTGTCGCGAGTAGCTCCATGCCAATGCTTGGTGCCTTCTGGAATCTCTACCACATCGCCCACATTTAATCTTCGTGCCGGTTTGCCCCATTCCTGATACCATCCTGTGCCTGAGGTGACAATGAGCACCTGTTTGGCTCCGTGATGAATGTGCCAGTTGTTGCGGCATCCAGGTTCGAAGGTTACATTGCTTACAGGCAATCCTTCTTGCTGGGAAAGGCGAGCCACATAGCTGTTGCCACTGAAGTATTGAGCCAATGCTGTATTTGGATCTCCGAGGGGAAGATCTTGAATCGCCCTAGGATTTTCTGCAGTAAAGGTTTCCCCATAGACATCAGCAATGGCTTTAGCAGCACGATAGCCTTCTACGTTGCCCACCTTCTGGCGGAGTGTGAGAGCGACGGAATGAATCTCGTCATCGCTCAATCCCATATTCTTGGCCCCTTTGACGTGTGAACGAAGCTGGGCGTCAAGGCCTTCAATGGCGGAGAGGGCACTTACAGTGACCAATTCACGCTGAGCGTGCGTGAGATTGTCGCGGGCAAAGATGTCGCCAAAGAGATGGGCTTTGAGGTAGCCGTCAAGTGCAGGAGAGAAGGAGAAGTAATAGGTGCTGCGAGCGGTCACCTTCTTCTGTATCTCTGTGCCGTAGGCCATGGCGTTGAAGTCTGCTGGCAGGGGCGTAGCATCGCGACCTGGAGAATCTGTAGTGATGCCACGGGCGCTGCGTTCATCGAGCACACGGATGAACGTGTTGAGCGCATTGAGGCTACGAGGGAAACCCGTATAGGCATAGAGTTGCACCAAGGCTTCTTTAATTTCGCTGATGGTGAGACCTGCGTCGAGTCCTTCGTTTATGGCGCGCTTCAATCCTTCTTTATCACCCTTCGCTTCGAAAGCGGCAATGGCCACCATGGCTTGTTGCTGCGGACAGAGATGATTGATTTCGGAGGAACTTTGGCAAGCAGGTTGCGCAACAACGTTTTTACGGAGCCAATCATTAAGAAGGTCTGCCAGTTGCACATTGTTGCGCTCTTGCATCAAGAAATGGGTGTTTCCCTTGATACCGAGTTTCGAAAGTTCCACCAATTCGGCTTTACCACCATGTCGATTGATGGCATCAACAAAGAGGCGAGCCATCTGAATGCGTACACGCCAGTTCTCATCGCCCAGCAGTTTGGACGGTTTTTCGGGAATGTAGTCGCCAAAATAGAGCACAATGGGGATGCGCGTGAGCTTCATGAAGTCGTCTTGGCTAACGGGCGTGCCTTTGGCACCTCCTGTGCGTCCGGGGATGGGAGCCGGCACTTCACCTTCAGGAAACACGTAACCGCCCGGTTCGTAGCTGGCAATGGCCTTGACAGCACCATCGGCCGCTATGGCGGTGAGCCAACCAGTAAGTCCTCCTGCAGAATGAGTTACGAGGACGTGGCTGCCTATCTTTTCGGCCAAAGCTTTGAGTGAAGGCACATCCTGCTTGTGATTGCTGAGGTCGGGCACCATCTGGCGGAAGAAGTTGTTCAGGCTTTCGGCGTCTTGGGGAAACTGTACGTTTCTGTTAAACTCCGGCCACTGCCCCATACGCCATACGTCAAACCAAAACATCTCATCGGCTGTGGGCTTCACGGTGGTGGTGGTCGTAGTGCGTGAAGCGCGTCCACGACCGGGGAGGTCCACCACATAGCTACTCCAACCGCGCTGAAGCATCAGCGTGGAAAAGCCGGCACGACCATCGGGAGTGGTTTGCCAACACATGCCCGACTGCCCGTAACCATGCACATAAACCAATGGATAAGGTTGTGCCTCTTTCGGCACTTGAAAGCTAACAAAAGCGTGATCAGCATGATAGCTTTGTCCCGTTTCCACTTGTTCGCTCCAACTGATGAATTGGCTATTGTCGTACGCACCAGGATGCTGAACCGTAGTTCCGCCTACCGCAAATTGGCCTTGCCGAACGATAGAAAGCGTTTGGCCATGGAGCGTAGAGATAAATGTAGATAATGCCATGATGATGATTCCTTTCAAATATTGTTTTACCATACTTATTCATTTTCAGTGTTAGTACTCAGATTGAGACCTTTTACCCAACTGATGACGCCTTCACGGGCACCGGCTACATTGTTGCGCGAGATGCTATACCCTTGTACCATAGTGGCCTCAGGTTCCATGCGGGCAATGGTTGTGGTCGTTCCGGCCCATCCGCTGCCACCATGCACAGTAAAGGGGATGATGGTTTTGCCTTTAAAGTCATATGTATCGAAGAAGGTGTACATGGCCTGTGGCATGTTGCTCCACCAGATAGGGTAACCGATGAAGATGACATCATAATCGTCGAAATTTTCTATCTGTGTGCTCAGTGCCGGGCGTGCATTATTGTTTTGTTCCTCCTGGGCCTCTTCAATCAATGGTTGGTGGCTGGCAGGGTAAGTCTTCACCGTTTTGATTTGGAAACGGTCGGCTCCCGTTTCATCGGCAATAATACCAGCCACATATTCCATGTGACCATAAAGCGTGCCATTCACTACTAAACGGCTAGCGCCAGTCGATGCGTCCACGCCATCTCTTTCAGGCATGGTAAAATATGCCACAAGTATTTTATGGTTGGTGCCTGGCACCACTTCTTCGGCATCAGGATTCTGTTCAATGCCATCGGCTGCATCATCGTTAGCACATGCCATCACAACGATAGCTATGCTTAGTGATACAAGCAAAATCAAATTCCTATAAATTACTTTCATACGATGCTTCTTTTATTTGATGAATACTTTCTTACTTTTTCCCTTATCTGCAATGATATAAAGACCTTGCTGGAGGCCTTGCAATGCTTCAGAACTTCCTACCTTTTTACCATTCACATCATAAACGGCATAAAGTGAGCCTTTGTCTATAGTTGGCTGAACGATGGCTGTACTATTATTTAACACGCCAATCTTCTCCAACCACTCTCTCGTGCTACGAACACTTCTCCCAGGCATGTCGATGCCTTCATCGTCGGCAGTCGGTGTCTGTATATTGGAAGGGTCGATGTCCGTGGGCAACGTGGCGGGGATATGCTGAGAGCTGGGTGTCACCTTATAAATCTTCTGCATCGACTCATTGAGATAACTTGTGGAACCGTAGGTGAAGAAAGGAATGATAACCTTGCCCGTGAGGTCATAGGCTTCGAGGAAGGTGCAAACCACCATGGCCGGCTGGTGCCACCAAATGGGCGAACCCACGAAGATGGTGTCGTAGGCTGCAATCACTTCCTTTTCTGGCAGATTGCCTACCGCAGGGCGAAGGTCGCCGTAAGCTTCGGCTTGAATGTCCATGCTTACGTCGTAAGGATCGTCGGGATAGGGATTGAGCGGCTCAATACGATAACTGTCTGCACCAAGAATGCTGACGATGTTTTGCGCTACAGCGTGTGTATTGCCTGTAGCTGAGAAGTAAGCCACAAGGGTGCGGCTGTTCTGTTGAGCTTGAATGTTTGTAAGCGATAGCAAACAAACGACTAGAAAGATGATAATTTTCTTCATAATGTTTCTTTTTTTTCTTTTAAATGATATGCACTGTACACCGACGCTGCCGAGAGTAAAGCCATCATCGTGAAAACAACGAGATAGGATTCACATCTATACGTCACAACACCTTCGTATATAAGCGGTTCAAACCTATCAAGCATCCATCCCAATGCATTACCTAGCAATGCGGTAGCTATATAAGCCAAGAATGTGTAGAGACTTAGCATTACACCCCAGTTATCATTGCGGTTCGACTCACGAACGAGCGCCACGACCACGGGTGAGATGTTGCCAGCGACTGCTAGTAGCACAAGGGCTGCAGCAGCAAGCAGAAAACTCTGGAAGCCTGCGGCTATCATGCCAATGATGCAGAGAAACGCTACTAAGGTGCCGATGGCAGAGAAGCGCATCAGTGGACATCGGCGCTGCCCCAAACGAGCGCTCACGGCTGGCGCCGCGAGGCTACCTAGCGCACCGATAATCATCAGCAGTGTCATCACCCATCCGGCCTGTTCTGAAGTACACTTGGTATAATCTTCCAAAAATTTCTTACCAATAACACTTTGAAGCACAAAATAAAGCGCAAACGGGAGGGCGCCTGCAATGATAATGTTCCAATTTTGCTTCACTAACATCACCTCACCAAAGCGTTTCACGTCAAAGGAAGCACCGCTTAGAATCGTCGGCTTTGCTTGGCGCAAGCCCAACAGACAATAGATCACATAGACGGCAATGCCAGCTAACGTAGTGACATGGAGTGCTTGTTGCCAACCATAAGTTTGCACTGCGTAGATAAAAGGAGCGTTTCCCATCACACCACCCAAATAGCCACCAAGCATTACAAACCCCATCATCTGCGCAAAGGAAGCGGAGTAGAGTCGCGCCGTTTCTTTCGTAATGCTCAGATACACACTGGCAGCACCTAAGCCCACCAGCACGCGCGCCACATAGAGCAGCGAAAGCGAAGGAGCAAAGGCTGAGAGCAAACTGCCCACGCAAAGCACCATGGCACCAACGGTGATGACACGCATACCACTATATTTGTCGATGAGGAGCCCCACGAAGAGCTGACCAAAGGCGTAAGCATACATAAACACGGCGCCCGTGTGCGCCACGCTCGCAGCGTCGGCTCGAAAGTGCGTTTGCAGTTCGCTCCAAATGGCACCAGGCATCACCACCTTTTGCAAGTTAGCCATGAAGTATAAACCCACGGCACAAAGCCAAAAAAAGAATGTTTCTATTACAACGCGTTTACATTTCATAGGTGTGGCGTTATTGTTTGATTTTACTTCCGCCAAACACGGCGCTAATATCCATGCGGTCGACCGCTGCATCTATATACGCCACCTCATCGGCAGAGAGATGAATATCGGCAGCACCGGCATTTTCCTTCAATCGAGAGAGCTTGCGGGTGCCAGGGATAGGTACAATCCATGGCTTCTTGTTAATCATCCATGCGAGTGAAATCTGCGATGGCGTAGCGTGATGGACCTCTGCAAGGAGTTGCAGCAAGGAGAACAACTGCTCGTTTTTGGCAAAGCTCTCGGCTTTAAACTGAGGCATGGAGGCACGATAGTCCGTCTTAGCATCAAAGGTAGAAGTGGCTGTGTATTGATTGGTGAGCAAGCCGTTGGCAAGTGGAGAGAAAGCCACCAAGCCCACGCCCAACTCTTCCAATGTCGGGAAAAGGCTTTCGTACCATCGTGCCATCAGCGAATAGCGGTTTTGAACCGCTGCTACAGGGCATACGGAATGGGCACGGCGCAGATAGTCCTCCGTAGTTTCGGAGATGCCCCAATGCAATATTTTCCCCTCCTTGATGAGTGATGCCATCACTTCTGCCACGGCTTCTGGTTCCACCTTTGGGTCGATGCGGTGTTGAAAGTAGAGATCGATGTGATCGGTCTGCAAGCGGCGGAGCGAACCTTCTACCGCGGTTCTGATTTCAGCAGGGGTCGAATTGGGCACAAGGGCGTGAGGACCGTCGGTCGTGCTCATGTCGAACGTGAGACCAAACTTCGTGCTAAGTACAATCTTGTCACGATAGGGCTTCAAGGCATTGCCAAGGAGCTCTTCATTGTCGTGAGGATTGGTATCCGTGCCATACACCTCGGCGGTATCGAAGAAGCTGTAACCCATATCTACGGCTAAGGCCAAAAGGTCGGTCATCTCCTTCTTATCAGCAGGCGCACCATAGGCATGGCTCATGCCCATACATCCTAATCCAATGGCGGAGGTACGCAGTCCGCTCTTTCCTAATTCTCTGTATTCCATACAATTAATTTTTTATACGATTAATGTTTTATTCTGCCGCAAAAGTACATCGTTTTTGTCTATATTGATTTACGATAAATGCGGATAGAATTACCATAAAAGCGGAAGATGAGAGTGGGGCGGGACATTTCCGTAAAAAGTGAAATTTTCCCCGCAAAAGTTATAAGAGGAATAGGCGCATAAAACTGTATTTTTGCACACGTTATGAAGTATATCGTATATATAATAATGTGCACTATTTCACTATATGTGTTTGCGGAGCCACAGCCATCTGATACTCTATCAATAAGAGGTGACCAGAGCAAGAGAAAATGGATCTGCAAAATGGATTCCTTTATCTGTAGTTTTAGTGGATTTAAAAATAAATCTGATACGTCTTATATTAAGCGTGCTCCTGAAAGACTTCGGGTGAAGTTGATGATAAACTACTCTGGCTCATCTGTTGGTATGATGGATTCGGAAGGTGGAACATACATTTTTGAATCACAGAACAAACGCACTTTAGGATTTCAAGCTTCTTATAGAGGATTATCTGTCGGATGGGCATTTAACCCCGAACGACTCTTTAATCGTTATAAGGATTATGAACTCAACGTCAATAGCTATGGTAACGCTATGGGTGGAGACCTGGTATATCATGTGGCAGACAGCTATCGTTTCAGTACTTCGGAGAGCAGCGAAATAGGTGAACTGGGACAAGCTGCTATCAAGCAATCTCTGCTTATGCTGAGCGGATATTATGCATTCAACTCCAAACGTTTCTCTTTCCCGGCAGCCTTTACTGGTTCTTGGATTCAGCTACAAAGTAGTGGAAGTGCAATGATTGGTTTATCTTTGTTGCGTAACCGATTAGATATCGAACAAAATGAATCCACAAAGAATCGTCAATCACAGATTCGCACCTCAGGCCTTAGCATGGGCGTGGGATATGGTTACAATTGGGTATTTGGTAGGGAGCGGAAGTGGTTACTTCATTTATCCTCTTTGCCTCAGTGGATAATCTATAACAGATATACATTGCAAGGAGAGACCAAGTCGACTTGGTTTAGCACTAGACCGTTTAATGTGGTTGTGATAGGACGAATGTCGCTGGTTCGACATTTTGAAAAAACATTCATAGGTTGTTCTGTGGTAGTCAATAACTCGCAATTTGACTTTTCTAGGAACTCAGGTATCAGTCAGATAAAGTGGCGAGCGAGGGCCTTTTGGGGCTTCAAACTATAGATTCCTCCAAAAGTGAAATAATCTCCGCACTTATCGTAATGCCATTCACTTGTAAACTCCTTAACTTTGCAAACAGAAAGCGATATGAATAAAAACAAAAACAGCGATATGAAAAATATGATACTTACAATGGTATGCATGATGATACTAATGAGTTGTGGCGCAGGCCCTCTCAATGAAACTTCAGAACGAAGCCCCATCCCTACGGAAAAGCCAAACAAACCTGGGGATGAAACTTCGGGGGGCAACCAACCCGATAGCAATACCTCGTGGTTTACGAGCTCTTCCACCGTGGGTGAGGTCATAGCGGACGATGCCTTCAAAGGTTTTGGCGCCTTGCTTTTTCCGGTAGATAGGTCGGTGCCTTCATCAATGACACTGGCAGAGGTAAGCACCTCATCTGTATATGTATGGTACACGCACATACAAGCGTCTAAAACCGTTGAAATCATCAACAGCTTGAAACGCGATGCATTGGATGGTCATCAAATATTCTTTCCTATTTATACGGAAGCTGAAATGCAGGCCGATGCCTCTAAACGCAACACGGGTTTGTTCTTCTTCCGTGGCACGCCTGGCAAGGAGTTTGCAGTGATGAATGCTGGAGGCGGTTTTATGTATGTGGGTGCCATGCACGACAGTTTTCCGCACGCCTTAGAGGTGAGTAAGAAAGGTTATAATTGTTTTGCGCTCATTTATCGCCCCGACGACCCTTATAATGATTTGGCAAGAGCCATCAGCTACATTCACAGCCACGCTGACGAACTGGGCGTGAAGGCCGATGGTTATTCGCTTTGGGGTGGCTCGGCTGGTGCTCGTATGGCTGCCACCTTGGGAAATGGTGATTATTTACGCCAATTGACCGGCGATAATGGTGTGCCACAGGCAGCAGCCGTTGTGATGCAATATACAGGCTACAATCGTGCTAGTAGCACCGATGCGCCTACCTATGCCAATGTGGGCACCAACGATGGAATAGCTTCCTATCAAACGATGCAAAACCGCCTAAAGGCGCTTTCCGCCATGGGCATTCCTACGGAATTTCATGTTTATCAAGGCCTTGGGCATGGATTTGGTATAGGACAAGGCACCGTAGCCGAAGGGTGGGTGGACGATGCCGTCAGCTTTTGGGAACGGCAAATCGTGACGGCCTCTATCTCAACGCCTACAATGTAAACAATTTAAAAGCAGTATATTATGGCAAAAAAGATTTTGATTTTATCAGGAAGCCCCCGCCTTGGGGGAAATTCCGATTTGCTTTGTGATGCCTTTATGAAAGGTGCCAAAGAAGCCGGTCATCAAGTAGAAAAGATTCGCATAGCCACCCAGCAGATAGGCTATTGTCGCGCTTGCTATTATTGTAAAAAGCATGCGGGCGAATGTGCCATCAAAGATGATATGGCTACGATTCTTGAACGTATGCTAGGGGCCGATGTGATTGTGATGGCCTCACCGGTCTATTTCTATTCGATAGACGCACAACTCAAAACGCTCATCGACCGCACTGTGGCACGCTGGACGGAAATCCGCGACAAGGAGTTTTACTACATAGCCACAGCGGCAGAAGCAGAACGAGAAGCCTTGTCATGCACCATCGAGTGTATGCGCGGACTGGCTGCCTGTTTGAAAGGCTCCGTGGAGCGCGGCGTCATCTTAGGAGGCGGTTTTTATGAAAGAGGGACCATTGCCGGTTCTCCAGTGGAGAAAAAAGCCTATCAGATGGGACTTTCTGTGTAATAAATAGTTGATTGTCATCAATAATTAGTAATTTTGTAGCCAAAATCAGAAGTGTATGGAGAATATTATCATCAAGCAAAGTTTGGCCGAACTCGGAAGTGAAGGCTATCAAGATTATCTGGCACATGCCCTTTGTACAGAAGGGCAATGTGCTTTTGTATTCAATCATCAGCTCTACAACCTGAGTAAGGGCGATTGCCTCATTGTGCGCAAGGGGAAATTGATTGAGAAAGTGATGCCTTCTGACGACTTTCAGGTGGTAGCCATCTACATCACCCCTTCCTTTATCGAACGCTCTACGCCCCAAAGCAATTATGGCATGAAGGGACAACTATCGCTGTTTCTCAATCCCGTGATGCGTTTGGACGTACGCCAGCAGGATATCTTGCTACACGACATGCAGATGATTGAACATCGTCTGAACGACCGGGCGCACCATTTCTACCAAGAGACATTGACCAACGCTGTGCAAGCCATGATTCTCGACTTCTTTGACTTTCACTCAGGACTTTATGGTGAACTCAAAATCACGTCGCCATACGCTGCTACTATGCGCGCTTTCATTGATATGCTCGAACGGGGCGATTACCGCAAGCATCGCGACATCGCTTATTATGCCTCTGAACTCTGCGTCAGTCCCAAATATCTGTCGGAAATATCCAACAAAGTGAGCGGCTACTCAGCCAATTATTGGATAAACCGCTATACCATCCTTGATATATCCCGCCTGCTTCGTGACAAGTCGTTGACCTTTGTGAATATATCAGACCTGTTCGGCTTTTCATCGCCGGCCTACTTTAGTCGCTACGTACAGACTTACCTAGGAATGAAGCCATCGGAATATAGAGAATGACCGATATGAGATGGTCACGAAAACGCAAATTTAAGCATCTTCTCATCCTTATTTTACACTTTGCGGCCTATTTGCGACACGCGAGCGCAAACCCATTGATACACAGGCTATGTCGTTTTTGAGGAGGTTAAGTAATATAATACACTCGTAACTTAATAGAAATAAGGCGTGCAAGGCTCAGAAATGAGTTTTGCACGCTTTTTTGTGTCCCACTGTAAGAGAGTGGAAGTTTTTTGGCGGCTTTATGATTTATTATAGATTCAGTTAGGTACCTATAGAACGTGTAAAAAACATTAAATATAAATGCCAATTTCGCTATTTACAAATAAATGTACTACTTTTGCAAATCATCTGATGATATGATTATAAAAGAGACAAATTATTATGATTATAAAGAAACAATCCTTGGCAGATATTGTGTGCGAACAGCTACAACAGAAAATAGAGACAGGTGCATACAATCCTGGTGATAAACTGCCCATTGAACCCGTTTTGATGAAGATGTTTGGCGTGGGGCGATCAAGCATTCGCGAGGCAGTGAAGATGCTCGTCAACATGGGGCTGGTAGAAGTAAAGCAGGGAGCCGGTACATTTGTTGTAGAGAGGCCAGCAAATGAAAGCGTGATTGACGCGAAAATGATGCAGGCCGACCGCACAGAACTGGATGAAGTGCGGCGGATCCTCGATATGGCTGTGGCCGAGAGAGCCGTGGCTCGATGCACTCCCGACGATGTGGAACTGATGAAGATTCACTTGGCTGCACGTAAGGAAGCTGCCCAAGCGGGCGACCTTGAACGCTGTATCGAAGCTGATGTGAAGTTTCACTCGACCATCGCCAATGCTACACACAACAAACTTTTGGCAGAGATTTATCACTCGGCCTCCATCCAGCTTTCTTCAGAGTTTCATCGCATCTATGAAGATACTGAATACTTCAAAACATCGCAAACCTCGCACGAGAAGTTGCTGAAATACATCATAGCAGGCGACTTGAAAAATGTGCGTAAATTGATGACCATCGTCATAGAAGAACCATAAAAAAAATGCTCGAAGGCCGTGAAAAGCTTTTTGAGTACTACCGCATCACTGTGGCCACTGTGGTGAGAGAATATTCAGATACCGACCGCCACGAAGCACCTTGCGACTCAAACGATTTCTTCAATCAATAATTCCCGTATGGAGCAGAAAGATTATTTTATTTACAACGAAAGTGCCACAGACTATCTGAAAAGCCGAGACAAGCGCTTGGCTGAGGTGATAGACCGTGTGGGGAAGATAGAGCGTGAGTTGGGAGCCATTGAAGGTATCACCGACCCAGCACCACAAACCAAGAAGGTGTCACAAACCAAAAAGAAATAAAAATGGAAACTATCAAAATAACCCGCTATCAAACGCCTGTGGGCGAGATGCTCATTGGCTCTTACAAAGATAAACTCTGCATTTGCGACTGGGCACTGGAAAAGCGCCGCGGCACCATCGACCGCCGCATCTGCCGCCATCTGAATGCAGAATATGAAGAGGGTACTTCGCCCGTAATCGAACAAGCCATCGGTCAGCTGAAAGAGTATTTCTCCGGCAAGCGCACCGAGTTCACCATCCCCGTAGTGTTCACAGGTTCTGAATTTCAATGCCAGGTGTGGAGCGAACTGATGAAAATACCTTACGGTGTAACTATCTCTTATGCCGAATTGGCTCGACGTATTGATAACCCCAAAGCTGTGCGTGCCGTCGCATCGACTAATGCCACCAACCCCATCTCCATCTTTGTGCCTTGCCACCGTGTGATAGGCAGCAACCATAAGCTCACGGGTTATGGCGGTGGACTGGAAGCCAAAGAGGGTCTGCTCTCACTCGAAAAGAGAGTGAGTGGACAAATGTTAGATTTTTGAACCTTCAACCAACAGACAAATGAATAGTAATACTTCTACCACAGCCATCGGGCAAGCCACCGTCTATTCGGTACTGATGGCCGTGGCTTGTTCGCATCTGCTCAACGACATGATACAGTCTGTCGTTCCCGCCCTCTACCCGATGATAAAGGACGATTTTGCCCTCACGTTTGCCCAGATAGGCACCCTCACGCTGGTGTTCCAGCTCACTTCATCGCTCCTTCAGCCCCTGATGGGCCATTTGGCAGACAAGCATCCGGCACCTTATTCCCTGGCTTTAGGCATGTGTTTCACTTTCATTGGTATCGCTTGCCTCTCCATCGCCCACAGTTTTGGCTTTTTACTGCTGTCTCTATCATTGATAGGTTGTGGATCTTCTGTGTTTCACCCCTTGGCCTCACGCATTGCCCAAGTAGCGGCAGGCAGACGCAAGGGCGTGGCTCAATCCATCTTTCAGGTAGGAGGCAATGCCGGTAGCGCTTTTGGCCCGCTGTTGGCAGCCTTCTTGGTGCTGCCTTACGGACAGCCTGCTGTGGCATGGATGTGCATTGCAGCCTTTCTGGCAATTGTGGTGTTGGTGCGGATTGGTTCTTGGTACGGCAAGCGTATACAAACGAAGGGTGGCATAGCAGTCGATGCCACCGTAGCTCATCCGTTCAGCCGTCGGAAAGTGTTGTGGTTGCTGGGCGTGCTGATGTTGCTGCTTTTCTCGAAATATTTCTATTTAGCCTGCATGACCAACTACTTCACCTTCTTTCTGATAGATAAATTCGGTGTGAGCGTGTTGCAATCGCAATACTGCCTGTTTGCCTTCTTGGCAGCTTCGGCTATCGGCACTGTAGCAGGAGGTTTCGTAGGCGATAAGTACGGTCGCAAGCGCGTCATCTGGGGCTCCATCTTGGGAGCCGCCCCCTTTGCTTTGGCCTTACCCTATGTAGGTTTGGCGGCAGCCGTATGTTTGGCTGTCATGGTGGGGTTAATCCTCTCATCTGCCTTTTCAGCCATTCTGGTCTATGCCACCGAACTGGTACCGGGTCGTACAGGCATCATCGCCGGCCTCTTCTACGGCTTCATGTTTGGCTTGGGTGGTTTAGGTTCCGCCTTCTTTGGTTGGCTGGCCGACCTCACGAGCATCGAATTCATCTTCAAAATCAGCGCGCTCTTGCCCCTGTTGGGCATTGTGGCAGCTTTCTTGCCGAACCTAAAAAAATGATAGATAAGGACGATTTCCGAAAAGCAGTCTATTGCATTGTGGCAGCCGTGCCACAAGGTAAGGTGATGAGTTATGGAAGTGTGGCCCGCTCGGCAGGCTATCCCGGCTACCATCGCCTTGTGGCACGAGTTCTAAAAGGTGCCAGCAGTCAGCTGGGGTTGCCTTGCCATCGAATCGTAAACAATCAAGGTCGCCTTGTTCCAGGATGGAAGAATCAGAAAGTATTACTTCTTGCAGAGAAGGTAATAATCAAGTCAAATGGCTGTGTAGATATGGGCCGATGCAGTTGGAATCCGATGGAAGATCTATCAGTTTTTTGATGTTTTAGTCAAATAAGGGGCCGACTCATCATGAGCCAGCCCCTTCTTGATTGTTTTACCTAAAAATCATTAGAATGAAGTATTCACTATTTGTAGTCAATACTACAAGTAGTAATTGCTCCATGACCCAAAAATATTCCTCCAAAAGGAGTGAGTTTCTCAGATTTTATTTGTATCTTTGCCATGTCATATCAGAGTTTTGCTTGTTTATTTTTGCAACACTAAGATAAGTGAATTCTTCGACATGGCAAAATCCTGGGCAACTTTTTGTTGCTCAGGTACTTAAAAAGTTTAATTTATAATAGTGTTGCGGAATTAAGGGAATAAACGTGTCATGAAGAAGGAAGTATTATACCTATTGCTGAATGACTATGCCGACCACGAATCTGTATTCTTGGCCGGATCCATCAATAATGATGCTGTTGCAAAGCGCAAGCATCCTAAATATATCAACAAAGTAGTAGCCCCAACTTTGGAGCCAATAACTTCATGTAGCGGATTCCGCATCCTGCCCGACTATTCATTCGACACCATGCCCGATGATTATGCGGCCCTGGTATTGATTGGCGGTTATGGTTGGATGAATGAGGAAGTTGCGTCAAAAGTTGTTCCCATTGTAAAGAATGCCATTGATAAAGGCATCATCGTAGGAGCTATCTGCAACGCAGCCTCCTTTATGGCTAAATCTGGTTTCTTGAACCAAGTGAAGCATACAGGCAATGGGCTCGACCAGCTCAAACTTTGGGGTGGAGCGCATTACACCAACGAACAAGGCTACGTCGGCGCACAAGCCATGAGCGATAACCGCATTGTCACCGCCAATGGCAGCGCATCACTGGAGTTTGCAAAAGAGATGCTTCTACTTTTGGAGAATGAACCCGCAGAAGCCATCGAGATGTGGTACCAGTTCTTCAAGCAGGGCTATGTGCAAATGATGAGTCAAATGAGAGGGAAATAAGAATCTATTCACACCAATTAAATAGAAAGGCTTATGCAAATCAAAGCAGTTCATCATATCGCTATCATCGCATCAGACTATCAGCGTTCTCTGCATTTCTACACGGAGATACTGGGACTAAAAATGATTAGTGAGCATTACCGGGCTTCACGAGAATCCTATAAAACAGATCTCGCACTTCCTGACGGAACCTATGTGGTAGAGCTGTTCTCATTCCCGTCACCTCCACAGCGTGTGAGTCGGCCTGAAGCCTGTGGCCTGCGTCATCTGGCTTTTGCGGTAACGGACATAGAACAAGCGGTACTAGAAATGACGGCTAAAGGCGTTGAATGTGAACCCGTCAGAATCGACGAATATACTGGTCGTAAGTTCACCTTCCTCCAAGACCCAGACAAGCTCCCCATTGAGCTATACGAAGTGGGAACGGAAGATTAAAGAACATCGAATTTTCACTCAGTAACATACAAACTATTTTTAGATAAAGAAACAATTAAATTAAATTAGATAAAGAAACAATTAAACAAGAACAAAAAGGAAAAAGTGAGTAAGGCTTATGAAACGAAAAGTGAACAACGAGGGACCATCCTTGTTCCCCGATTGGAATGAGAAAATCGAGGAAAAGGCCGAACCGGCCGCTAAGAATTTACAGGAAACAAACTACGACCATACGGCATTATTCGAACGCCTGGCACAATCAGCCTTCCGCAGTAAATTCAAGCTATCGGCTAAGGACAAGGCCTATATTCAAGCAAAAGGCATGGCCACAATCCGTAGTCATGCCGCTGATTTTGTTGCTAAACGCCTCGCTCCCGCTGTCATTCCTAACGATGGCAAACAGACCCCTATGCGCGGTCATCCGGTATTTCTCGCTCAACATGCCACAGGCTGTTGCTGTCGAGGTTGCTTTGCCAAGTGGCACCACATACCTGCAGGACGTGAACTTACCGCTGAAGAGCAGCAATATGCGGTAAGCGTACTGATGGCATGGATTCAAAGACAATTGTAAAAGTAGTGACAAGAATGAAAACAAAAGATTTGAAAGAAGTTCTTCAAAAAATGAGTTATAATGAACTCGTAGATACGTTGATGGAATATGCCAAAAAGGAGAAGACATTTGCCAAAGCATTCTATCAACTGGTAGAAAATAAACTAAAAGCAGGAGGCGAAGAAGATGCCCGCGAAGAGGTGGACAATTCTTTTAGCCAGACGCGCCCTATGGGAGGTCGCTATGACCGATACGATGATACGGATTGGTATGCCATTATGGAGGATTGCAATGAACTATTCCAAAAAGCTAAGCAAGCTTTGGGTATGGGCAACCTACGTCGTGCCGTGGCCTATCCGCTTCAATGGCTCAATGATTTCAGCGAAGAGTTTACAGAAGCCGCCTTTGGTTACGACGATGAAGGCGTTAAATTCGGATGGGCTTGTGAAGAGGCTATGGAAATCATTGAAAAGGTGATGATCCATCCGCAAGCAGACGCAGACTTCAAAGAGGAAGTAAGCGATGAACTATCAATGATTGCCGAAGAGGCAGAAGTCTTTGATGACTATGGCTTTGTCAACCTCAAATCCTTTGCCAGCCGCATGGAAGCCATGATTCAATCACCCGAGAAAGCACTATCTACCGTCGAAGCGCTCATCGAGAAAAATGAATTTGGCGTAAAGCTGAGTGACCTTATCATTCAGAAAGGCACCATACTCATGGCGATGGGCAAGCAGGAAGAAGCACTACGCTTTTGGAAGAATAATGTCTGTGAAGAGGAGGTATGTTCACATCTTGTCAACTATCTAATCAACCAAAAGGACTATGAACAAGCCTTGACAGTATTAGAGAAGGCCATTCGACAAGGTGAGCGTTACGAAAGTTGGCAATGGCTCAGAAAAGAAATTGAAATCTACGAGACACTGGGACAAAAAGAACAACTCATCGCAACTCATCGAAGATTATTCATTGAACATGGTGGCGAGTTTAAGAGCTATGAAGCACTAAAATCTCTGATTCCGGCTAATGAATGGAAGGGCTATCTTGCTGCTATGATGGGCGAAACGAATTTTAGCGATGTATGTTGGCGCTATGATGGAAACACAAAAGCCAACATTCTTCTTGCTGAACAAGACTTGGATGGATTATTTGAATATTTGATACAAGCGGAAGATCAAAGCATACTTGAACTCTACGAACAATATGCCAAGAAACTGCCCTCAGATAAGCAAGCCCAACTCATCCCGAACTACTTGAAGGAAATTCGCCAAGAAGCGTCTGAAGCTAAGAAACGTGATCATTACTCCAGGGTTCGCTATCATATCAGTAATCTCAAAGAACTGGATGGTGCTGACGAGGCGGTTAGCAATCTTCTCTCTGAACTCCGGGAATTATATCGCCGCAGACCTGCCTTTATGGATGAGCTGAGAAAGTTGGACTAGATACTAAGCCACGAGTAATAACATCAAATATTTAAATGTCTAATAGAGTATGTTACGATTAGCCGCTTATCTTCAGTTTGCCTTAGCCATCGCTCACCTGCTGGTGTTGCCTTGGCTCAATGAAGCGTTCCAAATCTATGGAATCGGAGAACCAATGGGGCATATTGCTGCCTATGGTGCCTATTGGCCTTATCTTATCACCATCATCATTGCCGGATGTTTCGCCTTGTGCGGACTCTATGCTATCTCGGCCTGCGGACGCATCCGCCGGCTTCCATTACTATGGACTGGCATCTTCTTCATAGCCTTCGTCTTCATCGCTCGTGCACTGATGGGGGCCTACTGGATGTATAGCAGTCATAACTTTGATTTTACGTCCTTATCGTCTGTCCTCATTGCTGGCTTTATCGGACTGCTGTATTTGGTGGGTGGCATTAAACAACTCAAACCTCAAATCCGCAACTAAACCTTTCAACGTTCTTCTTGCGTGTACACATCCTCTCATTACAGAATTAGCCGAAGTGTCGGATGAAGTGAGAGATGGTTCATCAAATGAGTAGTGACATCCTGGGGTACATGAGCCACCACAGAAGTAGATACTTATGAGAGAACGGATAATTTCGCTGTACCGATAACCGAACGTTTTCGTTAAGCCAGATGAGCAGAGCTAAGTTTACTTAAGCTCTGCCATGGCGAGAAAACGTGCCATGAAATGGAACGATCTACACCTTAGACTGAGG
>OIYG01001330.1_pt1 | contig 18951 bp, 18 predicted proteins | sample 1587861 | NCBI WGS metagenome assembly OIYG01 (sample SAMN03283272) | human gut metagenome | biome: human-associated habitat; material: feces | host: Homo sapiens | place: Peru | collected 2012 | reverse complement strand
TCAACATCTTTTGATAAATCAAAAGATAGATTTTAGATGTCTAGATATCTTCAGGAAGGCAAAACTAGCCGCAATAAACAGTTCCATCCGAGTTCACAATGCAGCTCTCACCAGCCGAGTCATCGCTGCAACTCACATCGCCAAGCGAACTAGCAATGCAGCGGAACGCATCAGAGCGGCAAGGGAAGCTAGAACCATCGTCACCACATTTTGATTCTCCAAAATGATTTTTTAGCGCTTCTTTTGAATTGTCATAATCATTTGCTTTTATACAAAATAATCCATTATCATTTATACATACTGCTTTTGAATCATCAGACCCCAATCTTACAAATACATTTTTTCCTAATGTTGTATAATCTGTTGCACTTGCTGTTGTTGGTGTTCCAAATGCATAATAATATGTTGGTTTTGTTACTCCTAATGTATCTCTTTCTACTGCATTGAATTCTAATTTGCATGTATATTCTTCTGTAACACTCTCTGTTGCTACCTTATCTAGTGTTACTGTTAATGTTCCATTTACTGAACTTTTTGCTTTAACTACTGTTGCATCATTATCTAGTTTGTTTTTGATACTTGTGTATTTTGCTGTTGTTCCCGTGCTTGGTACACATGTAACTGTTACATTTGCATCATAGTTGCTTGAGTTGTTTGTTACTTCATATGTTAACACACTTGTTTGATTTAATGTTTTTAATTCGCTAGTTGTAAATGTTATGATCTTTTTTGTATCATCCACTGCTGTTGTATATACATCCTTTCCATCTATACTTGCAGCTGTGAAGATTACACTAAAATCTTCATTGTTTTCGCTTACATTAGCAGACCCGTTTATTATTAATGTTGTTGAGATTGCTGCAAATCCAATTGACATTAATATAATTGCTACTATAAGCATACTTTTCTTCTTCATATTATTCCCTACTTTCTACTATTTTATTTTATAATACCCCCCCCGATTTTCAAGTCGTTTTGGTGGGTTTACACAAAGTTTTCAAAATTTTTTTAATTTTTGCATATTAAAATACACATCTTTTAAATTATTTTACATTACATTTTTTATTTTCACCTAATTTCACACACCTATCTTATTTTTATTATACTACATTCTTGTTGTGATATATAAACTTTTTTTAGGGCATGTAAAGTTAGTTTTAAATATTCATATTAATAAAAAAAGTTACACAAATCTCATTGAACTTTTTTGCAATTTTGGGCAGTTTTTTTCAATGAAATTAGTTTTCTCATAAAAAAAAGTAGAACTTTGCTCTACTTTTCTAGATTTTCTATTGCACTTATAAGTCCAAGTTTACCATACTCATAAGTTAATCCACCTTGTTGATAAGCTATATATGGTTCTCTTATAGGTGCATCACATGAAAACTCAATGCTTGAGCCTTGTGTAAATGAACCTGAAGCCATTATAACTTGGTCATCATAACCCGGCATATCCCAAGGAATTGCTGTCACATTTGCATCAATTGGAGATCCATATTGAACTCCTTGAACATATTTTATTAATTTTTCTCTATCTCTAAATATAATATTTTGAACTATATCACATCTATCATCATTATATTTTGGTTCAACATCATATCCAAGACTTTCCATTACTTTACTTGTTAAAACCGCTGTTTTTAAAGAGGAAGCAACAACACTTGGAGCAAAAAATAAACCTTCTAAAATTTGTTTGTTTATACCAAGCGTTGGTCCAACTTCTAATCCTTCTCCAGGAAGTGTAAGTCTCTCACCTACCAACTTAATTAAATCACTTCTTCCAACTACATATGCTCCATTAGGCGCAATACCTCCACCTAAATTTTTTATTAAAGAACCAACAGCAACATCAGCTCCAACTTCAATTGGAGTTTTTCTTTCAACAAATTCACAATAACAATTATCAACCATAACTATAATATCTTTATCAATACTTTTAATTAATTTAATTACTTTTTCTAGTTTTTCAATACTCAAAGATTTTCTAGTTGAATAACCTTTACTTCTTTGTATTTCAATTACTTTAACTTTTGTATTCTTTAGAAATGATTCAATTGCCTCATAATCAAAATCATCATTAACTAAGTCTATTTCATGGTAGTTTATATTAAAAGATGCAAGTGAACTTGGATTTTCTTTTATTCCAATAACTTCATGTAATGTATCATATGGACATCCACTTATTGAAAGAAGTAAATCTCCAGGTCTTAAAAGAGCAAAAAATGTTACATTTAAAGCATGAGAACCAGATATAAATTGACTTCTAACAACAGCACTTTCACTTTTAAAAATATCAGCATAAACTTTCTCAATTATTTCTCTACCTAAATCATTATATCCATATCCAGTAGTTGAATTAAAAGCATTTTCACTTAAGTTATTCTTTTTAAAACTATTCAATACTTGTTCACTAAAGAAAAACTTATTATCATCAATTCCTTTAAATTCATATTCTAATGCACTTTCACATTCTACAACTAATTTTTTTATTTCATCTCTTGTCATAAATTCTTTACCTCCACAATTTCTCCACTTTCACGTTTTTCAACATCACTTATTATATATTTAACTAAATCTTCTGGATCAATTAATTTTTTTTGACCAACTTTTTCCATTTCAACTCTTAAAAAGTCTTGATTCATATTTATTACTTCACTTGTACTAATCCACCCTGGAGCATAAGCAACCACTTTTCTATCAGTAACAACTGCAAAGTCTTTTGTTAATATATTTACTCCCGCTTTAGAAGCATCATAATCAATGCTTATTGGATTAAAATTATCCAAAGAATTATTTGAACTAATATTAATAATTATCCCTTTGTCACTCATTTTAGGTAATGCGTACTTTGTAACTAAAAAGGTACCTACAACATTAGTTTCCAAAACACTTAAAAAATCTTTTCCACTTTTTTCATATATATCTTCATCTTTAGAAATAGCTGCATTATTTATAAGAATATCTATATCATCTATATTAAAAAAAGTAGAATCAACTTCATTTTCTTTTCTAATATCACACTTTATACATCTTAAATTATCATATTCATTTTCCATAATATAAGCATTATCAACACTTTTATTATAAATTGCATAAACTTTATAACCTAAAGAAAGTAGATACTTAGTAAAATTTTCTCCTAAACCCTTACATCCACCAGTAACAACCGCAATCACTTTTAACACTTCCATTTCATATTCATTATATAAAAAAGACCTGTTTATAACAAGTCTATTTAAGTAAGAAAAAGTATAAAAGAACAATTATTCCAAGAGCAATTCTATACCAACCAAATGCTTGGAAATCATGTTTTTTAATATAAGAAAGTAAAAATTTAATAACAATAATACTTACAATAAAGGCAATTAAAGAACCAACTCCTAAAATCATAAGTTCGCCTGTTGCAAAAACAAATCCAACATCTTTAATATATTTAATTAATTTTAGTAAACTAGCTCCTGCCATTACTGGTATAGCTAGTAAAAATGTAAAATCAGCTATAGTTTTTCTTTCAAGTCCAATAAGCAATCCACCAACAATTGTTGCTCCACTTCTACTAGTTCCTGGAATTAATGCAAGTACTTGAAAAACTCCAACAACAAATGCTTGTTTATAAGTAATATCTTTTAAACTTTTTGTAGTCTTACTACCAATATTCTTTTTTTCAAAAATAATAAAAATTATACCATAAAGAATAAGCATTATTGAAACAACTATACTATTATAAAAATGGGCATCAAACCAATCATCAAAAAGAAGACCAATAATTGCTGCTGGAACACAAGCAACTAAGATTTTACCCCAAAGTGACAAAGTTTCTTTTCTTTCTTCTTTTTCTTTTTTAAATGGCCAAATACTTTTAAAATAAAGTATAACTACCGCCAGTATAGCTCCAAGTTGAATAACAACTTCAAATAACTTATAAAATTCACTTGTAACATTTAAATGAATAAAATCATTTAAAAGAATCATATGCCCCGTACTTGATATCGGAAGCCACTCAGTTATTCCTTCAACTATACCAAATAAAATAGCCTTTAAAATTTCCATAAATATCCTTCTTTCGCTTAATTCATTATATCATATATGAAAGTTTTTTATTCGTAAAAAAGTTATTTTACATAAATCTTGATATATAAAAAAGTATGATATTTCTATCATACTTGGTGAGAAAACGTTTTTGTTTTATTCAGCTTCCCTTTTACTTGCTAAAAAAGAAACCTTATCAACAATTACTTCAGTTATATATTTTTCTTCTTCTTGCTCATTTTTATACTTTCTTGTTTGAAGACGACCTTTAACACCAACTAAATCACCTTTATGGCAATAGTCACTTGTGCTCTTAGCTATACCATTCCAAAGAATACATCTTATAAAATCAGTTTCATATAAACCATTTTCATTTTTATAGCTTCTTTGAACAGCTAAATTAATTGTAAGCATATCTTTTTCATCGCCAATATTCTTAAGAGTTGGGTCTTCTGTAAGTCTTCCAATTAAGTAAACAACGTTATGCATTTTCTTCCCTCCTTTCATGATTTTTAGCCTATCACAAAGGCCTATTTCTTGTAAAAACGCAAAATTTTAAATTTGGAGGGTCAGATCTTTAATATCTGTATTGATTTATATGCAAAACGTAAAAATCTGTCAAAAAAAAGCTACCAATTTTAAAGTTTGGTAGTTTTAACATTTTTTTTAAATTTCTTTCATTAAACGGTTTAATTCAACAGCATATTCCATAGGTAATTCTCTCTTAAAATCACTTATAAATCCCATAATTAGCATCTCTTTTGCTTGATTTTCTGTTAATCCTTTACTTCTTAAATAAAACATCTTTTCTTCACTTATTTTAGAAACTGTTGCTTCATGTTCAAGCTTGCTTGAATCATTATTAACTTCATTAATTGGATATGTATCACTTATCGCATTATCACTTAAAAGAATTGTATCACATTTGATAGATGCATATGCGTTTTTAGCGCTTTCAGCAATTTTTACTTTTCCACGATAATTAGCAATTCCACCCTCATCAGCAATACTCTTTGAAACAATATTACTTCTAGTGTTAGCACCTATATGTATCATTTTAGCTCCAGCATCTAAATGTTGATTTTCTTTTGCATATGCAATAGAAATAGAATTACCAACAGCATTATCTCCAAGTAAGATACAAGAAGGATATTTCATAGTAACTCCACTTCCAACGTTACCATCAACCCAATCCATTACCCCATTTTCTTCCACAATCGCTCTTTTAGTAACCAAATTATATACATCTTTACTCCAGTTTTGTATTGTTGAATACTTACATTTAGCCCCACGTTTTACATAGATTTCAACAACTCCAGCATGAAGTGAAGACACTGAATAACTCTTAGCTGTACATCCTTCAATATAAGAAAGTTCTGCACCTTCATCAACAATAATTATTGTTCTTTCAAATTGACCTAAAGAAGATGATTCTATTCTAAAATAACTTTGTAAAGGTCTATCAAGTTTAGTATAGGGAGGAATATATATAAAAGACCCTCCACTCCATAAAGCACCATTTAAAGCTGTATATTTATTTTCATCATACTTAACTAGATTATTAAAATATTCTTTAAAAAGATCAGGATATTGTTTTAAAGCTTCATCTGTTGATAAAAATATTACACCTTTTTCTTGAATTTCATCACGTCCATGATGATATATTACTTCACTTTCAAACTGATTTGAAACCCCACTTAAATGCTCTTTTTCAGCATCTATTACTCCTAAAGTTTTAAATTTATTTCTAATGTCACATCTAACATTATTCCAATCACTTGTTAAATTGCCTTCTTTTTTATAATAATTTAATTTCGAGAAATCAAGTTCTATTTTAGGACCAAAATTGGGATTTTCAAGTTCTAAAAATTTTCTATAGGAATTAAGTCTAAATTCAAGCATCCATTCGTCTTCCCCTTTAGACTTACTTATTTTTTTTATTAATTCTTCACTTAACATTTCCATAAACATCACGAAGATATTATATAATAAAAGAGTACATTTTTAAAGTACTCTTTTTAATCTAGTTCAAGTTCATATAGAAGTTCATCTCCTATATTCCCTTCAATATCTTTTCTATAATCTTTTATCGTATCAATGAGTTCAAATCCAGCCTTTTCAAACATCAACTTAGCACCAATATTTCTGCCATCACATGTAGCATATAAACATTCCAAGTGACTTTTTTTCATTTCTCTTATAACACTTTTTAATACTTCTGTTCCATATCCTTTTCCCCAATGAGATTTTTCAATAAATATATTAACTGATTTACTTCTACTATCCTCTTGATAAAGAAATACATACCCAATAATCTTATTGGTATCTTTTTCTTGAATAACCGATCTAATCAAATATTCATCTTTATAAGCCCTCATAATATAGTCAGTGAAATCATCTATTGAATGAATATCTTTCATTTCAGGAATGTACCTTAAAACATCCAAATCACTTCCCCATGTTTCATACATAAGAGAAATATATTCAGGGATAAATTTTTTAATAATCAAACGTCTAGTTGTAAATTCCATAAACATTCCTTCTATTCTTACGTTTATTATACCATATCATAATTAAAAGTATACATAAAAAAATGTTGATATGTAAAACTAATCATCAACATCTTTATTGATATATAAAACAATAAATCTTATCAAATCACTTATCATTTTCTTACTTTCCGAACTTAATTTTGTACTTTCTTTTAATATAGCTAATACATTTTTCAAATTTCTTCCTTTAAGTTCCAAAAGAGACGTAATATTTGCACGTTCAAATATAGAAAATAAATCTTTAACAAATTTCTCACGTGTTTCCAAATCATATGTTTCCAACCATTCAGTTATACTTTTATCAACTCTTTTACTGAACATTGAAAGTTTTACTCTTTTAAAATAATCTTCATCAACCATCCAACTTGTTAATTCATGAGCCATTATTCCTTTATTTGTAGATTTTACAACAACATAATCATTTTTATGACGTAATAAAAGTCCAACAACACTAGAATCTGGAATTATTAATTCATATTTAGGTAAGATTCTCTTATATTCTTTACATTCAATTTCATGTTTTAAAATACCTGGGCCATCATTGCTATAAACTTTTATAATTTTATTTCTTATTAAAGGATTTGCATACATTGCAGCAACAAGAGCAATATTACCACCTTTAGAATGTCCACCAATAATGTATTTTCTTAAAGAAAAAGGAGAAATATGAGAGTTTATATATTTAATAGCTGCTTTTTGAGACGCGATTGGAAATTTATACGCCAGTTCAAAATCTTCTCTCCATCCACTTACTAAATCATCAGTTCCTTCAAAAGAAATATAAGTAAGATTTTTATCAATATCAATAAATAAACATGAAAATTGTAAATCACTGCTATATTGATAAGTATAATTATATAGCATCAAGTCTTTATATCTTTTTGTATCTTTAATACTTTCAAGAACTTCTACTGCATCTCTTGCCGCTAAAACAAAACCCTTTATTTCTTTTTTTGTATGATGTTCAAAATACTGGGCTGCACATGAATTAATACTTATTTTTTTATGTACCAATATATCTTTATAATCAATATATGCAAGAGATGAAAATATTAAATTATCCACTTCATTAAAGCCTTTTTCAGAAAAATTCTTATCTCCATAATCTTTTATATAATCAAATATATTTGCCATATAGCCTCCACTTTAAAAAGAAAGAACTAATCTTTCTTCATCATCATTCTCTTTAACACTTCTAGTAAAACAATTATCAAAGCTCCAATTATAAAAAACAATATATTAAATGTTTTAAAAGTCATCATTTCCATTGGAACTTCTAAAGTTGTCGGTCCATTAATTATTGCATATAGAGAACCAACCATCATTCCTAAAATAAAATACACGGTTTTACTTCTATGGTTATTTAAACAATTTTTTAATATTCTAACAAATGCAACAATACCAAATAAAACACCTAAACCAAATACTAATAAAAGTGGAAACACTGAAAAATCAAAGCTAATAAATTTCTTTATTGCACCAATTATTGGAATATATAATCCAAATATCAATAATAATGTTGAACCACTTATACCAGGTAAAACCATAGCCGTAATTGCAATAGCTGCTGCAAAGAATATATATATAATGTTGAAAAGACTTAAGTTATTAACATCAACTCCTAAACTAGAGTGAGTAGTAAAATAACTTATTCCTGCTACTAAAATGGCTCCTAAGATCAAAAATACAATATTTTTATAATGTCCTTTTACAGAATTCTTTTCTTCTTTAATAACCTGAGGAATTGAAAATATTATAAATCCTAAAAATAATGAACTCATTTCATATATCTTACTTGTAAACATATTTGAAAGCACGGTTGCAGCAAGTAAGAAACCAATTATCCAACCTAATCCTAATTTTATTAAGAATGTAAATGCTTTTCTCTTTGAATCCATATTTCCTCTAAATAAATCATCTAAAGAATTTATAAACTCATCATAAAATCCTAGAAGAAATGCAATTGTTCCACCAGACACTCCAGGTACTGAATCAGCAAGTGCCATACAAAAGCCATTAAACACATTTATTAGTAATAATTTTATTTTTTTCATAATACCATCCAATCTAGAATAATTATACATTACATACAAATTTAAAACAAGAAAAAAACATTAAGCATATTTCTTAATGTTTTCACTTGCTCTTTTTACATCCTTTTCATAAGGTATCATTACATATCTTTTCTTGCTAGGTGCTGTATAAGTATTCATTGATGCATCACTTCCAGATACACTTTGTCTTTCTATTTTATAAGCACTCATATCTTCAAGTTGATTCTTTACAAGCAATGATATAAGACTACTTGGAATATTAGTTTTATACAATTTACTTAAAGATGACAACGTTTTATCATACTTTAAAAGAATTGATTTATCAGTTGTAATTTTAGAAATGACAGCTTCTAATACTTGTTGTTGATTCAAAATTCGATGTCTATCTCCTAAAGCATAAGCATGTCTTTCACGAGCATAACTTAGTGCCTCACCACCATTAAAATGATTCATCCCTTTTTTAACATTTGTTTTTATAGCTCCACCATCACCACAATAAGTTGTAAAAGCTTTATCACTTTTAATATCAATTCCACCAAGTAAATCAACTACCTCTACAACTGATGAAAAACCAACTTTAATATAATAATCAATCTTTATATCAAACAATTTTTCAACGGTTTTAACACTTGTATCTATACCATAAATACCTGCATGAGTAAGTTTATCTTTTAAACCAGTTTTACCATATACTGATACATAATAATCTCTTGGAATACTTGTTAAAAGTACTTTTTTATTTTTAGGATCTACACTTATAATCATATTTACATCACTTCTAGTTTTACTAGCAATATAATTACTACGTGCATCACTTCCAGATAAGAAAATATTAAATGGCTTAAGTTCATCCACTGAATTATCTTTTTTTACATTCTTTTTTACTTCAACATTAAAACTATATATTAAGTTGATCTTACTTTCATCAATTTCTTTTTCATCAACTAGCATATTATAATAAGTTTTATCAAGTAGCATTGAATTTACTTTATTATCTAAAAAATCATGAGCCAAAGAATACATGTCGTCATAAACGTTTTCACTGGCATTTACTCGCTTTTTTAATTCTTTTAAAACCTCAGCTGAGTTTTCTTCACTTAGATACCCAAAGTTTTTAATTGATCCTAAATCACGAATATTATCTTTTAAAACATAAACTCCATATTCACTTATTTCTACAGAATCATTATTAAAAGCACGACGCAAATAATCAATTGTTTCATTTCCATAATAATAACCAATTAAAGAAATAATAATTGTTATTACACTTATTACAAGACCAATTATATTAAGCCACTTTTTCTTTGTATATAAAAGTAAACTAGTAAGATTAAATATAATCATAACACTTATAAATATAATGAAATATTTATTTGGTAACATATTTAGACCTTTAATTGTAAATATACAAACAATTGATAATATAATGGTTAAAATACTAAGAACAATTTTTAATACATTTTTCATAACATTCCCTCACATCGAGGCGTATTATAGCAAATTTTAAGTTTATTTGCAAATTTCAGAATATAAAAACAAATGTATTAGTTGTTTGCTATTTTATTGTTATAATTTATTTAGAACATCATTTGTTGAGTGTCTGCCTCTAATATTCATAGAGAGGATGTTTGAGAGATTTGAAAAAACGCGAATACCTTATAAAACTGCTTCGTTACATATCACTCATTTTACTACTCTTAACCTTATTGATTTTAGTAATAAAAAAATAGACACTCTACTATGTTAGAGTGCCAAACCCATTAAGGAGGACATTCAACATACCAAAACTGAATGTTTCCTTTTTTATTGTATGCAAGTTGTCTTACTAAATACATATTATCATATTTTTTATTATTTTCTAGATTAGTTATTAAATATGCTATTACTTATTAAATTAGAAATACTTTATAAATATATTTATAGAAAAATTAATTGCTTTTATTGATACAAATACAGGATAACCAAACAAATTAAGTATTTTATATTTTATTTGATGATAATTTGTTTGACGATAAATGTAAAGTGTATTCCTTATTATTTTTTGTTATAACAGAAACATACATATCAGGAATGCTTTCATCAATTTTAAACTGCTTTAAATTAAATAATTCTGAGTTTTTTCGTGTATCTCTCCATATGAAATTCATAGCATTTTCACCGCCATCAACTATAAGTCTTTCTTTACCACCATACACATAATAGTATTTCACTTTTTTTAACTCTTCAGTTATTTCAAAATGAATTTTACACGGAGAAAAATAAATATAATCCGGACTTGTAACTAACAGTCCTTGATTGCATGAAATATCACTTGATTTATACTCCATCTCATAAATGCTATTTCTATTATAGAATTTAATAGTAAAAAGCAAACTAAACAGCAGTAAAAATCCACATACAAAAACTACTGTAGCTTTAAACGCTTTTTTATAAAACTTTCCAGAGTTTATACTCTTAATTGCTAAATCAAACAAATAATCCTTACTTGTTAAACCAAATAAACTATCTAATGTAATTTTATAATAATCACAAATATTTAATAAAGTTGAGTAATCAGGAATACTTTTGCCAGTCTCCCAACGAGATACTGCTTGCCTACTAACAAATAATTTCCTACTTAACTCTTCTTGGCTTAAATTATTTTCTAGTCTCAATTTTTTTAGATTATTAGCCAATTTATCAACATTCATCAGTTTTATCACCTCAATTACATATTATCATATTTATTAAAAATTAGAAGCAATTTGTAATTGACATCAATGTTGACATAATAACTTTTTTTATTTTTTCCACATTAATTTATAGCATTTATTATATCGTTTGCAACAGTTTCAATTTTATCACTATAGTTAAGAATATCTGGATAATTTAAACAATTATCAAAAAATGCTTTATACACTAATTTTCCTTCTGCACTTTCAATAAATGATCCGAGTGATGTTAAAGCACCATCAGTTGAATATTCATTTCTAGATTTTGAGCCTACAACTAAAACTATCATTTTTTTATCTTTAAGCTTTTTCTCACTATAAAGAGGATTTAACCTATCAATAAATATTTTCAAGTCACCTGATAAAGTGTTCCATCTCGTTGGCGTAATAAAAAGTAACACTTCAGCATTATTAACTTTATCAATGTTTGCTTTCATATCATCATTAAAATCACATACACCATTTTTATCACAGTCCATACAACCAGTACATAAATATATTTTTTGATTTCCCGGAACTATAATATCACTTGAAATTCTATTTTTATCAAAAATAGTTTTTAAACCGTTTGCTAAGTGAATTGAATTACCTTCTCTTCTTGAACCTACAATCATTAATATTCTAGACATATTATCACCTAAAATTATTGTGTAACAAAAATATTTTTTTATACATTTACTTTGCTATCAAGTCAAGTTTTTCTCACATACAAAAAAGAAACGGTTTGTTTCTTTTTTCATAAATTATTATAACCTATCGTCTCTTTTTTAATCCTTTCAACATATTTATAAAATATTTAAAGTTTTCGTCTTTTGAAAATAATAATAACATAATTACATTTGGAACAATTAATGCAATTAATACATTACTTATGAATTGAAGATAAACATTATCAAAACTTATTAATATAGCTAATGAATAAGTAAATCCTGCTATAAGAATAAATATTATAAAATAATATACTGTCTCTTTAATATAATCAGCAATTTTTCTTCCAAAAAGTTTATTATAAACATATTTTGGATAGCTATAACACCATAAAACTAGTCCACTTCCAATTGTTCCCATGAATACTCCCATAAGTCCAAATTTTTTAACAAATATAATTGATAAAACTATATTTAATAAAGATTCAATTATAGGAACAAAACGGTCCTCATAAAATATACCTGCTGCTTCTTTAAAAGCTCCAAATGTTGAACGTGATGAAACAATAAAGAAGTTAATTACCAAAACTAATAGAACTTTTGTAGGTAAAACAAATTTATACCCTATCCAAATAGTTATGAAGCTATCCATTATTACAAATATACAAATCGATGAAAAACATGATATCCAAAAGTTAACAAAACGAATTTTGTTAAAAATATCAAATTGTTTTGTTTTTGATTCTGTTACAAGCAAATTACCAACACTAGCTCTTGTAGCTTGAATAATATGATTTAAAACGGTTTGAACTGCATTAATAATTAAAAAGTAATTAGAATAAAGTCCAACAGTAACAAGGCCTAAATATTTTGATATTATAATATTATCTGTCCCCGATACAATAAAAGTTCCAATTTTATGAAAAAACAAAGCCTTAATTTTTTGAAATATATCTTTTTCAGTTTGTTTATCAAGACTTTCGATACTTTTATCATTAAGATATTCGTACTTCTTAGTAACAATAACTGATATTACTATATTTTCCATTAAACGCATCATTATTTTTATAATTAAATATAAATAATAATTATGAGTTAAATATAAAGAAATTAATTGTAATGTATTAACTACTACTGTGTATCCTATATGAGTAATATTTGTAATATATTCTTTTTGATCAGCATATAAAATACTTCTCTTATAAGATAAAATATAAGAACAAATAGTTTCAGATAAGAATAATAAATAAACTATATAAACATTAATATCTGCCGTTACACTTTCTATATCAACAACATACTTTATGAAAGGTATCATTAAAATTCCAATACAAGCAATTATCAAAGTTATGATATTATAACTTTTCTTATAAAATTTCATTAAAGATTTTATTTTTTCAGTATCTTTTTCAGCTATAGGTTTATACATATTATAAATTATTGCTGAACCTATACCTAATTCAACTATACCAAGCATTGATATAATATTTGAAAAAAGTCCATTTAATCCTAAATATTCAGAACCTAGTATTTTAATAAATATTGCTTGAGCAACTAAACCGACTATAATTGTAATAATATTTGATCCAACTGCAGTTATCATGTTTTTTATTGAACTTTTCTTTCTTTCACTTTTCATGTTTCACCTACTTTTTAATTGAATAATATGTTTTTGCAACAAGATAATAAATAAAATAATGTTTTTTTACCAAAATGTTCATAAATATAGTATTTGATTTAGATTCATAGTTTATTTCACAAACTTTTATAATGTCATCTTTATTAAACATATTTTTATATAATAAAGTTGCATAATGTTTAAATTCTCCATATTTACAATTTTTAATCAATTTCAAAAGTGCAAAATTATATTTAGAAAACAATCTATTTGTTATTAAAACATCATCGTTAATATATTCTTTTAAAATACTATAAACAAGCTTATTATCCTCAACATATTTTTTTACAATATCAAAAGAATTATTATGAGTAATACTCGCATTATTTTGAACATAAAAATAACCTGGAAAGCTTAAATAACCTATCTTTTCACATGATTGAATTATTTTAAAAGAAAATAATAAATCTTCTCCAAATTTTAAAGAATCATCAAAATAAATACTATTATCTTTTATTAAAGAAACTTTTATTATATTTTTCCAAATTGGGCAAAAATAAGATGTATTAACGATGTCTTTATAGATATCTTTAACTTGTAATATATCACTTTTATCTTTATATGAGGAAACTTTTAAAACATTATAATTTACATCAACTAATGTCATACTTGATGTAACCATCGATAAATTATTTTTAGTCAAATATGTATACATCTTTTCTACATAAAGTTCATCAATATAGTCATCACTATCAAGAAACATTAAATACTTTCCCTTACATTTATCTATTCCAATATTTCTTGTTTTAGAAACTCCTTCATTTTTCTTACTTATAACTTTAATTCTATTATCTTTATCTTTAAAATCATTGCAGATATCTAAAGAATTATCGATTGACCCATCATTTGCCAAAATTATTTCTAAATTTTTATATGTCTGATTTATAACTGAATTAATACATTTTTCCAGATATTTTGAAGCATTATAAATTGGTATAACAATACTTATTAAATCATTCATCATCTTCACTTCTCCTTAAATATTTTATATTACAACAAATAACTAAAATAAAGAAATAATAGTTTATCGTGTATGCCTCAGTTAACATTATTACAAAATAAGACAATAAAATGATAGATAAAAATTTGGAAATTTTGTTTTGTTTACAAGCATATAAAGCTTTACAAGTTTCAAATATTATCAAAAAATATAAAGTAAAACCAGCTATACCAGTCTTATACAAAATATCTAAAATCGTATTATGTGTTGTAAATATATACTTGTTATATTGAAAAGTTACATTACCATATCCAAGTAAAGCATGACTTTTTATACTTTTTAAAACGCTATCCCAAATATAAGTTCTACCTGTAAATGTTAAATCTTTTTTTAATATATCAACAATTAAAAATTTAAATAAATTTTGAATTTTTAATATCATAATAGAAACAAAGCTTAATAAATACAAACCCATACTCGAATAACTATTTACTAGATTAACTTTATCAAGCAATTTCTTAAATACTAAATAAATCAAGATAATTGATAATCCAACTATTCCCGTACTGCTATTTACAATTACAATTGATAAAAAACTAATAAAGAATATTAAATAAAATTTATAATCCAAATGTCCTTTAAACTTTAATGATCTAATTGCATTAACTGCAACACATGGTAATAAATACAAAATATGAGCATTTTTATAACCAAATATCCAGTTTTGTTTATATAAAGTTGAATTAATATACATGCCATTTGGATATAACAAAATTGTTATAAAATTAATAATAACCATAAAATTCAAAAAAATTGAAATAGCATATAAATATTCTTTTGTATTATTTTTTATTCCATAATCAGTTATTAAGCAAAAGCTCATTACCATCATCGTATAATTTAATATCTGCGAAAATTGTTGGCCATTAATTATTGATGATATAAAAAGAATAAACAAATAAATTAATACATAAATTATTATTTTAGACATATTTTTATTTTTAAAAAATAACAATACAATTATAAAAAAACTGATATAGTGAAACATTTTATATATTGGTAATAAAGATGTATATAAATAATTTAAACTGTCAAATTGAAAATATGAAAATAACATTAAAATATAAAACAAAGTTAGCATTATGCTCTTTTTATTTATCATTATCTTCATATTCATCACCACCTATTTTTTTATTATTTCATTATATATTCTATCACAATTATGTGTATCATTATAAACAAAAAAACTATTAACTCTTTTTTTATAATTATCTTCCATTACAAAATTTCTATCTATTACCCTTATTATATTATCAACTAAATCACTTACATTTGTAGAAACATCACCAAATCCTAAAGTTTTGAAATCAAAATATCCATCACCGTATTGGTTCTTTATGAACTGTTCATAATCATATTGAAAATAACATATTGGTTTATATTGATAAGCAACATCAAAAAATACACTTGAATAATCCGTTATTAACATATCAACACTTTTTAACAATTCAGAAACATCATATTCTTTAGAAGATGCAATAATAATATTTTCATTTTTAATGTTAAAAAGACTAATTCGTTTTTGTATTTCATAATGTGGATAAAAGATTAATTTAATATTATTGTCCTTAAGTTTTTCTTGAAGCTTTTCATTATTTAGAATATTAATTATATTTTTATAATAATCAGATTTAATAAAATCGGAGTCAGATAAATAAAATAACTCCTTTCTCCAAGTTGACATAAATAAAATTTCTTTTTCATTTTTCTTTTGTAAATTTTTCAAGAAATCATATCTAGCAAGTCCAGTATATTTAACAACACTTTCATCAAAGCCAAAATTTTTAAGAATGAAATCATACTCTTTTTTTGCCCCACATATAAACAAATCCAAATCAATAGACGAACTTGTTAAATATTCTATATAGCTTTGAATAATACCATGTTGTAAAAATATTTTTTTACCTTTACAATCAAATATTTTAAATCTCTTAGCTAGCTTTCCAAAACTTCTAAATTCAGGAGAAAATCCTAAAATATGAGTGCTAAGTAAATATTTTGCATTCATATAATATTTTATGTGTTTACTAGATTGATAAAAAATTATTCTAGATGGATCTATTTTATAAATATCAGGAGAATTCTTTTTAATAATATAATAAAAATTTTTTTCTGGATGATTTTCTTCCATATATTTATAGAAGGCATATCCATTGTCCCTAGCTTCATCACCTCTTTCAGCTATTAACCACACATCTTTATATTTTTTTGTTGAAGTAAAAACACTAAATAATTTTATTGTCAAATATTTTAGTATTATCCATAATTGTTTACTTCTCAATTTAATTTTTTTCAATACTTTCACCCTTTATATGTAAATTTTTATTTTCTATCAAAGATTTATAGTAGTCTTGAAGATTCTTATATCCTAAGTCCACATTAAATTTTGAGTTTAATACTTTTGATTCAAAATTTCTATCATAATACTCTTTTACTCTATCGTTTATAAAGTTTGCCCATGTTTTAGCATCCTTTATATCTAAATAAAATAAATTATCATTTATTTTTACTTCATTGGTTATTTTATTTGATAAAACACTAAATAAATTTGAACATTGGGCTTCTACTGCAACTGTAGGCACTCCTTCAGAAAAAGAAGGAAGCAAAAAGCAGTCAAAAGTCTGATAATACTTGTAAACTTCATTAGTAGAATCTACAAAAATAATTTTATTACCTAAATTCAAACTTTTAGAATAATTAATCAATTCTTCTCTTAATGGGCCACTACCAACAATCATACATTTTACATTAGAATTAAATTTGGAATATTCACTTAAAATATCAAGAATGAATTTTTGATTCTTAACTGGATTTAACCTGCCTACATGTCCTAAAAGGATTTCTTTATCTCCAATATTATATTTTGATCGTATGGACTTTCTATATTCGTCATTAAATTTAAAAGTATTAATATCAACACAGTTATTCATAACATAAAAATATTTTTTAGTAAGGAAATTCCCGGCAGCATCTCCACATGCCATGTAATCTGTTGTATAAAACTTTGCGAGATTAACCAAGAAAAAATTACGAATTCTATGACTAGTAATATCTGCATAATCAGTTAAGTGTCCATGTAAGATACGATTTTTTACACCATATTTTTTAGCAATTTTAAAGTAAAACAATGCCGCATTTGCCATATGACAATGTATAATATCATAGTTTTTATTTTTCATTATTTCGTTCATTCGTTTTAAAATAGTTTTTAAATTTTTCATAGAGAATTTAGGCAAAATATAAATATTATCTCCCCTAGATAAAATCATTTTTTTATAATAATCGTTGTCACATTCATGAGTAATAAAATCAAACTTAAAATTTTTATCAAATTTTTGGTAATAGTTCATAAAAACTTTTTCAATACCTCCAGCTTTATTTAAAGAAGGCAAAACAACTAATATGTTAAAAACTTTTTCCATATTTTTCACCTTTAAATTTTGCTTTTAAAAAACTGCTAATTTTTTTCAAATAATTAATTTTTTCCATATAAATAAATTTTACCTCTTTATATTTTATATTATTTTTTCTAATATAGACATCTAATAATAATTCAGATATTCTACCATAAAATCTTGAATGAAAAGAATCATATTGAGTAGAATCAATACTATTTTCAAGTGTTTCTAAAATATCAAATAACCACTCACAATAATCATTTAGAATATCTTTTTTCATAATAAACATATTAAACATATGCGCACTTCTTCTTTTATATAATTCATCAAAATAATTTAAATAATCAGGATATTTAGAAGAAATAATTTTTCTAGTTTTATCAAGAGGTTCGACATACATAGTATGATTATAATGACTATATAAAGTTTCAATAAAATATCTTCTTTTCTTTGGAAGTATTACATCACATGAATCTAGTAATTTATCGGCCTCTTTTAAAGAAAGAACCCTATCAAATTTTTTCCCAAATCTTTTTATTGCAAAGTATCTTCTATAATGAACAAGTCCAACATAATCAGCATCTAAATTCTTCCATGCCCAATATAATCCAGTAAGTTCACAATAACTAGAATTCTTAATTGATATGTTATCACCAGAGTTATCACAAACATAACCAAGCTTTTCTTTTCCTTCACTTCCGACTTGAATAGGAATATACATATCATCATTTGGCATCTCATATTTTTTATGAGTTGCTACAATAATTTTTATTTTTTTCATACTTTCACCTCTATAAAAAAGCTATATACATTTAATTGTATATAGCTTCAGACTGTTGACAAAAGAAATTTTGTTAATGGTCTTTTTATTTTATAAAAAAT
>OIYG01001328.1_pt1 | contig 18997 bp, 17 predicted proteins | sample 1587861 | NCBI WGS metagenome assembly OIYG01 (sample SAMN03283272) | human gut metagenome | biome: human-associated habitat; material: feces | host: Homo sapiens | place: Peru | collected 2012 | reverse complement strand
TGGCCTCCAGCCTTGCGGTGGGTTCCACCGTGAAGCTGATGGAGGGCGGAACACCTGTAGAGTACATTGTTGTGAATCAAGGCATTCCTGAGAATAGCAGTCTATATGATAGTAGTTGTGATGGGACGTGGCTATTGAGGAAGGATATTCACAGCAGCAGGCAGTGGGATACTTCCTCTTCTAATGATTACACAACTAGTAGTATTAATACTTGGCTGAATGGAGAGTTCTTTAATGGACTTGGAAGTGCAGAGCAATCTACAATTAAACAAGTAAAAATTCCATACAGCACAGGCGGGGTTAATTATACGATTAATAGCGGTGTAAATGGTTTGGACACCAAGGTGTTTTTAGTGGGCAATACAGAAGTTAATTTCGCATCTAGCCCTGTAGATGGAGCAAAATTAGATTATTTTGGTACTGATACTACAAATAGACGTATTGCATATTATAATGGTTCAATTAGTCGATGGTATTTACGTTCAGCCGCTATTGAGAGTTCTAGGGGGGTTATTTATATTGATACGGATGGCACTTCTAGCAGCCTTAATGCGACTAGTAATCTTGGCATCCGCCCAGCTCTAATTCTTCCCGGAAACGCTCGGTTTGACGAAACTACCATGCTGCTAAAGTGGTAAGTAACGAGAAAAAGCCGGAGGGTCAATCCTCCGGCAGGTCCCACAGGGCTTCCGACGCGGCTTGCTGGGCGACGATCTTACGCTTGAGTTCGTCCAGCTCGTCTAGCAGCTCCACGGTCATGTAGTAGAGTTCCTCGTAAGCCTGTTTCTGTGCTTCGGTCATGCTGACCACCTCCTTTGAGGGGATGATACCACAGGGGCCGTGTCGGAATGCGTCGGAATGTGGCACAACAATAAATTAAACCCGGTTGAAGTTCAACCGAAAAATGAAAGGGGTATACATTATGGAAAAGAAGTTTGCAGAGATCATTAACGAGGGCTGCAAGGCTGGCAAGACCATCGAGGCCATCAACAAGGAGCTGAAGGAGGCGGGGGCCAATTTCCACCTGAATCCTGACGGCGGCGTGGCCAACTGGACCGAGGCGGAGATGGCCGAGGGCTTTATCCCTGCGGAGACCGAACCCGCCGACGTGCGTCACCTGCATGATTACATGCGGTACGATGTCACGAAGGCCAATCAAACCGTGCGGGTGGAGACCCCGGAGGGCACCTACGATATTACCTTTGACGAGGGCGGTCATCCTGAGAAGGCCGTGCGGGTGTGACCACCGAAGGGAGGTACACCATGAACGCTTTACACATCAAAAACATGGTGTTGGCGGTGCTGGCTGCGGCTGGCTCCGCCATCGCCCAGGCACTTGGAGGTTGGGACGTGGCTCTCAAAGTTCTGATCTGCTTTATGGCGTTGGATTACGCCACGGGCTGGCTGGTGGCAGCGATCTGGCACAAGTCCGGCAAGAGCAAAACCGGGGCGCTGAGTTCCGACGCCGGGTTCAAGGGGCTGGCGAAGAAGTGCGTCATGCTGGCGCTGGTATGGATGGGGGCATTATTGGATCAGGCCACATCCAGCGACTTTGCCCGTGACGCTATTTGTATGTTTTTCATCGCAAACGAGGGACTGTCAATTTTGGAGAATACGGCAGTAATGGGGATCCCCTACCCCGCCTTTATTAAAAATATGCTGGATGCCATTCGTCAGGCCAGCGATCAGGGGAAACAGAATACGGAGGCTCACACATGAGCACGAGAGCGGGCACCGTCCCGCTCTCCGACCTCCAATTCATCAAAATCTATTTCAACCGGAAGCGTCTCCGCTCCACCACGGCCAACCTGAAAAAGATGCTGGCGGAGGCGGGCGGGGACGCTATCTGCAATGGCTCTATTTTCCTGCGGAACCAGACACCGGCCTGCCATTTAAAGGCAGACGGCAAAGTCTACAAGACCCCAAATTACCGGGCGTGGGCCATCAGCTGGAATGACCCGGCGGACTTCGGCGTGAAAACCGTGCCCAACGGGGACCGGAATTACATGGAGTGCGTCCACCTCATCGTCGGCGGGAAGAAGATCACCCCCATCCACTGCGGAGCGGATATGAAGTACCGCGCCCCCCGAACGGCCATCGGCACCAAGAACGGACGGTTCGCCTACTATGTGAGCAAGGACCGGCGGTCGCCGGAACAGCTCCGTGACCTGCTGGCTGCGTCCGGCTGGGACAACGCCATTATGATGGACGGCGGCGGGTCTACTTGCTTCATGGACAAGAACGGCAAGGGCTTTACCGGGGACGGACGGGTGATCCCGTTCTTCCTCGTCTGGAAGTTGAAAAGCGGGGACGCATTCGAGCCGGAAGGAGAAAAACCTATGAGCGTAGAAATCAATGCCTACAGTAAGGCGAAGGACGGCGGCAAGAAGTTGTCCACAAACTTTACAGTGAAAGAATTTGCCTGCAAGGACGGCTCCGATGCCGTGCTGGTAGCGCCCCGGCTGGTGATGGTGCTGCAAAGCATCCGCAGTCACTTCGGCGCGGCTGTGACCATCAACAGTGGGTATAGGACGCCGCAGTACAATACCAAGGTCGGCGGCGTGGCCCACAGCCAGCACTGCTACGGCACGGCGGCGGACATCACCGTGAAGGGGCAGACCCCGGCAGCGGTGGCGGCTTACGCGCGACATCTGATGCCGGATTGGGGCGGCGTGGGCGTATACAGTCAGAAGGGCTTCACGCACATTGATGTGAGAGAGGCCAAGGCCGACTGGAACGGATAAGGAGACACTATGAACAAAACCATTTCAGAGGTCATCGCCCAGACGCAGGCGGTGCGGCCTGACCTCTACACGGACGAGCAGATCACCGGCTGGCTTTCTGAATTGGACGGGCAGCTGAGCGTGGAGCTGCTGAAAACAGACCCGGTATCCTATTCGTGGCCGGAGGACGCTGGAACGGAACTGCTAGTGCCCCATCCGTATGACCGCCTGTATCACCTGTATGTGATCGCTATGATCGATCTGTACAACCGGGAAACAGACCTGTACGCCAATGACATGGCCGTGTTCAACAGCGCCATGCAGGAATACCGGAGCTATTACCGGCGGACGAACCGACCGGCAGCGGACGGGAATTGGTTCAAGACCATGTAAGGAGGGGCTATGTATCTTCCAAGTCTGAAATACGCAGAGCAGAAAACGAAACAGCAGATCGTAGAGTTTTTGGGGATCAATTTCTCCGACAACTTTACGGACGGGAATTTTTCTGCCTGCCGGAACCTCTCTACCCGCAGGTATCCCTATCTGTCTACACGGCTGCGGCGGCTGCCGGTGGGGGACTATGTGTCCCCTACCGCCGTGACCGCATGGGACAAGCTGGTGGTGGTGGACGGCACGAGCCTGATTTATGACGGCAATGTGGTTGGAACCGTGACGGCAGGGGAAAAGCAGTTTGCCGTGGTCAACACAAAGCTGGTGATCTGGCCGGACAAGAAATATCTGGACCTGAACACGTCCGCACTGCACGAGCTTGGAGCCAGTGCAGAAAAGGCCAACGCCGTTGTGACCACCGACAGCATCACCATGACGGGGGCAGGGCTTTCCTCCAAATTCTCTGCCGGGGACGGGATCACGATCTCCGGCTGCACCACAAAAAAGGAAAACAACAAGGATATCGTCATCAAAGCCGTGGATGGAGACAAACTGACATTCTCCGCAAACGCGCTGGCGGCTTGCACGGAAGCGGGTACCATGAAAATCGAGCGGAAGATCCCGGATCTGGATTTCATCTGCGAGAGCGAGAACCGGCTTTGGGGCGTGAGCAACGCCAACAAGACCATTTACGCGTCTTCCCTGGGCGATCCGAAAAACTTTTTCGTGTATCAGGGGATCTCTACGGATTCCTACGCACTGGCGGTTGGCTCTGCCGGGAATTTTACCGGGTGCTGCAAGCTGAGTTCCTCCGTGCTTTTCTGGAAGGAAAACCTGCTGCACAAGATTTTGGGCAGCTACCCTGCGGAATACGCCCTCTACACCTCGGACATTACCGGGGTACAGGAGGGGAGCTTCAAGAGTATGCAGGTCATCAATGACGTTCTTTTTTACAAGGGGCCGGACGGCGTGTACGCCTATTCCGGCGGTACGCCGTCTCTGGTATCCCAGACGTTCGGAGCCAAGCGGTTTACGGATGCCGTCAGCGGGACGGACGGCAAGAATTACTATATGTCCGCCAAAAGCGGCGGCGTGTGGCACCTTCTGGTGTATGACACCCAGCAGGGGGTATGGCTGGAAGAGGATGACACGGAGGCGCTGGATTTCTGCCGGTACAATAGTTTCCTTTACATGCTGTCCTCCGACGGGTCCCTGTGGTCGCTGGATGCGGACACGGGCAGCGAGGTCATTGACTGGAGCGCCACGTTTACGCCCTTCTACGAGACCATGGAGGGGAAGAAGGTGTATTCCTCCCTGTATCTCCGGTTTGAGTTGGGAGAAAAAGCGTGGATGCAGGCGGAGGTACGGTGCGATAACGGGAAATGGGAGAAGATTGGAAGCCTTCACGGGAAAGGCCCGCAGCTTCTTCCGGTACGGCCAAGACGGTGTGACAAATACGAGGTACGGCTGTCCGGGCAGGGCGCGTGCGCGATCCTTGGCATGATCCGGCGGTTCCGGGTGGGTTCGGAGGTGTAGTATGGCGATTTTTGACAAGGAATTGAACCATCTGGACCCGCAGGACGCTGCAGGGAGCCTGCGGACGCTGGAAAACTATATCTCCTATATGCGGGAGCGGCTGGAGTTCAACAACTCCAATCTTACCCGCACCCTGTCCTCGGCGGGAACCAGTACGGCGGAAATGGTGCTGATCGTGGCGGCGCTGCAGAACAACGTACAGGCCATGCAGTCCAGCGTCACGGCGATGCAAGGGCAAATTACCACCTTGGAGACAACGGTTTCCGGGCTGAATAACAGCATACAGACATTGAGCCAGAACGTGACGGCGCTGCAATCCTCCGTGGGCACTCTGCAATCGGACGTCGCCACGCTTAAAACCACCGTGCAGAACACAAACCAGCGGGTCACAGAGCTGCAGGCTACCGTGCAGAACATCGACAAGCGCGTCACTGCGCTGGAAGCAAAAGGAGGGACCACCTGATGGCAGGGTATTGGGACAAAAATAAAGACTACTCGCTTGAAATCGTAAAGGCACAGCAGCGAGGCGACAGTCAGGAGTCGATCGACAAACTGCGCCAAGAGCGGCAGAACAAAATCGACGCTACATACGGGGGCAAGGACCCGTATCAGGGCAAGAACGATATTATGGGCAACGGCGGGTCCGGCAACCGGGGCAACAGCGGATCTTCCAGCGGCAGCTCTCAGGGCACATTCAATGGGATTTCCTATGACCGCAGCAACGGCAGCGGTATTTACGGTGTGCCAACCAGCAATTCTCAGCAAAAGAATTACAAGCAGGGCGGCGTGACCTATCAGGTAGGCGCAGATATGAGCAGGCGCCCTGATCTGGCTGGCGGATATGCGGTGTCCAACGGCTATACCGTGTTTTACGATAAGGACGGATACGCCAAAAATGCCGTGAAGGGTGTGGCGGATTATACGCCTCATCAGGATATCAACGCTGGGAACGGCAGCTATAACAAAAACGGCGCATGGACGGATAACGAAATGCTGACGGCTGCTGACCGAAAGAAGATTGCGGATATCCGGGCGCAGATGCAGGCGGGTAAGATCACAGGCGATCAGGCAAACCAGGCGGCAAACGCCATTCGTGCCGGATATGGCTACACCATTGATAAAAATGGCTATGTGACGGACAGTGGGGCACTGTCTGCCACGAACGATCTCCGGCGGCGGCTTGGCCTTTCGACAGATCCGGAGAACGCGGAGCTGGGCTATTACCGGTATCTGATGGGCACGGACACGTCCCCTCTCGCGCAGGCGGCAGGGCAGGTGAAGTCCTACGAGGACTTTATGAAGGACTATACGCCGGGACAGCAGATCACCTATCCCACAGTGGGAAACATGGACATCCTGCAGGGGCTGGTCAACAACGGGTTCAACACCAGCGACGCCGGGAGACCGAGCTTTGACTATACCTACGATTCCGAAATGCGGGCGCTGATCGATCAGATCCTCAACAGCAATCTGGCGGACTGGAAACAGGGAGATCAGTATGCTGCCCTGCGTGACCAGTACGCGGCCAACGGCGAAATGGGCATGGCTGATCTTCTGGGGCAGGTGTCCTCCCGCACCGGCGGTCTGGCGTCCTCCTACGCGGCCAGCGTCGCCAATCAGGAATACAACGATTGGATGAGCAAGCTGGAGCAGGCTGCCAGAGAAATGTACCAGCAGGATCGCAGTGACAAGCTGAACAGTCTGGGTATGCTGAGCGACGCCTATGACCGGGAATACGGCGAGTACGGAGACAAGCTGAACCAGTGGAACACGGACCGGAATTTTGCCTATCAGCAGGCGCAGGACGCGCTTGCCAACCAGTGGAAGCAGAAGGAATGGGACTACAACATGTCTCAGGACGAGTGGAACAAGGCGGCGCAGCAGGCGGAGATGATGGCGTCCTACGGTGATTTCTCCGGTTACAAGGCGCTGGGCTACACCGACAGCCAGATCGCAAGCATGCGGCAGGCGTATCAGATCGCGCAGACGGCAAAGGCGAAGAGCGGACGCAGCGGGAGCAGTGGAGGAAAGAAAAGCGGGGATAGCGGCATGAAGCTGAGCGTTGCAAAGGACAATGCCAAACAGGGTATTTTCACGCAGGATGTTCTGGATGCGTTCCACAATGCGGGATATAGCGATGAATATCTGGAAAGCGCCTATGGATATGAACGGCCCAGCGCTGCCGGTTCAGGCAATGTCCCCAATTTTGGCGATTTGAAGCGTTCGATTCAAACGCTGGTCGCACAAGGCAGTGGAGACAGAGCGTTCCAACTGTATAATCAGTATTTTGACAGTTTAAGCACCAAGCAGCAGGAAGAATTGAACCGTATGCTGGGAGCGTAGGAGGCGTGATATGGCACAAAAACTGGATCGGTCTTATTTTGGAACAGGCAATCGCAAAACGGCAACAGGCACGAACAAGAAAGACACGTCCGGCACGGCGGAAACTGTACAGAAGCTGAATCGGAGCCACTTTAATAAACCGGAGAGCGCCCCCGCTGCGGGGGCCTCTCCGCAAAAGAAAATTGCACCTGCGACGGCTCCTACAAAGAAGCAGGGAAGCCTGCCTATGGACAACGTGGGCCGGAAGAACACGGCAAACAGCCGCCTGCTGCAGGACATTCAAAAACGGGAGCCGCGTGATACCGGCAATACGCCTTCCTTTGCGGACCGTGTGGCGAACACTGTTAAGGGCGGTGCGAAATCGTCTGCGGCGGCGTATACCAACGTAGGCGGCGTACTGGCTGAGGGCGCTGGCTACCTGAATACCAGAATCGCCAATCAGAACGCCGGAGCGGCTCTTCAAAGCGACCATGACGCGGTGAAGCAGTATGAAAAGATGCTGCGGGACGTAAAGTGGGCCGACGGCAAGCCCATGACGGCGGTGGACGTACAGCAGGTGCAGAAATACCTTTCTGCCGCAAAGCGTCGGATCGCAGCCCATGAGGGCTACACCAAAGCGGTGGAGCAGTCCGACAAGGAGGTGGCTGACAAAGCATACCGGAAGGCGGACGAGCTTGCCGGAAGCGCACAGGCTGATTTGGAGCGGGCAAAAGAAGGCGCAGGGTTCCTTGGCAACATGCTTGTAGACGCAGGCGCATCCATGACCCAGACCGGTCTTGACGCGATCCCCAGCATTCTGACAGGCGGCGCGCTGGGCATGGCTCCGTTTGCGGTGCGCGCCTTCGGCGGGGCTACCCAGCAGGCACGTCAGGACGGCGCGGATTACAAGGGGCAGCTTTTGTACGGTACGGCATCTGCCGCGAAAGAGGTTTTCACCGAAAAGATGTTCAACATTGCACTGCCCTTCGCAAAGGCATACGGCGGCGGTGCGCTGGATGATGTGGTGGAGCGCGGCATCCGCGGCGCAGTAGACAAATTTGCCAAAACAGAAGCCGGTAAAAAGGTGCTGGGATCGGCGCTGACCTTCGGAGCCGGAGCGGTTGGTGAAGGCTTAGAAGAGTTCGTTGGTGACTGGATGGAATGGCAGCTGCCCCGCATTTACGGCGGCGATGTGGCTACGGCGCAGGAAACGCTTTCTGATTCTTTGTATGATTTCCTGGTGGGCGCGACGTCCGGCGCGATGGGCGGCATTGTCAGTCCTAACACATACCGTTATGATCTGGGCACCGCACAGCAGGGCGTACAGGAGCGCACAGACGTTCAGGAGGGTACACGTACCGCCCCCGCACAAATGAACGCACAGGTCCAGCAAGAGGGCGCGCAGAGGGCCATTCAGGAAGCCGCTCAGCGGCAGACTGTGCGTAATCCCGTTTCCATGGAGGAACAGGTCTTGCGGCAGCGAGAAGCCGCCGTGCAGAAAACATTTACCGGCATTGCAGACAAGCTGGGGGACAGCGGCAGGAAGGCGTTTCAGACGGCGTACCAGGGGACGGACCGTGGGGACTACGCTGGGGAATTTCTGCGGGCGTATCACGCAGGCATGACCAACCAGAAGAACCCCAACAGCACCAGCGCGGTGTCCTTTGCGGCGTATGTGGCAGGGCAGAATGACGCAGCCTATGAGGCGGGAAAGGCTGACGCGGCGGCGTCTCTTGCAAGAGAGAAGCGGGCGGCGCAGTTTGCCAAGACCGCCGGAACGGACAGCGGCCTTGTGTTCGACGATTATGTTTCCCGTGAAATGGACAGTTCTGTTGCCGACGAGGTAAACACCGTGTCCAAGGCTTTGGGCGTGCGGACGCGGATGGTGGATCAGGTGCTGGGCGGAAGCGCAAACGGTCAGATCACCGGCAGCGACGTTCTAATCGCAAAGGACGCGGTGGATCCTGCTTTGCAGGTGGTAGGCCACGAGTGGACCCACCGTGTACAGGAGCTGGCACCGGAGCAGTACCGGGCGTTCCGGGATGCTGTCACCAGTATCCCCGACGTGCAGGAAGCGGCGAACATCCTGCTTGACCAGTACAACCGGGCGGGCGTTGAAACCAGCTACGAACAGGCATTGGACGAGGCTACCGCCAACTATGCCGGGGAGATGATCGCCAACAGCGACGTGCTGGACGATTTCATCCGGAAGCACAGCGCCGACCGGACGCTGCTGCAAAAGCTGCGTGACGCCATTCATGAGATCGTGGGAAAACTGACCGGCAGAGCCAAGCGGCAGGCCCAGACGGTGGAGGGCAAGCTGCAGGCGGCATTTGAAGCGGCCAGCAAGCAGGTGGAAAGTCTGAACAGCAAAAACACCGCCACGGAGGACGGTGAGGCGAGATATTCTCTGAATGAAGATTTCACCAGACAGTTTGATGATTGGGTAAATGACAGGGATGAAAAAGGCAACCTGAAAACCGGCGGTTACTTCAAGGTTGGTACGACTTCTGAGGCTTTAAAGTCTATCGGGGTTAACGATTATCAGATCTATTGGGATCAGAGCAAAATTGCAAAAATCCTGTCCAAGCATCCAGAAATGACAGCGGATGTCATTAAAAATGTGCCGCAGATTTTAGAGCATCCCATTTTAGTCATGCAATCCCAGACCGTGGCGAATCGTATCACGATTTACGGAGAAGTAATGGATGCAGAGGGTTCCCCCGTATTGGTTGCATTGGAATTGCGCCCGCAGGATAAGCGGGGAGAGATCCTTGATTTTGCCAAAATCGCAAGCGCATATGGCAAGCGAAACGCACAAAACGCGATCAATACTTCTGAAATCTTATACGTTGATCCAAACAAAAAAAGAACCGATGCTTGGTTAGAGGCCCTACGGCTCCAATTGCCATCGGGGTTAACCAAGTATGGTTCTATTGGTAGAGTAACATATGTGAACCGGGATGTCAATGGGAATCTTTCCTTTGGAGAGGGCAGCGGGAAGACAGCCATGCAGGAGGCCTTCGAAAAGGCAAAAGAAAAGACCAGATATTCCCTGAAAGATTACAGCGATGCGGAGCAGCGGGACCACCGGAAAAAGGCAATCGCCTATTTTGGCAAGACCTACAACTGGAACGAGACCGGATATCTGACCCCGGCAGGCACAAAGCTGGACTTCTCCGGCAGACATGAGGGCGGCCCCGGCGGATACCGGACCGTAGACCACCGGGACATCCGGGATGCCATTGGTGAGGATTACGGCGGGGATGATTATTCCGGTTCTATGGTGCAGTTCATGAGCGAGGGCAACATCCGTATTTCCCCGGAAAGCGGCGGCATCAACCTTTCTGTGGAGCCGACGAAATCCCAGATGGACGCGCTGGCGGACTTTATCGGTAAAAACCGGGGCGAAGTCATTCTTGATCTGGACACCCCGGATGGGCAGACAGTTTCCAGCACGGAGTACCCCAGGGGGACCCATTCCAGCAAGGTGCTGAATGACATTAAAGCATATTTCAAAGACGGGACAACACCTCACGTTTCGGAGATGTCGCAGTTCCTATCGTTGAAAGGCACGGAGAACGCGCAGGAGATCGCGGCGCTGAAACGGGAGAACGAGAGCCTGAAAGAGCGAGTGGAGTATTGGAAGGGCCAGACAAGACGGTCTCAGGGCGTGACCACCGACCGGAAATCCGTTCAGAAGGCGGCGGATGCGCTGGTAAAGGACTACGGCGCGGAGATCAGCGGCAGCGACATTGCCGGAGACCTGCAAAGCCTGTATGACTACATTGCCAGCGGCAAGGACGGCAAGGACGAGCTGACCTATGCAGAGGCGCGGAGACGGTCTGATGCCATTGCGGAACGGATCGCGGAAAGCGCCGTGGAAGTGGATGACCGGGCATACAAGGAATACGCCGGTTTGCGAAAGTATCTGAAAGACACCAAGCTGACACTGACGGAAGCGGATGCCGCCGAGATCACGGATTTCAACGAGTTCCGCAAGAGTTTGTTCGGCAAGCTGAAAATCAGTAAGGGCGAACACACCAATGTTGACCAGATTTATTCCGAACTGTCCAGCCAGTATCCGGAGTTTTTCAACGAGGCACAGGATACCAACATCTCCGACCAGGTACAGCGGATCGCGGATGTGGCGAACCGGCTGTACAGGGTGACGGAGTACAACCCCTTTGAAGGCTACATGGGACAGGCCGTGGCGTCTATCTCCAATGACATTATGGACCGGTTCTTTGACCTTCCTCAGACGAAAAAGACCTTTGCAGACCGGCAGGCGGAGCAGGTGCAGGATGCCAGATTTCAGGGCAGACAGGCGGCAAACGATGCTTTTTTGGCGGGCCAGATGTCCCAGGGCAAACGGGACGCAAAGCGGCTAAGAAGCACGGCGCAGGCATTGGCAAAGGAACGGACCCGTCGTGCGGAGCAGGTGCAGGCGTTGAAGGAGCGTTACCGGGAGAAGGACGTGACCCGGCGGGACAATCAGAAGCGGAGAGAGCTGCGGGCTAAGATCGTTCGCCATGCCAGCGCATTGTCCCAAAAGTTGCTGCGGCCCACGGACAACCAGCACATTCCGGAGGATATGCGCTCCGCCGTGGCAAAGGTGCTGGAAAGCATCAATCAGGAGAGCAGCCCCAATGCACGGTCCTTTACGCTGGACCCTGTGACAAAGGAACGCATTTACAAGGAACCGGGCACGCCGACGAACCGGACGGTGGCGTTCCAGAATTTGAAGGAGCAGTATCAGAAAATCGCCCAGAATGGCGATATGGTGGTGGATCCGTCCCTGCTGGGCGGTGACGATGTGACCGGTGGATTCAGCGAGGTCATCAAGATGGGCGACACCCGCCTTGCGGATCTGACCACAGAGCAGCTGAAAACTATGTGGAACGTGCTGAAATCCGTGGAGCATTCCGTGACCACGGCAGGCAAGACGCTGGCGTCGGAGAAATTCGAGACCACCAAGCAGTTTGCCGATGCGCTCCGCATGGACGGCATGACCCGGCGGCGGAAACTGGGGAACAACGTGGCGATCAGTCTGGAAACGCCTTATACGTTCTTTGCCCACTTCGGCCAGACCGGAAAGGACATTTACCGGATGCTGCGGAACGCGCAGGACCATCAGGAGATCATGGCACGGGATGTGGCGGAGAAGGTTCACCAGATTCTGGGCGACGCGAAAACCGGCATCCGTGAAAACGCGGTGACGTCCATGAATGAGGAAGTCCATCATTTCACCACAACGGAAGGCCATGAGCTGGACCTGACCACGGCACAGGCCATGGAGCTGTATCTTCTGAGCGAACGCAAGCAGGCGGAGGACCACCTGCTGAAAGGCGGCATCGTGCAGCCGGAGATCAAGATCCCCGGCAAGACCAAGACCCCCAGAGGAACGGACGTGATCCATCTTTCCGCAGAAGATATCCAGTCCATTGTGAAGGTTTTGACCCCGGAGCAGATCAGAATCGCGGACGGTTTGCAGAAGCTGACCACCGGTGTTCTTGCCAACTACGGCAACGAAGCCAGCATGAAAGCCTACGGCTATAAGAAATTCACGGAGCAGGACTACTGGCCTATTAAATCTGCAAAGGAAGCACTGCACAGCTCGCAGGAGAAGGACAGCGGGAATGTGCGCTCCATTAAGAATATCGGCATGGCGCAGGCGGTAAAACCCAACGCGGCGACGCCGTTGAGCATCCGAGGGGTGTTTGACACCTTTGCAGATCACGCATCCGATATGATCGACTACGCAGCGTGGCTGTGCCCCATGGAGGATGCGAACCGGCTGTACAACTTCCAGTTCCGGGACAGTGAAGGCAATCTCATTCAGACCGTAAAGGGCTTCCTGGAAGAGAAGGGCGGACAGGGATCTCAGCAGTACTGGCAGAAGCTGATGGGCGACATTCAGAACGGCATCAAGACCAAGGATTTTGAACCGCTTACGGATAAATTCGCAAAAGGCATCGGAAGCTTTAAGGGCGCTGCCGTCGGTGCGAACGTGCGTGTGGTCATCCAGCAGCCGACCGCCTTTTTCCGGGCATCCGCCGTATTGGACCCTGCCGACATGGCAAGAGGACTGACCGGCGGTGTGACGAATGGAAACGGATGGGAAAAGGCTTTGACGTATTCTCCCATTGCCATGCGGAAGGATGTGGGAAGCTTTGACATTTCCTCCCCCTACACCCTAAATGACCGTTTTTACGGTAAGGAGGGCATCGCCAACAAGATCAATGACAAGGCTGGCGCTCCCGCAGGGAAAGCGGACGCCGTTACCTGGGGCGTTCTCTGGAACGCCTGCGAGTGGCAGGTGAAGCGGGAGAGACCCAATCTGCGGGCTGGCAGCGGTGAATTTTACAGCGCGGTCAATGAAGTGTTTACTAACATGATCGACCAGACGCAGGTGGTAGACGGCATTTTGCAGCGTTCCAACATTATGCGCGGCAAGAGCGACCTTGCCAAGCAGGCGACCTCGTTCATGGGCGAACCCATCATGAGCCTGAACGTGTTCATGCGGGCATGGGACAATATGCGCTATGAAGAGAACCCTGCCAAGCGGAGCAAGGCCATTAAAACCGTGGGACGTGCGGCAGCTGCTTTGCTGGTGACGGACGTAGTTAACGCACTGGCCCAGAGTATCGCAGACGCAGGACGTGACGATGACCCGGACAAGGATTATTGGGAAAAGTTCCTGACGGCACTGACCGGCATTACCGGCGGCGAAAAGACCACCAAGGAGCTGCTGCAGCATATTGTTTTGGAAGGGAACCTTGGGAGCAATGTCAACAAGCTTGGAAGCATCCCGTTTGTAAAGGATATTCTTTCCCTGACGCAGGGGTACAGCGTATCCCGGACGGATATGCAGGTGTTTTCTGACATTGTATCTGCCTCTAAGGATTTCACTGCAAGCATGGGCGGCAGCGGCAAAAAGACCAGAGAAGAAGCGCTGGCAAATATTTTTGCAGCCTGTTCTAAGCTTTTCGGCCTTCCGGTGGCCAACATCAAGCGGGACGCAATGGCGGCAGTCCGGACGGCTGTTCAAGCTACCGGCAGCGTAGCGCTGGAATATGAGTTTGAGAAATTCACATACAATATTTACAGCACCGCAAACAAAAGCCGGTACCTGAATCTGGCGTTCAAGGCGCTTGAGCAGGGAGACCTGACCACCTATGAACACATCCGCAAGGAGCTAAAAGACTTCATGGCGCTGGACAACAGCTCCGTTGACAGCAGTATGCGGAGCAAGCTGGACAAGGAACGGGAAAACGATGAGGATTTCAGGCTCCCGGACGCTGCTGCAAGTCTGATCGGCGCGAAAGACCGGTACGGCACCGGCGAGGGCGAGGACAAATTTACGGAAAATGATCTCAGCTCCGATGACTACATCGTATACAGCCGCAGGAAGTCCGAGCTTTACAGCTCCATGGAATCCGAGTTGGAGGACAGCCAGGTGTTTAGGGCCTTCACTGACGAGCAGAAGGACAAGGCTCTGTCCAGCGCAGAGACCTACGCCAAAAAGACGGCACTGCACGAGACGGACAAAACCTATGAGATCACGGACAAGTGGGTGTTGAATGCGCAGGAGGCACAGAAGAAGTACGGCATTAAGCCGGAAATTTATGTGGCGCTGAAAACGCAGGTGTCCGATCTGGAAAGCGTCAAGGACAGAAACGGGGAGACGATCCCCAACAGCAAGGGGCTGCTGATCATGCAGGCGGTTTACAATATGCCCGGTCTGAGTGAGAAGCAACGGAACGCACTTTTTGAGTATCTGGGGGTAGGCAAAAGCATCCGGCATTACAACAAGGCGCTTGTAAACGAGAAAGTTCGGAAGAACGCCCGTTTGGCCGGGAAATAACGAAAGGAGATGTGAGGCGGCGGAAACGCCCACGGGATATCCCGTTCTGCAAGCTGAAACTGCGAGCATGAACAGTGAGCATAAGGCGCTGCGGGCCATGCTATCCGGCATGGCCCCCAAGCGGGCGGAGCAGGCCGTCCGGCTGGTTGGCCTGCCAGCTGACGAAGAGACGGCGGTGCTGGCGGTGGATGTCCATGGCCAAAGCTGCATCCAGACAGCCGACCGACTGCACGTCAGTGTGGACGGTCTGGCCAAGATCCGGCGGCGTGCCTACGCAAAAATAGCGGATGATATGCAGGGATAGAGAAAGCCGTGTCCGAATCGGACACGGCTTTTCTTTGGGCAGTTTAAGGGCAGAATACAGGCAGTTTCCGGGCAGTTTTGCTGTCCGGATTTTTTGTATCATGAGGGTAGGAAAAGGAGGTGCGCTATGGATCAGCAATTTGCGATCGCAGGATACACGGGTTCCAACTGCCTGATGTGCGCCATCGACGGCGCGGACATCTGGCAGGTGGACTATTTTGGCAACCGTCAGCAGCTCATCGGCAAGACCGCAGCGGCCTACACGGAGCTGGAGGGCACCACCCAGCAGTATTACGACAAGCTGGTGGAGCTGGGCGTTATCACCCCGCCCAAGACGCAGGAGGAGCTGATGGGTGAGATGCAGTCGGCTATGAGCGACATGGCCGAGATCATCAAGGGCCTATCGGCCCAGGTAAAGGAGCTGAAGGAGAATGGATCTCAAACAGATCATAGCGGCCGCGTCGAAGATGTTCCCCAGCGCCGACCTGCAAAACGCGGTGCAGAAGGCGGAGCAGGCGATCAGCGGGACGGCTGACACGCTGGAGGGCGTCCAGAGCACAGCCAGACGGCTGGGCATTGACCCCAATATCGCAAACAGCCTGTATGCCCGCTACGGGAAGACCATGCAAGCAAAGGCCCTGTGCGGCCTTCTGGGGACCACACCGGAGGCCTTGCGCTCCGATGCCAACAAGATCCTTGGCGGCGCACAGAACGGCTCACAGACCCCTCAGAAGGGAAAAGCGGGCGGTTCCACCAAATTCCCCCGGCTGAAATAGCCGGTTGGAATAAAAACACGAAAGGAGCACGAACACATGGAAGATCGTAGCACTGGTATGAGCTGGATTGCAGTCCTCTTTGTCATCATCGTGATTTTCGCCATTTTCGGCGGGAATTTCGGCGGCGGCTGGGGCTGGAATCGCGGCAACAATCCCTATCCCCCGCAGGAGGGCTGCACCCGGGTGAGCAACTGCGAGATCGAGCGACAGGAGATCGCCGACACCGCCCGGACCCAGTACCTCATCGAGCAGCAGAGCAATGACACCCGTATGGCTATCAACGCCAGCACGGAGGCCATCACCTCTCAGGCCAGCCGGATCTATGAGCAGCGTCTCCAGGAGACCATCTTCGATCTTAAGATGGAGAACCAGAATCTCAAGAACGGCATCTTCACCAAGGAGCAGACCGACGCTCTGGCGGCGAAGATCTCCGACTGCTGCTGCGGCTTCAACCGCCGTCTGGATGCCATCGAGGGCCGGATGCTGACGAAGCCGAATCTGTACGGCGTGGCGTCCACCTGCGGCGGCCAGATCATCCCCGCATCCTGCGGCTGCAACGGCAGCGGCAACATCTGAGCAACTTTTTCCACATCGGAAACAGTTCAGGCCCCTTCGGCCGGGTAATGGGCGGGGCCGGTGCCCCGCCCTTCAATTTTGAAAGGAGAATGATCTATGAGTTGTAAATCTGCGCTTTATACCGCCATGCAGACCCCCACAGCGGTGGCTGTTGGCGGCGTCATCCCTTTGGGCGGCCTGATCCGGCGGTACGGATGCGACATTGCCCTCAACGGAAACGCGATCAACCTTGCCGGGACCGGCTATTATGACGTGGACGCCTCCATCACCGCCACCCTCACGGCGGCCGGAGCTGTCACCGTCACCCTCTACAAGGACGGCGTGGCCGTCCCCGGCGCCACCGCCACCGAGACTGGCGCGGCCAGCGGTACGGTCAACCTCGATCTCACGGCGCTGGTTCGTCAGCCCTGCTGCGCTGCTGGCACGGCTCTGACCCTGGTGCTGTCCGGCGTGGAGGCCACCGTTGACAACGTGGCCCTGCGGGTTCAGCGGATCTGACGGAGGTGCGGCATGGTTCAGTTGTTAATCGGGATGCTACTGGGCGTCATGGCTGCCACACCAACCGGCCGCAGCATCGGCAATCAGATCGGCAACGCTGCCATTGATAAGGTCAAGGAGGCCATGAAGGCCCCGACGGCCGGAGAGGAGAACAACCATGGAGAATCTGCATGAGCAAATCAAGGCGTATATTCCCAAGCTGGAATACAGCATCCGGGAGTATATGCGGAACCCTGCCACCCCTAACGCGGCGCAGGGGATCATGGCGATGGTGGAATGCCTCAATATGCTCAAGGGCGCCGAAGGGGCGATCTGCACGGGCAGGGAGATGACCAAAGCCGACGCGGAAGCGTGGGCGGCCCGCATGGAAAACGAGGACGGTACCACCGGCCCCCATTGGGGCGTTGACCAGACCACCGCTGTTGCGGAAAGTATGGGAATGACCTGGGAAAAGGTTTCCCGGCCCTGCTGGTGGATCACCATGAACATGATGTATTCCGACTATTCCGGCGTGGCTGAGAAATACGGCGTGTCCATTGCGGAATTCTATGCAGATATGGCAAGGGCATTTCTGATGGACAAGGACAGTCCGGGAGCAAAGGAAAAGCTGGCGGCGTATTACCACGGGATCGTGGAACATGAATAAATTACAGATGAAATTACAGATGGCGGAGAAAAAACGTTGATATTTCAGCGAATATAAGCGAAAATGCAGGGGTTCAATTCCCCTCGGCTCCACCAAAAGAGAAAACCGAGAAGCCTCAATGGTTTCCCGGTTTTTCTTTTATTTTCAATGGTTTCAGTGATTTGGAAAATTACAACGCTTGTAAGAAAATTACATGAAAAGACGTTATCTGCAAATCAAATTACAGATGAATTACAGATGAAATGCGCAAAAATTAAGAGAGATGCAGCAGCTCTTCAAAGCGCTGGTCAATCTCTTCGGAATACTTTTTCTGCTCTTCCTGAATGGTATGCTGGTAGACGGTTTTCAGCATATTGTCTGTGGCGTGACCTATACGTTCCTGAGCGTATTTATTAGGGACGCCGATTGCCAGCATGACAGAGGCGTTCATGTGCCGCAGATCGTGAAAGCGGAAATGGGGGACTCCTGCCTTTTCACAGATACGTTCAAAGCCGTTATACATGGCGTGACCGGACAGGTTTACAATGTGTTCTTTGGAATGATCCTGAGCCTGGATCAGCGCGGCGAGATATGGGGGCAGATGCAGGGCGCGGGTTCCACTGAAAGTTTTCGTCCCTTTTTCGACAGGGCCAGCTTCGCCCTGGACGATAGCCCGTTTGACGGAAATATATTCGCCGTCGATATCTTCCCATTTCAGGCCCCGTATTTCAGAAGCACGTAAGCCAAGCCAGACGGCCAGCATGATCGGCAACTCGTATTTTGTGCCTTTTGCCGCGTCAAATATGGCGGACAGTTCTGCTTCGGTTGGGATCGATATTTCCGTTTTCACCTTTTGAGGAAGGGTTGTGCGGAGAACCATTTCCGGGCGGTAGGCTCCGATAACGGCGCTTAACAGGCCGTGAGCGTTGGAGACGGTTTTTGGCTTCTTCCCTTGCTTGGCAAGCTGGTTCACCCACCGCTGCACTTGCTCCTGTGTGAGGTTGGATAGCGGATACTTAGCGATAGGCTCAAGTAAATTCTTCTGGATGCGCCTGTATCCGGCAATGGTGGCCGGGGACAGGACGGCGCTCTTGCTGTCGATGTAGCGATCCAGTGCTTGCGTGACGGATAACGATTGGCTGAACTGCGCGGCTTTGGCTCCTGATTTGATGGCAGCAGCTTCCTTCTCCGCGTCCCGCTTGGTCGGAGCCGTGATAGACAAGCGCTTGCCGCCCACCATGACATTCACATACCATGAGCCGGACGGCAGTTTTACCGCCTTCGGTATTTTCATATTATCCCCTCCAAAAGCCGTAATTGGCGCAACGAATATCTACCCACACGCACCAGACGAAGAGACCGACGATCAATAGCGACAAAC
>OIYG01001327.1_pt1 | contig 19003 bp, 18 predicted proteins | sample 1587861 | NCBI WGS metagenome assembly OIYG01 (sample SAMN03283272) | human gut metagenome | biome: human-associated habitat; material: feces | host: Homo sapiens | place: Peru | collected 2012 | reverse complement strand
AATCATAAAAAGGTAGCTAGATTAATGAAAAAATATTATTTAAAGCCTGAATATATAAAGAGAACTAGACCAAATACTTATAAGAGAGTTGAAGAAAATGTTCAACCTAATATACTTAAAAGAAATTTTAAAGCTGATAGGCCAAACCAAAAGTGGACAACAGATATTACATATTTAATATATTCAGGCTTTAAAGATAAAAATTCTAAGTTTAAAATATCTTCCATATCTCCTCCGAAAAAATGACTTGCAAATAAAATTATAAAAAAAATTAATCCAAAGGTCAAAAAGAAAATTCATCTTTTGATTAATTGGTTTTAAGAAAAAAGAATATAAACTTAGTATATCTAGGAGGAATTTTGAGTTTCAGATATACCAACGATAGAAAAAAAGACTTTAAAGAAGTGATAGATAGAACTGTTTCAAACCCAATCAAAAAAGATAAAGCATTTTTTTGCTCAATGGGTGATTCATTTATGCTCAAAAATGAATACAGAAAAGCAGTTAAAGAATATTTAATCTCTCTAATGCTTGATAAGAATAATGTTCCTGCCTATAAAGGTGCTTCAAAAGCCTATAAAAATCTAAAAGAATATGATAAAGCAATTAAATATTTAAAAAATGCAAGAAATGTTTATGGCTTCGATTCAGAAATTTATTATGAATTAGGTTTAAATTATCTTCTAAATGCCGATAATATCAATGCTAAAAAGAATTTCATAAGAACAATTAAACTTGAACCAGATAATAAAAATGCTCAAATTAAACTCGCCTTAACCCACGAACTTTCAGGCGAAGAAGAAATGGCAATTTTAGTTTATAACACAATAATTGAAAAATATCCTTTTTATATACCAGCTCTTTCAAACCTAGCAGGGCTTTACATAGAAAAAGAGGAATTTGAAAAAGCAATTACTTTATTTAAAAAAATGTTAAAAATTAATAACCAATATTACAGAGCATACCTTGGTTTAGGTTTATGTTTTGATAAAATGGGGAAATATACTAAAGCAATACGTTTTTACAAAAAATATATTTCAAAAAAACCAAATTCACAAACAACAAAGTCATTAGTAGGAAGAATATACGAACTTCACAATTTTGGCGCACTTAAAGTCAATAAAAAACGTGAAAAATTCAAATTAATCAGTATGTAATATTAAAATATGATTTAAGTAAATTTAATTGACAATACAAAAATCAGTCACTATAATTGTTTATAGTAAAATTAGTAAATGTAGTTTATAAAGGAAGTATCACTATGAGACTAAAAAAAGGTTTTACACTAGCCGAAATCCTTATCGTATTAATGGTTATCGGTGCGGTTGCAACAATGACCATTCCGTCATTAATGAAAGGGGTTACGGAATCTCAATGGAAAACCGCCTACAAAAAAGCTTACAATGCCGTTGTTAACTTAACAGCTATGGAAAGAATTGCAGGTCAATTACCTTCAACTTGTGATGACGTTGGTGTTGGTAAAATGTTCCAATCTTTAAGATCTAACTTATCTGTTAAAGATTATGCAAAAGCACCTTCAACAGCTGAAATTGCTTCAAGTCAAACAGTTGACACAAATCAATTCTATACAAACATCAACTTCTCTGTTGCAACAACTTCAGGTGGTTCAGCTTCAGCTCCAGCTCCTGCTGATTCAACTGGTGAAACTTTAAATGCTGGTACAATCGGCGAACAATCACCATGGATTACAACAGATGACAACATCGCTTATACTGTAACAACTCCTGGTACAGGTGCTGTTTGTAGTACAAAAGAAGAAATCAACGCTGCTGGCGCTAACACAGAAGCATTGAAAAAAAGTTGCGTAGTAGTTGTTGTTGACGTTAACGGCCTATCAAATGGTCCAAACACTGTTGAACCACAAGTTACAGCTACAACTGCTCTAACTGCTACAACTTCATTAGCAACATTAACTGGTGATAGATATTATATCTATATCGGTAAAGACGGTGCAACTGCAGGTTCTAAAAAAACTACAGTTACTGGTCGTATCGTAGCAGACTTAAAATAGTTTGAAATAAATATAAAAAATCCGAAAGTTTTCTTTCGGATTTTTTTGTGCCTTTATACTTTTATTTTTAAGCTCACATTTGTAAACATTTGTTACAATTTCTAAAGTTCATCCTAAACCCTGCCGTTATATATAACAAATAAAGGGAATATGTGTGATGAATGTAAACTTGGACTTATTAAAAGAAAAATACTTAGACTACAAAATTGAAAAAGGTGAAAAGCCTGAAAACTCGGAAGCTGTCAATATTTATGACGCAGAGTTTAAGACATTTCTTGTTGATGAAATGGGTGCTGATTCAAGCATTTTTCAAAAAGGAATGGATGAAATTCTTAATATGTCTATTGAAGATGGCAAACTTGTTGATAATTCAAAGAATAATCAAAATAACGATAATTCTTTAATTTTACAAGCCTTGGATGACGCACAAAATGATGCCCAAAATGACGCCCAAGCTCAAGCTGCCTCAGAAAATGACTCATCAGATGTATCATCAACTCCTATTGTTGTTACCACAAGTAAAAATGCGATGATGGAAAAAGCAAGTGCAAGTGAATCTGGGGAAACATCAGACGAAGGTTTTTCAGATGGAAATGAAATGGGTTCAGATGTAGCTAATGACACCACTCAAACACCTGTTAATGTTGATACTCCAGCTGAAACAACAGCTGAAAACAATTCTAAAACCACTTCATCAGATAACTCATCAGATTTCTCTGACGGCACAACTTCCTCTGATAAATCTTCTGATACATCATCAGACACTTCTTCAGATTTTTCTGACGGAAGTACAGAAGTTTCTGATGGAAGCGATAAGACTTCTGACTCAACTAAGACAGATAATTCAAAAACAGAAAATAAATCTAACAATAATAATATAGATTCTAAACTTCAAAAGAAATTAGATAAAGTTTTTAACAATAAAACAGCCATGAAATACATTGATACCGATGGCGACGGCAAAATCAGCGATGAAGAAAAAGAAAAGTTTATTGAATATATTAAAGCCTATGGTGGAGATATTAATGAACTTGATGAAGAAGATATCAAACTTGCAATGCAAGATATGGTAGATGAAAAATTCTCTTATGATAGAGATTTATCTGACCTAAAAGCAAATAAAACTGATTCTAAAGCAGATTCAAAAGCTGATGACACTAAAACCGATAAAGAAAAAGATACTGATAAAACAGATAGCTCATCAGGTTCATCAGGCGCTTCTGGTGCCTCTGGTGGTGGAGGTGTATCAGGCGGTGGCGGTAGCAGCGGCGGAGTTTCAGGCGGCTCTGGCGCAAGCTCAACATCTGATTCAAATGTAAATTTATCAGATAGTGAAACAATTGATGAAAAAATAGCAAAACTTCAAGATGAACAAAATAATGTTAAAACAGATCTTGACGGCGCAAGAGATGACTTAAAAGAAGTTTATTCAGGTGAAAATGAAGCTGTAAAAACAGCCCAAGATAAAACTGATAATAGTGAAGAAGACCTTGAAAAAGCTCTTGAAGAAGATAAAGATTTATCTGATGAAGAAAAAGAAGCTGTAAAAGAAAGCGTTGAAAACATTAAAACAGCGCAAGAAGGTATGGATGAAACAAAAACATCTATAGCTGATAAAGATGGTCAAATTGCTTCAGCACAAAATGAAGTTTCAGCAGCTCAAGCAACTGTTGATGGCCTAAATGCTGCCCTCGCAACATTTGACACAAGTTCAATTAAAGATGAAAAAAGAAAGGCAGATGTTGAAGCTCAAAAAGCCGAAGTTGAAAGCCAACTTAAAGATGCGAAAGCAGCACTAGATGAAAAAGAACAACAAGTTAAAAGTCTTGAAGACGAAAAAAGTGAACTTGAAAAAACTCTAGAAGAAAAACAAACAGCTTATGACGAGGCTATGGAAGCCTCTCAAAAACTTGTTGAAGAATTAGAAAAGAAATCAAGTAAATCAGCAGAAGCAGTTGCAAAAGCACTTGATAGCTTTAATGAAAACACTCAAGAAGTTGAAAAAGTGAAAACTGAACAAGCTGAAACAATTCAAAAAACAATTGATGATAATCAAACAAAATATGACGATTATCAAAAGCAAATTGATGAACTTCAAGCACAAAAGGTTGAAGAAGATAATAAACAACAAGGCTCTTGGACTGATGACTTAGGTTTAACAGATGACCTAACGGCAGAACAACAAGCAGAACTTGAAAGTGTATTAAATTTATTTAAAAACAACCAAGCTACTTATGAAGATGTTGCTAAAAAATTCCAAGAACAAACAGGGGTTACAATGCCGCCTGAATTAATCTGCGCTATCCACTATCGTGAATCAAGTGGAAACTTTAACACATATCTTCATAACGGTGAACCTTTAGGTCAAGTAACAACTCTGGTTCCAGAAGGAATTTACTTTGATAACTTCACAGACGCCGCAGTTGACGCCTTAGTTCGTGAATATAGCGACTTTACTACTCAAGCCAAGGCAGATGGCGTTGCAGCAGACTTCTCTACAATGTCTAGCCTTTGTGAATATGCAGAAGTATATAATGGCTTAGGATATCGTAAGCTTGGTTGTAAATCAGCTTATGTATATTCTGGAACAAGCGCATATACAGGTGGTATGTATGTTGCAGACCATGTATTCAGTTCAACAACAAAAGACCCAAGAGTTGGCACAGCTGCAATTGTTAAGAAATTAAGTCAAGCAAGCTAAACAAAACATAACATTTTCTTTTATTTTTAAAACTTTGGTGTTATACTAAAAAAGTAAAGAAATTTACACCTAGTTTAAAAGATTAAAACTAGAACGCAGCGGCAACGTTAGCGTTCTTGTTTTTTATCAGAGGGAAATATGACTCCAAAAGAATTTTTTAACAAAAGAGAAGTTTTAAATGTTATTAATCCTGTCATTGAAAATACAGCAATGCGCTATGGCTTAATTCCTATTGAAACACTTTTAGAGCGTGAAAACGGACATTGGTTCTTAAGAATTTTTATTTATTCTAATGACCACGGTGTATCTCATCTTGATTGCGAAAATATGTCAAGAGGTTTAGGAGATATGTTAGATGAATTAATTCCTTTTAAATATTATCTTGAAGTATCTTCCCCAGGGTTAGATAGAAAATTTAAGTCTGAGCGTGAATATATGATATTTAAAAATCATGATGTTATTATCAAACTTAAAAATTCAATTCCTGAAACTTCTGAAAAAGTTTTAAAGGCAAAACTTTTAGATTACCTTGAAAATTCAGGAATAAAAATTGAATATGAAAATCAAATAATTGATATACCTTTTGAAAAAATTCATTATACAAAATTAAATGACAAAATAGAAATTAATAAAAATAAAGGAGAGTGCGATGATTAAAATCGGAACAGCATTATTTGAAGCGGCTGAACAATTAGAACGTGAAAAAGGCATTTCAAAAGATGTCCTTGTAAACTCTTTATATGACGCTTTAGTTGCAGCGTATAAAAAACACATCAAAGACAAAGACGCAACAAATGTTGAAGCAATTTTAGATGAACAAGCAGGCGAAATTGGCGTTTTTAGAGCTAAAGTTGTTGTTGAAAATGTTGAAGATGAAAACACCGAAATCTCTCTTTCTGACGCAAAAGAAATTGATGAAGATGTTGAACTTGATGACGAAGTTAAAATTGAAGTTACCCCTGAAAACTTCGGCAGAGTTGCAGCACAAAGCGCAAAACAAGTTATTACTCAAAGAATTAGAGAAGCAGAACGCAAAATGGTTCTTGATGAATTCATGGCTAAGAAAAATACTTTAATTACAGGTATTATCCAAAGAAGAACAGATAGAGCCGTTATTGTTAATATCGGTAAAACCGACGCTATTATGCCTCAAAGAGAACAAATTCCAGGGGAATATTATAAACCGGGGAACAGAATAAGAGTTTTTGTTTTAGATGTTAAAGAAACATCAAAACTTCCACAAGTAATTGTTTCACAAGCCCACGCTGAAATTGTTAGAGAACTATTTGAACTTGAAGTTCCTGAAATTGAAGACGGCATTGTTGAAATTAAATCAATTGCTCGTGAAGCAGGTTTCAGAACAAAACTTGCCGTTTGGTCTAATGACCCATCTGTTGACTCTGTTGGCGCATGTATCGGACCTCGTGGCACAAGAATTCAAACAATTGTTGGCGAATTGAAAAACGAAAAAATTGATATCGTAAGATATAGCGAAGACCCTGTTGAATACATCGTTAATGCTTTATCTCCTGCAAGAATCATCTCTGTTGATATTTTAGCTGATGAAGAAGATAGACACGAAGCCTTCGTTATCGTTCCTGATGATCAATTATCTCTTGCTATTGGTCGTGAAGGTCAAAACGTTCGTTTAGCTCATAGATTAACAGGTTGGAAAATCGATATTAAATCTCAAAGCCAAGCTCAAGAACTTGAAAAACGCTCTGTTGAAACTGATTATACTCAACAAGAACCAGTTGAAGAAACAGATTATAATGAAGAAGAACCGATTGATGAAATCGCTCAAGAAGCATTAGAAGAAACAAATCAAATGGGAATTGATGAAGAAGATAGAGAGTTTGAAACTCAAGAAGCTGAAGAAGCTCAAGAAGAAGAATAGATAAAACAGGGCAAAAGCCCTGTTTTTTAATTTAAAATTACCATGGTTGAAAAATATAAAAAGTGGTATATAATATAAATATAGGGAAAAGACTTTAAGAATCGTTACTTCCTAAAGTCTTTCATAACTTCCCTATTGTTTAGCAAATAAAAGCGCTATTATTATCAATAAGATAAGCAATAGCGCTTTTTCTGATACTAGTATCTTCATTGCTTTTTCACCTGCCTTTCTATCTTTTTTCTTCATAACAAGTCTGTGATAGAGGTAGGTAATTAATAGAGTTGCTTACCCATTAAATTAATTATAGCAAAAAAATTAAAATTGTTAAGAAACAATAATGCTACTAATAGTAGCAACGCTATTCATAGTAGCGCTTTTTTGTGTTATAATTAAATTATGGGTAGTACAAGCCTTGCCCCCAGCACAGACAATATACTAAGTATTAGCTGGAAAGGAGGGCTTAAAACTATGATTTTAGATAAAATAATAATGCTACTAATCGTAGCAACGCTATTCATAGTAGCACTTAATCTTTAAGTCATAGGGTACTAAGTGAAGCTCTAAGGAAGTCACATTTCTCTTAGGGCTTCCCCCTATACTAATATTATATACCACTTTTTCAATTTTTCAACCCAATTGCTTTTTCTTTATGTTTTAACTATTGTTAAAATATAGCATACAACGAGGTAAAAATGGAATTAAGCATAGGCAAAAATAGTGCCAATTTTAACAACATCAACTTTAAAAGAAAAGAATACATTGAAAAATTTACATTTACCGAAAATCCTTCAAATGCCACACAAGAAGCATTTAAAAATCTAGCACAAAAAAACTTATCTAAAGATAAAATTATTCTTCAAGGAAAACAGAAACCTTATCAAGTGCTTGATGAAAATGATGAAACCAAGCCGACAAACGCTTTAATTTACACAGTTTTAGAGCTTGAAAAAGGTGAAGAAATTAAAAAATCAGATTATAAAAATTTTAACGCTATTGTTGCACCAAAGAAAAACATAGCTGAATTTTTATCAAAAAATATCAAAAAGCCTTTTTTAATTCAATTTAAAATGGGGTCAATGACAGGAATTTTTGATGAAAAAAATAAACATTCTAAAAGATTAATTAAAAAATTAGCCCCAGAAAATGTTGAATTTGTTGACGACGCAAAAATCCAAACAAAAAAAGAAGAAATAAACGAAAGACGTAAAAAAGCAGAAGAATATGATGAAAGTTTTATTTACTATCTTCAAAATTTTGATAGAACAATGAAAATCGCAGATGAAAACGCTAGAAATTTAACCCCTCAAAACGCTATGAAAAAAATCGTCAACCCACTTGATAGCGCTTGTAATCATGTTATCAATGTTGTAGTTTAATTTTTGAAATTTGTGGTATAAAATAATTATCGAGTTATTATTTTAGGCAATTAAAAGGATTTAATATGCTTTCAAACATTTCATCTGCGCAAGGACAAAGCGCTCAAATTTCAAAAGACTTATTATTAAATCAAAAACAAACTAAAACTTCCCCTAAAAGCCCAGAACTTGTTAAAAAGGGTGAAGTCGGCTATCTTCAAGGAATGGATAGTGATAACGATGGCGTTGTTACTATGGAAGAATTTAATGAATATTGCGCTCAAAATGGAATAAGTGAAAAAGAAAAGCTCGCTTTAATGCAAGTTATAATGAACGCTAAAATGGCGCAAAAAGTTAATGAAAACACTGAAAAAGCTTCAAAAGAAATTAACAAAAAAGAAGATGAAAATGAAAATGTTGATGAAGAAGACTCATCTAAAATAGTTTATGCTAAAAAAGGCGATGATAAATATAATAAAGAAATGGACTTAAATAGCGACGATAAGGTTACTTATGAAGAATATTTAAGATATTGCCAACAAAATGCAAAACCAAAAGAAGATACAAAAGAAACTAAGTCAAAAGATTTTAACACAAATCAAGCCCTTAAGGCATATTCTGATAAACCCACTAAAGAAGAAGAATATTCTGTTGAAATAGAAAGCTAGGCTTCTGAATCAATTAAAAATAAGGTTTTATTTATTTTATTTAAAAGTTTTTGCTGTTCAATGTTAATGTTTTCCCTGCTATATTTACCCTCTTGAGTAGGAATAAAACGAGAGTAATAATTAGCCTGATACATTAAATTTCCTAAAACTTTAGCGTTATAAGAAGTTATTAAAATATTTTTATAACTTTGCCTTAAGCAATCTGATTTATCTTTATATTTTTCTTCAAAATTTTTCGTATATAAATCAAAAACATTAACACAAGCATTAAATCTTTGTATTTCAGAATGTTGCTCAATGCAATTTTTAAGGTTATTTAGGGCAAACTTAAGTTTTTGAACATCGTTAATATAATCAGATGTTTTTTCTTTTTTGACAATAATATCTAAAAAAAGTGCGTCGTCATAAGGCGCTTTTTTAAGATTTTCATCTTTTAAATCTTCTTGGGTTGGAATTTTTGCCTGAATTTCATTTGCTCTTGAAGTCGTTTTTTGTTTATATTCAAAATCCCTTTGAATATTAGGCAAAGAGCCATAATATCCTTGTGGAATTTCTTCATTTTTATTTGTTAGGGTGCTAAATTTTTTCTTTTTTTTAAATTTTTTAGGCTTAGCTGGTTTTTGTCTTTTATAACTTTCATCTTCTTCAAGATTATCATTTTTTTTAATTTCAATCGGCGGTTTAATTTTGCTTTTTAATTCTGAAAAAGTATTTTCAATTGTAAAACTTTCTTCACAATGAGCAAAATTCATTGTGAAGAAGAGAATTAAGAAAGATATATTGAGAGAAATTAAAAAATTTTTTTTCATAAATTAGCTTAATAATTCCATCGCAGATTGCAAAAGTTGTTTATAAGTTGACATTATTTTTCCTGATAAATCAAGCTGGGTTTGAGCTTCTTGCCAATAGGTTGCGTTTGCCTTGAAATCAATGTTTGATAATTCAATTAAGCCGCTTCTAACTTCACCTTTACCTATAACAGGTTTACCTGAATACGCAGTTTCAAGATATTGCCCTTGCTTATATTCAAAAAGTTCTTGCGGATTATGAAAATTCATCAAAGCAAGTTTATATAATGGGGTACAATCCTTGCCATTATTGGCTTTACCATATAAAACCCCATCTTCTTTAATTTCAAATTCATCATATTTTCCAAGATACTTACCGTTATCAGGGTCAATCCAAAGTTTTATTTCTGTTGTAGGAACAGCCAAAGCGCCCCCTTGGGCGATTGATTCTTCAAGAGCCGAATCAGATAAAGATTTTGTTCCAGACATAATTTCACCTTTATCATTTAAGATATAGCCTTGAACCTTAGAGCCGTCTGCCGCTTTATAAACGCCCTCACCATCAAACTTAAATTCGCCAAGGCGAGTATAGGCAATTCTACCTTCATCGTTTCTTAAAACGAAATAGCCGTTACCTTCTAAAAATACATTTTCATTAGATGTCCCAGGGATTGCTTTACCTTGCCCTGTGTTTTTTAAAACCCTATCAGGCACCGCAGCATCAAGATAAGTTTTAAAAGTCATCTGATTTTCTCGATACCCCGGAGTGTAGATATTAACAAGGTTTTCAGAAATGGCATTCATCCAATGAACGGTTGATTTCTGTATATTCATTGCATTAATATAAGAATCTCTCATTAATTACTCCTTTTTTTATTTCTTTTTTGGTTATCGTTTTGACCTTTATATTTTGAATAAGATAAACTTGAATAGTTTATTTGTTCTTCATCAAATCTTTGTTTAAGGCTTGGAATGTTGCTTTTTAAATAGTTTTCAACTTCAAGTGACCCTGGGATAAAATGAGTTTGAATTTTTCCTTTTGAATCAAGTTTTAAAATAACTGTCACATCTTCATCAAAATCAAGCCTTATTGGCTTTTTAGTGTCATAAGAAGTTTTAATCATATTCAACAGGGAATTTGTAACATTCATTTTGCCTGTATCATTTGAAAGATTAATTTTATCATCTTCAACGCTATAGTTAATTATTCCTTGATTATTTAATAAATTTACAAAGAAAATAGCATCATTTACCCCAATTTTATCAGCATCAATATCAAATTCAGAACCAAAGTCTAATGAAAGGAATTTTTCATTTAAGGCTTCGTCAAAAGAAAGCTCTTTTTTAGGGTGAATTAAATCTTCTAAAATTTCAAGAAGATTAATTTTAGCGCTAAAAAAGTCGTTTGTTTTAGAAGAAATATATTCTTGCTCTTCTAAAGGCTCTTTTTTATTTACATTTTCAATTGTCTGTGTGCTGATTTGCATTGTTTTGTTTTTCTAATAGTTCCATTAATTCTTGTTCTTCTTTTTGCTCTCTATTTTTAATGAAGAATTTTTGAGAGCCGATTTCATTAAGCTCTTTTAACTCAAGCGCTTTTTGTTCTTTAACATATTCTTCTTTTTTATTTTCTTTATGTTTTTCTAAAACATTAACCTCTTGTTCTTTTATTTGGAGAATTTCTTTTTCTTTATTCAAATTTTCAATTGCTTTTTGCTTTTCATCATTTAATTTTTTATCTTCTTCCCAAAGATGTTTAATGAATTTATCATATTGATCATACATCATTGGGTCTGCTTGGCGCATTTGGGAACTTAAATTTTCAATTTGTTTTAAATTTTCAACTATCAAAAGTTCAATTCGATGAACTTCCTCTTGTGCTTCGATTACAACTTGAAGCTGTTCTTCTTTTTTTCTTATTCTTATTTCTAAAATTTTTTGCAATCTATAAACAAAAGGCATTTTTGATTTTTGATACTCTCCTTTTTTAATTTACGGAAGAATATGTTTTTTATTTAATAAAAATTTTTGTTAAGTCAAAAAAATCAATTAAATATATGATTTTATTTGTTTAAAATATAGCCGATAATTTTATTATCATGAGGAAAGTTATAAGAAAAAGTGTATATATTTTATTTGTTTCTATAATCTTTTGTCTAAATTGTTTTGGTTTAGAAAAAATAGGAATAATCTCAGACACCCTTTTAACAGATGTAACTTATTATAACGCATATTTTAGAACTCCTGAATTTTTCTTGCAGGATATTCGTTCTGAACTAGATAAAAGAGGGGTTTATACCGTTCCGCCTGATGGTTCTCGATATGCCCTTAAAAAACTTGGTTTAAGACAATATGACCTTGAGGCACTTCAAGGCTTATCTCAAGGATATAACATAGATTATCCTTTCTTAAAAAGAATAGCCAGAAGTATCGGCGTCAAGAAAATGGTTGTTTTAACAATGGGAATGGATATTCAAAGAGATTTTCTTAAAAACACGGCTTGGAATGTTTTTAATATTTCAGGAATGGACACAGTTAACCCAACCCACAGAGTCAGCGTTTTTGTAACTTTTGTTGATGTTGAAAAAGAACAGGTTTTATGGGAAAGCATTTACGCTAAGAACATAAGAAATAATAAATTTAAAAATCTTGATACCACAATTTCAAATAATTATGAGGGTATGTTAAGATTAAAAGAATATTCAAGATATATAAGCCCAGACATCGCTTATAACGTTAAAATGAAGATGTTAAATCCTAATTTTGTTGAACCGCCAACTGCTATTACAAAAAGCAACGTAAAACAGTATGTTAAAGATAAACATAACATTGGCGTTAAAAAAGAACTATCTGAAATAGATAGACAAAAATGGGACACTGATAAACTTAAAAATGATACAAAAGAAAATATAATAGAATTTTCTAATGCTACAAAAGAAACAACAATCAAAGCCGCAAACAAAACAAAATCAGGAATTAAAAGACTTTCTGAAAAAACAAAAAATGGTTTTAATATAGTAAAAAACAAATTTAAAAAATAATCGGAGGAAAAATGGCAAAACCTGTTAATGAAAAAGATGATAAAAATCCTAATAATAAAAAACCCTTTGAACTTAATCCTAATACAATGATGGCAATTAATAGCGTTGTTATGGTTATTGTGCTTATAATTTCAATGGCAATTATGTATCTTCTTTTAGAAAATTCATTCAATAAAAAATTGGCTAAATTAGCCCCAACAGAAGAACAAACAGATGACAGCGAAATTGAAGAAACTCGCCAAGAGGGAATTTTGTTAGACCTTGGTGAATTTGTTTTAAATTTAGCAGATGCAAACCCAAGAAGATATTTGAAAGCAGGGGTTGCGATGGAATTATCTAAAACAGAAGAAGAAATTGCAGCAATTGAAGGTGGAGCTCCTCAAAAAGCGTCCGGTCATGGTGAAAGCGCAGCTGTTGACCCTAATAGCGCCATTGTAGCAGAAATGGAAAGATATAAACCCGCTATAAGAGATGCAATTATTTCTGTATTATCTAACAAAACTTCAGATGAATTATCTACCCCAACAGGAAAAGAAATTGCAAAAGAAGAAATCCTTGAAATGGTAAATAACATCTTCGAGGGTCAAAGAGAAGTTATGAGAGTAAGTTTTGGACAATTTATAATTCAATAGGTTTAAAATGGAAGAAAATAATATCAATTTTAATGATAATTCTGATGAAAATTTAAAAGAAAACCCAGAAAATATTTCTGAAAATAATTCTGAAGAAATTTTATCAGAAGAAAAAATAGAAGAAACAGAAGAAATAAATAATCTTGAAGAAATTGAAAATATCGAAGAACCAATAGAACTTCAAGAAGAAATCAAAGAACCTATTGAAGAACCTATTGCAACAGAAGAAGAACCAAAACCAGATAACAAAGTGACTGTTCGCCCAATAAAATTTCAAGAATTTGAAAATGTTGAAGTTAAACGCTCTATAAAGAAAAATTTTGATATTTTACAAGATATTCCAATGCACATAAGTGTTGAATTAGGTAGGGCAAAATCCACAATTAAAGAGGCGATGGATTTAGAACACGGCTCAATTGTTGAACTGAATAAAATAGCAGGGGAACAAGTTGAAGTTTTTGTTAATGGAAAATATATTGCAAAAGGTGAAGTTATCGTTATAGAAGATAAATTCGGGGTAAGAATTACAAGCACAAATATTATAAAAGTTGAAAAATAACTTAAATTTTTTCTAAAAGTTCTTTTATTTCTTTTTGAATTAAAGAAGAATTATTCAACTTTTGCGCCTTTAAAAGATTTTCTCTAGCAATGTCATTATTATTTTCTTTTAGCTGAATTTTGGCTAAAAGTAAATAATAATAGGCATTTTGAGATTTTAAAATTGCTTGATTAGAATAATCTTTTGCCTCATTTAATTCATTATTTTCAAAACAAATTAATCCAAGCAAAAATTCAACCTCACCCGATTTTGAATTTAATTGGTTAGCTTTTCTTAAATATTTTGAAGCAAGGTCAAAGTTTCCTTGTTTAATCAAAGAAAAACTAAGTCCAATATATCCTTCATAAAATTCATCATTTATATTGATTAAATTTTCAAAATATTTCTGCGCATTTTTAAAATCAGATTTATTAAGATAATAATTTCCTAGAGCATAAAGAGTTTTTTTATTGTTAAAATTCATATTATATGCCCTTTTAAGAAAGATTATTTCATCTTTTTTATTTTTTAATTTTTCTTCTTTTGCTTTTAAAAGTAAAGTCGTTGTATTTTCTTGTCTATTTAGAAAAACAAGGCGATACAGGTTATCAAATTCTTGAAAATTTTGAGTTTTTAAATATAAATCTAAAAGAAAATTTTGGATATCGGGATTATTTTTTTCAGGATAATCTTTTAAAAAGTATAAAACTTTTTCAATATCCCCCTCTAAATAGGCTTCTTGAATGAAATTCATATACATTTTTTTATTCATTTTAGGAATTTCATTAATCCCTAATTCTTTTGCTAAGTTTGTGTTTAAAAGCTGATTATTATAAATTACAGCATAATTAAACATTTCAACTGCTTTTTCTTTTTCGCCTTTAATTTGCGCTATTTTAGCTTTTAAAAAATAAGCACTTGAAGACTTTGGATTGATTTTTATAATCATATCGGCGTAATAATCAGCGTCAGAATATTTACCTTCTTCAAAATAAGCACTTGCCATGTCAAAATAGTCTTCTGTGTCGCCTTTTTCAAAGGAGTTATGGATTTTTTCAAAATTTTTGTCTAAAATTGAAAGCTCATAAGCCTTTTTAAAGTTTTCTTTTGCAAGATTATTTTGATTTAATTTTAAATATGCTTTTCCAAGCCAAAAAAAGCCTTCTTCATCATTAGGATTGCTTTTTGTGTAATCAAGAAAATAGTCTTTTGATTTTTCAAAATCAGACTTTGAAAAATCTTCAATTCCCCCATTAATTTCATATAAAAAACTTGCTTGCGCCACTTTTTGAAAAACGCAAGAAAGAAAAAATATCGCTATAATTAGGAAATATTGCTTTTTTTTCATATTATTTCATTTATTATTTTTTTAACTTGCTCAAAAACTTCTTCAATGCTTAAATTTGCATTAATTACTTTTATTCTTTGAGGATATTTTTTAGCTAATTCAAGATAGCCATTTCTTACTTTTTTATGAAATTCTAATCCCTCTTTTTCAAGCCTATCTTTGGTTTCACCGAGTCTTTTTTGGGCGGTTAGAGAATCAACATCAAAAACAAATGTTAAATCGGGCTTGATGTTTTTTGTTGCAATATTATTTAAAAGGTCGATTTGTTCAATGTTTCCACCTCTTGCATAACCTTGATAAGCAACTGTTGAATCAATGTGTCTATCGCAAAGCACAATTTTATTTTCATTAACATTTTTTAAAACAACTGTTTCAATGTGCTGTGCCCTATCTGCTAAATATAAAAACATTTCGCAAACATCTGAAACATAGCCGTCATAATGAAGAAGAATTTTTCTTAAACTTTTGCCAATGTCAGACCCCCCAGGCTCTAGGGTTGTAACAACCTCTCTATTTTTTTCTTGAAGATATTTTTTTAATAGTTCAATTTGGGTTGTTTTTCCGCAACCATCAGCACCTTCAAAAGTAATAAATAAACCCTTTTTCTCCATTTTATAAACTCCTTTAAAAAGATTATATCATAATTAAAGTTTTAAAAATCGGATTAATTTGAAATTTTATTATTTTTTAATTAAAATTTTAATTGATATATTTTAAGGACTAAAACAGTGGGTATTTTTGAAGAATTACAACAAAGACAATTAATCGCTCAGATAACAAATGAACAAGAGGTTAAAAACTTAATCAATTCAGGCAAAGCTAAGTTTTACATAGGTTTTGACCCAACGGCAGATTCACTTCATGTTGGGCATTTTATGGCTTTATGCTTAATGAAAAGACTTCAAATGGCAGGAAACAAGCCTATTGTTTTAATTGGCGGCGGCACAGGACACGTTGGTGATCCGTCCGGTAGAACAGATATGCGTTCAATGATGACAAAAGAAATAATTGACCATAACTGTGAATGTTTTAAAAAACAAATGGAACGTTTTATCGAATTTGGTGAAGATAAAGCGCTTATGCTTAATAATGCCGATTGGCTTTTAAAATTAAATTATATCGAGCTTTTAAGAGAAGTTGGCGGCTGTTTTTCTGTTAACAATATGCTAAGAGCAGAATGTTATAAACAAAGAATGGAAAAAGGTTTAAGCTTTTTAGAATTTAACTATATGATTATGCAGGCTTATGACTTTTACTATTTAAATTCTCACTACGATTGCAACTTGCAATTTGGTGGGGATGATCAATGGTCTAATATGTTAGCTGGTTCTGATTTAATCAGAAAAAAAACAGGCAAAGATGCTCATTCTATGACAATTACTTTATTGTTAAATTCACAAGGCAAAAAAATGGGCAAAACCGCCTCTGGCGCCGTTTGGCTTGATAAAAATAAAACAAGCGTTTACGATTTTTATCAATATTGGAGAAATGTTGAAGACGCTGACGTTTTAAAATGTATCAGAATGTTGACTTTCTTACCTTTAGAAGAAATTGAAAAAATGGATAAATGGGAAGGAAGTGAGCTTAATAAGGCAAAAGAAATTCTTGCATTTGAATTAACAAAATTAGTCCATGGTGAAGATGAGGCCTTAAAAGCTCAAGAAGCCGCAAAAGCGCTTTTCGCAGGCGGCGGGGACGATTCTAATATGCCTAAAACAAAAATCGAACTAGAGGGAGATGAAATTTCTTTAGTTGATGTTTTGGTTCAATGCAAACTGGCTTCAAGCAAAGGTGAAGCAAAAAGATTGATTTCTCAAGGCGGAATTTCACTTAACGAAGAAAAAATCACCTCTTTCGATTACAAAATTCCAACCTCACAATTAAAAGACGGAATTAAGATTAAAAAAGGCAAGAAAGTTTATCATAAGGCTTATTGCTAAATTAAAACCTGCTGATTATTTTTAGATATTCCTTTTGAGATTCTAAAACCATTTCAGAAATAAAATTAATAAAATTCTTATTGTTACCTTTATTTGTTTCTTGTAAAGCTAAGATGTAATCTGCCCTTACAACAGGTGGAATTACAACAATGTTATATCCATTTTGCAACAATGCTAAGTTCATTAATAATCTCGCCACTCTGCCATTACCATCTAAAAATGGGTGAATATTTACAAAAATAATATGAACCATAGCTGCATATTCAACAGGATGTAATTTTTCTTTTAATTTTGGTAATTGCATAATAAATTCTTGCATTTTTTGATTAAGCTCATCGGGCTTTGGTAATTCTACGTCAGAACCCGTTATAATCACTTGAGAAGTTCTATATTTACCTGCTTTTTCACTATCAATTTTTTCATAAAATAATTTATGTAATAATTTTATATCATCTTCAGTAATAGTCGCATTTGAAGCCAATTCAAAAATTTTATCAAACGCTTTTGCGTGCCCTACTGTTTCATAATGATCTTTGAGAGGTTTTCCGCCAATCGTTAAACCATCTTCTAGTACGACTTTTGTTTCAGCTAAATTAAGAGTATTGCCCTCAAGCGCATTTGAAGCATAAGTTAAACCAACTTTATAATATTCTTTTATTTGCGCCAATGCTTCATTAGAAAGTGGGCGTAAAGCATTAATTTTAGCTTTATATTCATCATTTTGAGTAAAACAATTTCTATACATTATTACCTCTTAAGGCATTATACCATAAATTACATGAATGACTTTGTAAAAGTTTCTCAATTTTTATTTAAAAATAAGCACTAAAAAAGAGCCCTAAAGGCTCTTTTAAAATTTACGCCCGGCGCGATTCGAACGCGCGACCCTCTGCTTAGAAGGCAGATGCTCTATCCAGCTGAGCTACGGACGCATACATTATTATTTAATTTTCAATTTAAATCTTTCTCGTAGGCGACCCTAGCTGAGCTACGGACTCCTTGGCTGTATAAACAACCGGCTGTCAACCTCTTATATCATAACAGATAAATCATTCTATGCAAGCATTTTTTTAAAATAAAGGAATATCTATATTAAAAATTGTCTTGAAAATGCCGTTTTCATCGATGTTTCCACTATCAAAAGAAATTTTTCCTTTGTGCTTTTCAATGATTTTTTTACAAATTGCAAGCCCAAGCCCCGTGCCTTGACCTTTCTTTTTTGTTGTAAATCCGGCTTGAAAAATCTTTTCTTTATCTTTTTCACTAATCCCTTTGCCGTTGTCTTTAATGCTAATTCTTAAAAAATCATCTACTATTTTTGTTTCAATTTCAATTTTACCAAGATAATTCATGTCTGATTTTTTAATTTCTTCAATAGAATGAATACCGTTCATCAAAATGTTTAAAAAAACCTGATTTAACATATTAGGATAGCAGTTTATCAAAGGAAAAGAGCCATATTTTTTAGTGATTTCAAAACCTTTTTTAATTTTATGATGAATTAAATCAAGGGTTAGGTCAAGCTCTTGGTTGATATTTGCCTCTTGTTGGACTGTTTCATCCAATCTTACAAAGCGTTTTAGAGATTGAACAATGTTTGTAATTCTTTTAATCGCTTCATTATCAACAGAATTAATTTCTTTTAAAAGAGATAAAATATTTTCATTAATCGAAGAAGAAAATATTTTTTTCATCATTTCATTATTAGCGTTAATTGCCCCCAGTGGAGTATTAATTTCATGTGCCACAGAAGCAACCAATTGCCCTAAAGACGCCATTTTTTCAGAATTAATTAATTGCAATTGAGTTTCTTTAAGTTCTTTAATTGCGCTTTCAAGTTCTTCTTTTTTGTTTGAAATTTGATGAAAAAGGCTTGCTTGAATTAAAGAAGAAGAAATTTGCATTGAAATTCCAACTAAAAGCTCGATTTCTGTTTGAGAAATTGTTTTTCTTGGGGTGAAAATAACCGCTGCGCCATATAATTGAGCATTTTTTAAAATCGGAACAATAATTCTTGTTGTGGCATTTAAAAGAGGGATTTTTGCGCCATCATGCTCTTTTAA
>OIYG01001326.1_pt1 | contig 19003 bp, 20 predicted proteins | sample 1587861 | NCBI WGS metagenome assembly OIYG01 (sample SAMN03283272) | human gut metagenome | biome: human-associated habitat; material: feces | host: Homo sapiens | place: Peru | collected 2012 | reverse complement strand
CGCGCGCGAAAGTGTGCGGTAAGCGCACACTTTATTTTAATGGCGACGAGGAAAATAAAAAACTACTTGACCTGTCGTAGTAGTCGTGCTATGATTACTCCATCAGAAGTAATACGACAGACGTAGTACGACAGACATAATACGACAGGCGTAATACAAAATGGGGAAAGAAGGAGGAATTATGACAGAGATCAGCAGTGATGTCATTCGCGGTTACAATGACACGATCATTTTGTATCTGCTCTTGAAGGAACCGTCCTATGGTTATGAGATCTCAAAGAAGATCCGTAACCTGTCCGAGGATAAATATGTGATCAAAGAGACGACACTTTATTCCGCGTTTACGCGTATGCAGAAAAACGGTTACATCGTATCCTTTTACGGAGACGAGACCGGGGGCAAGAGAAGGACGTATTACCGGATCACGGAAAAGGGCAGAGTGTATTATTATGAAAAGTGCAAGGAATGGGTACTGACCAAAGATGTAATTGAAAAATTCATAAGCAGGGAGGAATATGAAAATGGAAACAATTAGAAATTATCTTGAGACGATGTTTTTGAATCTGCCGCGAACGCCGGAAGTCATGCGGGCAAAGTTAGAACTTGGGCAGATGATGGAGGATAAATACAACGAACTGATCGCGGAGGGAAAGATGGATAATGAGGCAACCGGGATCGTGATCTCCGAATTTGGAAATTTAGAGGAGCTGGCGGAGGAACTTGGCATCCGGGATTATATGAAAAAAGGAAACTTCAAGGAGAGAGAAACGGTATCGATGGAGACGGTCAGGAGCTTTATCGCGGAAAAGACCCGTTCATCGGTGCGCATGGCGATCGGCGTGCTGCTTTGCATTTTAAGTCCGGTCGGAGTCATCTTCTTTCAGGCGATCGCAATGAGTAAGGGGATGTCCGGTGGCGCGGTGGATGCGGCAGGACTGCTTTTTCTTTTCCTTTTAGTTGCGGCGGGAGTTGGCTGCATTGTTTACGACTGTATCCGCATGGGAAAATGGCAGTATCTGAAAGGAGACGGACTGGTCATGGATTTCGCGACAGAAACCTATGTGAGGGAACAGCGGGAAAATTTCCAGCCAACTTATGCGCTTTACATTACACTCGGCGTAGTCTGCTGCATCGTAAGTGTGATCCCGTCTGCAGTCATCGGAACTTTTTTATATGACTCGGTATTTCTGGGTGAAATCTCCGGCGCATTTGTTCTTGTTTTTGTCGCGATCGGGGTGATGTTTTTCATTATGGGAGCAAAGCGCAAAAGCGGGTATGAAGTGCTGCTTGCGATCAATCCGGGAGCAGGTGAAAGAATGCAGGAGAATGAGGATGAGGAGCCACAGAGCGAATTGGAACGGAATGTGATGTCTGTGTACTGGCCGACCATCGTATGTCTGTACCTGATCTGGAGCTTTTTGACCATGAGCTGGCACATCACCTGGATCATCTGGCCGATCGCCGGTGTCATGGAACATGTGGTGCGCATCATATGCAGGGAGATCAGGCGATAAAGGAGGAGAAGCATGAAAAGAGCGATTTATTTAAGCGTACTTGTGGTCATCACCGTGGGATGCATTCTGTGGCGTGTCGGCAGTGACGCGTTTGGATGGTTTTACAGTGGGGATGAGACGGAACAGGGAACGGAAGTGTCATTGGAAGGAACACAGGTACTGGACGCGTTTTCAGAGATCCGTGTGGAGTCCGATGTGATGGATGTCACGATACAGAAAGGAACAGATTACAGCTTAAGCTATCGTACGGCAGGGAAGAACAAACCGGCCTATTCCGTAAAGGACGGTGTGTTAAGCGTCACACAGAAACAGCAGAAAAAACACTGGAATCTTGGCATGGTATCGAACAAGTCGGCGGCTATGACCATTACCGTGCCGGAAGATGTGGCACTCAAAGACGTGGATATCACCTCAAATGTCGGAGATGTGGATATAAACGGGATCGTCACGGAAAGGTTTGAATGTGAACTGGATGTCGGGGATATGACGGCGAAGAACGCAGAACTGGGTGAGAGCACGATAGATGCCGATGTCGGAGATGTTAAGCTTGACAAAGTAAAGGCGAAAAACATTGATGTGACGGCGGATGTCGGAGATATTGAGGCAGCGCTCGTCGGGGAAAGTGATGCGTATGATATTTCCTTTGACTGCGGTGTCGGGGAAGCGACATTAAACGGAGAAAACGTAAAGAAAAATACGCAGATCCATGCGGCGGACGCGGAGGGAAAGATCGAACTGTCTGCGGATGTCGGAGACATTGACGTGTCGATAGAGTGAGCGTGACCTGCGCATAAAAAATCAGGATTTCCAAAAGACCGGCGCGGTCGGACGGAAGTCCTGACTTTTTATTTCATCTCTGTTCTCTGTTAAGAGATGTTTTCGCGTTTCTTCGTGGAGGCGCGGGCGATCAGCTGCGGACGCATCAGTGTACGGCTGATCGAGACATCACGCATCAGGGAATGCAGGGTGTAATAGCCGCATTTTCCGAGCTCAGCGCGATCCTGACGTACCGTGGTGAGCGGCGGGTTTAACTGTGCCGAGATCGGCAGATCATCAAAGCCGGTCACGCTGATATCTTCGGGAACCGAAAAGCCATGTGCCTGGCATTCCGCGATCACGCCGGAGGCGATCAGGTCACTTCCGCAGAGAATGGCGGTAGCGCCGTTTTCCAGGAAATGCGATACATGGTATTTGGCGCTTTCCGGTACATAATAGCCCTGACCCATCAGGTTGCGGTCCGGTGTGAGATGGTGGCTTTCCATGCTGCGCAAAAAAGCTTGCTCACGCTGGTCGGATACCAGGGAATACGGAGAACCGTTCAAAAAAGCGATGCGCGTATGACCGAGTTCGGCGAGATGCGCGACCGCGAGATCGATGCCCTCGTAGTTGTCCGTGCCGATGTAGCTTACATGGGGATTCTTTGGAATATAGTTGTCTAAAAGGACCGTAGGGATCGTGGTGGATGAAAACTGCTCCATCCAGTCATCCTGCAGCGCGAAACCAAGCAGAAACGCGCCGGAGTAACCGTTCTTTAGCATATAGACGTCATAGCGTTCCTTCTGCTGCAATTCCGGAGTGACCGGGATCACCGTGACATCCCAGTTGTCGCGGAGTGCCGCCTGCCGGAAACCGAGAACCAGCTCGTAACCGAACTGTGCATCCGATTCGTATGCCATGTTTTCAATGAAAATGCAGAGCCTTTTGTTCTGCTCCCTGCGCATCCGCTTGGATCGATACCCCATTTCGATCGCAGTATCCAAAACCTGCTGCCGGAGTTCGTCGCTGATGTCGCTCGCACCGTTGATCCCTTTTGAGACGGTGCTGACAGAAATACCAAGCCGATTGGCGATGTCTTTGATCGTAACCATATCTTTTGTTCCCCCATTGTTGAATATAAGAATTATAAAGAAAAAATGTATGGTTTGCAAGCAATAAACAATTATTTTCGAAAAAAATCGGGAAATCACCTGTCAAAATGCACAAATACGGATAAAGAAAAACAGTAAAAATGCCGGAAATAAATCAAAACAGACCAAAAAGAACGCATTTTCATTGACAAATCGGAAATGCAGATATAGAATTACCTCAAGAACCGAAAATTTACGAAAAAGAGTACTGCAAGCGCAGGCTTTTTTTTAGGGTATATGGAAACGTTACCACGAACCGGAATCCGCGTAAATTTCGGTATCTATTTTAGAAAAGGAGAGGAACAAAAAACTATGAAAAAGAAAGCATTATCATTATTTCTTGTAGCAGCAATGGCAGCATCTATGGCTGGTTGCGGAAGCAAAGACACAAACACAGCTGCAACAGACAACGGAACAGCAGATTCCGCAGCATCTACCGAAGCAGGAAGCGCTTCTTCCGATGAGGAAGCATGGTCCGGTACCCTTACCGTATGGAGCCCGCAGGAAGATCAGGACAGCGGCTGGCTGAAAGAGCAGTGTGACGCGTTTAACGAAGCACATCCGAACTGGGATATCACATTTGAATATGGGGTATGTGCGGAAGGTGACGCAAAGACGACCATATCCACAGACGTTGAATCCGCGGCAGATGTATATATGCTTGCAAATGATAACATTCCGGATCTTGTTTCCGCGAATGCACTTTCCGAACTTGGCGGAACTTACCTTGATCAGGTAAAATCCACAAACTCGGACACGATTGTAACATCTGTTACATATAAAGACAGCGTATACGCATTCCCGTTCACAAGTAATACATGGTTTATGTATTATGACAAGAGCGTATTTACCGATGACGACATCAAGAGCTTTGATACAATGCTCTCCAAAGGAAAGGTTTCCTTCCCGTTATCCAACTCCTGGTATATCCAGGCATTCTATGCTGGAAACGGATGTACATTATTCGGTGATGGTACTGACGAAGCAGCAGGCATCGATTTCGGTGGAGACAAAGCAGCAGCAGTTACCAATTACCTTGTAGATTTAGTAGCAAACCCGAACTTTATCAACGATCAGGATGGAGCTGGTATCGCAGGTCTGCGTGACGGTTCTGTAAACGCGATCTTCTCCGGTTCCTGGGATGCAGCATCCGTAAAAGAAGCACTTGGTGACAACTATGGTGTAGCAGCGCTTCCTACTTTTACCGTTGATGGAAATGAATGCCAGATGAAATCCTTCGCAGGTTCTAAAGCAATCGGTGTAAACCCGAACTGTGAGAATCCGCAGGTTGCCATGTCTCTTGCAGCTTACCTTTCCGGTGAAGAAGCACAGCAGGCACACTATGATGAGAGAAATATCCTCCCGTCTAACACAAACATCACACTGGCCGACGATCCGATCGCAACAGCTACCACAGATGTACTGGATCACTGCTCTATCATGCAGCCGATCGTATCCGCAATGGGCAACTACTGGTCACCGGCTGAAAACATGGGCAAGAACCTGATCGCAGGCGATGTTACACATGACAATGCGGCTGAGAAGACAGAAGATATGAATACCGCAATGAACACAGATGTTGCAGCTGACGCTGAGGAAGCTACAGAATAATCTGATTTCCGATAAGTTAATAAGTAACAACAGATATTCCAGGATGCCTTCTGGTATCCTGGAATATCTATGAAATTATTTATTCGCAGCGCGAGCTGGTTTTTTAAAATCAAGGAGGCCCGAAAAGTGAAAAAGGCTGGGAAAAAGAAAAGAGTAAGTGAGTTTGCAACCGAATATACGCTTGCAAACGCAGCAAAAAAGGGGGATATCGTAACAAAGTTATCTTTCCTTATTATGGGATTGGGGAATATCGTACATAAACAGGTGGTAAAAGGACTTATGTTCCTTGGTGTGGAAGTACTTTACATCTGGTTTATGGTAACATCTGGTTTTTACAATTTATCAATGCTTCCATCACTGGGATGGAGAGAACAGGAAAAGGTCTGGAACGAACAGAAGAGCGTTTATGAATATACAGCAGGAGACCAGTCATTACTGCTTCTGTTATATGGGTTAGCAACAATTTTTATTACAGTATGTTTTATCGCAGCGTGGAAAGAAGCGGTTACAAGTTCTTACAAATCCGAAGTCCTCGCGAAAAACGGAAAACACTTAAATACATTTAAAGAAGACTGCAAGAGTTTGTTAGATCAAAATTTATATAAATTATTGATGGCAGCACCGCTCGCGGGAATCCTTATTTTTACGGTATTACCGCTTATCTTCATGATCACGATGGCATTTACCAATTACAGTAAGGTAAAGGATCATCTGACTCTGTTTGACTGGGTGGGTTTTGCCAACTTCAGAAAGATTTTGAACTTCAATGACAGTATCGGAAAGACGTTCTATTCCGTACTGGTATGGACGATCGTATGGGCACTCTTCGCAACAGCGTTAAACTATATTCTTGGTATGATCCTCGCAATCGTCATCAACCGTAAGGAAACACATGCGAAGAGCTTCTGGAGATTCTGCTTTGTACTGTCCATCGCAGTACCGCAGTTTGTATCTTTGCTTATCATGCGTACCATGTTACAGCCGACCGGTATCGTAAACACACTGCTGTTAAAATACGGTCTGATCGACAAGGCACTGCCGTTTTTCACCAGTCCGATGTGGGCACGAGTAACGGTTATCGTTATCAACCTCTGGGTAGGTATTCCTTATACCATGCTTCAGGTAACCGGTATCTTACAGAATATCCCGGGTGAACTTTACGAAGCGGCAAAGATCGATGGCGCAAATGCGGTGCAGACGTTCTTTAAGATCACACTGCCGTATATGCTGTTTGTCATGACACCGTATCTGATCACACAGTTTACCGGAAATGTCAACAACTTCAACGTCATCTTCCTTCTGTCCGGCGGAAATCCTACTCCGGTGGAATCCACAGCAGGAAAGACCGATCTTCTTGTTACCTGGCTGTATAAGCTGACGATCGAGAAGAACTACTACAACCTCGGCGCGGTAATCGGTATTATGACCTTTATCGTACTCGCAATCGTTGCGCTTGTTACTTACCGCAACACGACATCCTATAAAGATGAGGAGGGATTCATGTAATGGCAGCACAGAATAAAGTTTCCGGTTCGAAAGTAAAAAAGAAAGTGGTCAATGTCATTGTTCATGTCATCCTTGCAATTTTGGCATTTATCTGGCTGTTACCGATTATCTGGGTAATCTTAACCAGTTTCCGTGGAGAGAAAGGTTCTTATGTAACATCTTTCTTCCCGAAAACATACACATTGAACAATTATAAAAAGTTATTTACGGATACCAGTATCCTGGATTTCCCGCAGATGTTCTTTAATACCTTTATCATCGCGATCTTTACCTGCATCATCGCAACGATCTTTGTCCTTTCCGTTGCGTACTGTATGTCAAGAATGCGTTTTAAGATGAGAAAACCGTTTATGAACTTCGCAATGATCCTCGGACTGTTTCCGTCCTTCATGTCCATGATCGCTGTTTATTATATCTTAAAGGCAATCGGGCTTTCCGAAGGCGCTATGATCCGTATTGCATTAATCATCGTGTACTCAGCGGGAACCGGTGTCGGATTTTATGTGGCAAAAGGTTTCTTTGATACCATTCCGAAGGCACTCGATGAAGCCGCGATCATCGACGGAGCGACCAGATGGCAGGTATTTACCAAGATCATCGTTCCGCTCAGCAAACCGATCATTGTTTATACGATCATCACATCTTTCATGGGTCCGTGGCTGGACTTCATCTTCGCGAAAGTTATCTGCCGTGCGGACGCAAAATACTATACCGTATCGATCGGTCTCTGGAAGATGCTCGAAAAGGAATACATCGATGGATGGTACACCTGCTTTGCGGCGGGAGCTGTTATCGTTTCGATTCCGATCGCGATCCTGTTCCTTGCAACACAGAAATTCTATGTAGATGGAATGAGTGGCGCGGTAAAAGGCTAATAAATATCAGGGCTGTCTCCGGTTGCGGGACAGCCTTATTTTTGAATCATAGGAAATTCCTTCCTATGATTTAAAAACGCTCCGCGGGGATGCGCAGCTCGCGGAGATGAAGTTTATGTTGAACATACCGCTCGCGCGCGAAAGTGTGCGGTAAGCGCACACTTTATTTAATGGGGGAAGGAAAATGAAGGCAAAAAGAAGAATACAGGCGCTTGTCCTTGCGCTTACGCTGCTTGTAACCGGTGTATTTGCGGGAACCGGAAAGGAAAAAGAAAAAGAGCCGGAGATCATCGATGATAAATACCGGACCTACTATGAGGTGTTTCTATACAGCTTTGCGGACAGCGACGGGGATGGAATCGGAGATATCAGAGGGCTGATCGATAAACTCGATTATATCAATGACGGAGACGATACGACCGATACGGATCTCGGATGTAACGGGATCTGGCTTATGCCGGTCATGCCGTCTACGACCTATCACAAATATGACGTGACGGACTATGAGGATATTGACGCGGAATACGGCGATCTGGATGACTTTAAGGAGCTGGTCGCGGAGTGCCATAAGAGGGGGATCCGGCTGATCATCGACCTTGTGATGAACCATACGTCGTCAAAGCATCCGTGGTTTGAAGCGGCATGTGACTATATCGAGGGACTCGGAGGAGCAGAGCCGTCAGAGGCGGAATGTCCGTATTTTGGCTATTACAATTTTACGAGGGAGCCAAAGGGCGATGTTTACTATGAAGTGGGTGATACCGGCTGGTATTATGAAGCGCAGTTCTGGAGTGAAATGCCGGATCTGAATCTGGAAAATCAGGCAGTGCGGGATGAATTTGACGGGATCACATCTTTCTGGATGGATCTTGGCGTGGATGGTTTCCGCCTGGACGCAGCGGGGGAATATGAGACCGGACAGACGACAAAGAATATCGAGATCCTCTCCTGGTTTCATTCCATGGTAGAGGAAAAGAACGCGGATGCCTACATCGTGGCGGAGGTGTGGCAGGATCTGGATACCTATGCGAAATATTATGAGAGCGGGATCGACAGCTGCTTTGATTTCGCGTTCGCAAATGCGGATGGGATCATTGCAGACAGTTTAAAGAAGACCGCCGGTTATAATGCTTCTTCTTATGGAAATGCGGCTGCCAACGTGCAGAAGAAACTGGCAGCTTACAATGCGGATTATATCGATGCGCCGTTTTACACAAATCATGACATGGCGCGCAGTGCCGGCTATTATTCCGGTGATTACAGCGAAAACATGACAAAGATCTCCGGCGCGATGAATCTGTTCATGAGCGGAAATGTGTTTCTGTATTATGGAGAAGAGCTTGGCATGAAAGGCTCCGGCAAAGATGAAAACAAGCGTGCGCCGATGTACTGGAGTGACGCCGGGGATGGAAAAACGGCGGAGGGTATGTGCCACGGGCCGGAAGGCATGGATGCCATTAAGATGAAATATGGTAGTCTCGAGGAACAAAAGGACGATCCGGATTCTGTATACAATTTTTACCGTGCGGTCATAAAACTGCGCAATGCGTATCCGGAGATCGCAAGAGGACAGGTGACATTTTTAAAAGACCTCTCGGATGAGAATGTCTGCGTGCTCAAAAAGACCTGGAATGACAGAGAGCTTGTGATCGCGTTTAATCTGTCCGAGCAGACGGAGACGGTCGATCTTTCGGATGTGACATTAAATGGCAGGGAAGGCGCCAAAATGAGCCTTGGCGGAGCACTTGCCACCACGGATGAGGAGATCGGATTTTCCGGCGGAACGTTGTCACTGCCGGCATATTCGGTGGCGATCCTGGAATAGCAGCGGCCTTTACCGGGGATTTTTCCGGCAGATCCCCGGTAAAGAAAAAATATAAAAAAGTTGGAGAAAAATCCTTGACAAAATGAAGCTCTTCCTGTAAAATTATTTTTGCTGTTGGAAAAACAGGAATGCCTGGTTAGCTCAGTTGGTAGAGCAGAGGACTGAAAATCCTCGTGTCTCTGGTTCGATTCCGGAACTAGGCACTTTTAATTGTATAGAGAACATATTGGTATAATTGGAAACGACACATGTGTGCATTACTCACTGATTAACGAACAACACGCGTGTGTTTTTCTATGCTCAAATTTATTTATATTAAAGGAGGGCAAAATTATGCCAAAGAAGAGTAGACTCGAAAATATTTTATTTACACTTGTTATGGCGTTTGTCATGGTGTATGCCATGGTATGCTATAACATCGCAATCGACAAAGGCGGAATGACAAACGAAGTTTTTCTGCTGGCGTTTCATGAAATACCGATTATGTGGCCGATTGCATGTATCCTGGAGTATTTTGTAGTGGAAAAACTGGCAACGATGCTGGCATTTCGTCTGGTAAATCCGAAAGAAGATAAGCCGGTCTTTGTGACACTTGCAATCTGTTCTATGATCGTATGTCTGATGTGTCCGGTAATGAGTTTAATTGCCACGGTATTGTTTGCACATCCGGGAAATCAGGTGATCGCAGTGTGGCTGCAGAAACTTGCTTTAAATTTCCCAATGGCATTATGCTGGCAGATCTTTTTTGCAGGACCATTTGTTCGAAATCTGTTTGCATGGATAAAAAAGGCAATTCACCATAAATAAAATCATCATGAATAAAAAGAGGGTGCGCATAATGCGCATCCTCTTTTTGGGGGTAGGAAAATAATGAAAAATGGTAAAACTGCTTCCGGCACAAAACCGGAAGCAAGAATTACTGTGATTAAGTATTAGCCCATAACCACTTCGACAGAGACTTCTGTCTTGCCGGTTGGTAATGGAATCGTATTTCCGTCTACGGCAATGCCATCGACGGTCATGGAAGCCACACCCTTTTCTACGTGTTTCGGGTTACGGACGCTGATGTGATAGGTCACACCACGGAAGTCACGTTTGGCTTCGAAGCCATCCAGAGTGGATGGAATACATGGATCGACGGTCAATCCGTCGTAATCCGGACGAATTCCGAGAATATACTGGGAAACGTCCAGGAAGGTCCATGCTGCAGTACCGGTCAGCCAGCTGTTCTTGGCTTCTCCAAAGTTTGGAGCATCTTTTCCGGCAATCATCTGCGAATATACATAAGGTTCGGTACGGTGAATTTCGCTGATATCTTCGATATATGCAGGACAGGTTCTTGTATATACCTGCCATGCGCGGTTTCCACGTCCGACAACGGTTTCTGCAATGGAAATCCAAGGATTGTTGTGGCAGAAGATTCCGGCATTTTCTTTATATCCTGGTGGATAAGAGGAAATTTCACCAAGTTCTACATGGTATCTGTGATAAGGTGGCTGAAGAAGTACAATACTGGATCATGTGCTTTATACCACAGATTTTCCTCTCCCTTTTATTGGGCGCATGGTTTTCCGATGTCCGTCTGAAATTAAAAGGGTCCAGATTCTTCAAAACAGTTATTTATCTGCCGAACCTGATTATGGCATCTGCATTTTCCATGTTGTTCTTTACTCTCTTTTCAGATGGAGGACCAATCAACTCTTTACTGATGCAGATCGGATTTATCTCAGAACCTTATAAATTTTTATCCCACGCAGGAAGTGCCAGAGGCCTGATCGCCATGATGAACTGCCTGATGTGGTTTGGTAATACGACCATTCTTCTGATGGCCGGAATGATGGGAATTGATACTTCTCTGTTTGAGGCAGCCGAGGTGGATGGAGCTACTTCCACACAGGTATTTTTCAAGATAACACTTCCACTGCTTCGCCCGATTCTGGTGTATGTAATTATCACATCCCTGATCGGTGGTCTGCAGCTGTTCGATGTACCACAGATTTTGACAAACGGAACCGGTGATCCGATGAGATCTACCATGACCTTGATCATGTATCTGAATAAGCATCTGTTCAGTAAGAACTATGGTATGGCAGGAGCACTGTCCGTTGTACTGTTCATTCTTACTACAGTCTTAAGCCTGATCGTATTTAAGGTTACCGGCAATGACAAGAGAAAGGGGTAATTGATATGGCAAAGACAAATAAAAATGACACCCAGAAGGGTGTAGGACTTCACGCACGGCGCGTCATCGCCTATGTAGTATTGATTATTATCTCATTTTTCTGTCTGTTCTGGTTTTACATTATGTTTATCAATGCAACCAGATCAAACGGACAGTTACAATCCGGATTTACCGCGATTCCAAGTACGAACCTGTTAAAAAACTGGAACAATCTGGTACATGGAACGCTTCCAATCTGGTATGGAATGTTCAACAGTCTGATCATCGCCGCCTGCTCAGCAGTGCTTTGTACATATTTCTCAACCATGACTGCATATGCGATCCATGCGTATGAGTTCAGAATGAAACGGTTTATTTATCCATTTATTCTGATGATCATGATGATTCCGACACAGGTTACCGCACTTGGATTTATCAAGCTGGTAACAAAGATGGGACTGATGGATTCCTTTATTCCACTCATTGTTCCAACGATTGCTTCTCCGGTTGTATTCTTCTACATGAAGCAGTACATGGAGAGTGCACTTCCGTTATCTTTGATTGAGGCAGCACGAATTGATGGTTCCGGTGAGTTCCGTACCTTCAACAGTATCGTACTTCCGCTTATGAAACCGGCGATTGCCGTACAGGCAATTTTTACATTCGTCAGCAGCTGGAACAATTACTTCACACCGGCACTGATTCTGCATGATGATAAAAAGAAAACACTTCCAATTCTGATTGCACAGCTTCGTGCAGCAGACTGGTTGAAGTTTGATATGGGCCAGGTATATGTGATGATTACATTCTCGATCCTGCCGGTTATCGTTGTATATCTGATTCTTTCCAAGCATATCGTTCAGGGTATTGCACTGGGAAGTGTCAAGGGATAATGTGAAATATAACGTTAAAAACTGCAGTTGATGCTGTACTACAAAAAGGAGTTGCCTTTTGCGGGGCAACTCCTTTTTTAGTGAAAATGATTGATATCCGGTGTCGGGGCGTCAGATGGACAAATGATAGATCTGCATCCAGGTGTTGATCTGGATAAAGTAAGCAATGAGCTGCGGACCTGCCATCAGCTGGCCGAACCATGGTTTGCCGAGTTCCTTTGGTGCGGCAAGGAAAGCTTCTGTTTTGGAACGGTCCAGAAGCGGCAGTACCGGAGAATTCGGATCGTTCAGAATTTCCCGCATGCGCCTGATCAGCATCTGTTCGTAGGCCGGATGGTATGTCTTTGGATACGGGCTTTTTTTGCGCCAGAGCAGTTCCCGTGGCAGCAGATCGGCACAGGCATCCCGCAACAGGGATTTTTCGACTCCATTCCGATATTTCATCTGCCACGGCACATTGAAAACATATTCCATGATCCGGTGATCGGCAAATGGGACACGGGCTTCCAGGGAAGAGTACATGCTGGTGCGATCCATGCGGTCGAGCAGGGTCTGCATGAACCATTTGATATTCAGATAGCCAATGTCACGACGGCGGGCTTCCTCAGGGGATTCGCCATCCAGATGCGGAACGTGGGAGAGTGTTTCCTCATAGCGTGCATGAGAATATTCTGCCAGATCCAGCGTGCGAAGCACGTCATCGGAAAGAATGGAGGTACGTGCAGCAGGATCGGCAGACCACGGAAAACCATCCCGGTTCATAAGTTCCGGTCGGTAAAACCATGGATAGCCGCCGAAAATTTCATCGGCACATTCTCCGGTGAGTGTTACTTTATTATGTTTGGCGACTTCGGAACAAAAATACAAAAGAGAGGCGTCCACATCGGTCATTCCGGGAAGGTCTTTGGCGGTGACCGCATCGGACAGGGCAGCAAAGAGAGCCTCCTGGCTGCACTCTAAATAGGTGTGGGATGTTTTACAATATTGCAGCATCCGGTTGACGTAAGGAAGATCCCGTTCCGGCTGAAAGGCATTGGACTTAAAATATTTCTCGTTTTCAGAGAAGTCAAAAGAAAACGTGTTTAAAATTTTTCCTTCTTTTTGCATATGGCGGGCGGCTAATGCAGTGACAATCGAAGAATCAATGCCGCCGGAGAGAAAAGTGCATACCGGAACATCGGACACCATCTGTCGTTCTACGGTGTCACGCACGAGAAAAGAAACGGTCTGTACGGTTTGGGCATAGGAATCTTTATGTTCCCGGCAGGGCAGATCCCAGTAGAGAATGTCGTGCTGTCCGTCCGGACAGAATATATGATAATGTCCCGGCATAACTTCCTTTACGCCTGTGAATACGCCGTTTCCGGAGGTGCGTGCCGGACCGACCGCCAGAATTTCCTGCAGACTGTTTTTGTCAATGGATGGAGTGACATCCGGATGACAGAATAATGCTTTGGGTTCCGATCCAAAAACAAATGAGCTTCCGGTCTGGGTATAAAACAAAGGCTTTGTGCCGGCACGGTCACGGTAGAGAAGCAGTTCTCTGTTGGTATCGTCCCAGATTGCAAATGCGAAAATTCCATTTAATTTTTCAACAAAATTTTTTCCAAAATGCATATAAGCGCACAGAATGATTTCCGTGTCTGATGTTGTGGTAAAGCGATATCCGGCTGCCTGCAGTTCGGGCAGCAGTTCCCGGTGATTATAAATTTCTCCATTGTAAACAATGGAACAGGTTTTCCCGTGAAAAGTACGTGTCATAGGTTGGATGCCGCCTTCAAGATCACGGATGGAAAGGCGTGCATGTGACAGCCCCACATGTGGCTGCAGATCGATCATCGCCTGATCCGGACCGCGGTGCTTTAAAGTTTCGTGCATTTGTACAAGGATCGTTTCCCAGAAGGGTTTTTTGTCATAGTAGTTTAATGAAAAATCGCAAAAGCCAGAAATTCCACACATAATTTGTCTCCTTACCGTTGGGCTGCGGCTCTAAAAGCAGCCATCTTAGTTTTAGTCTATGCAGAAATTTCTATACAAATGCAAAAAAGAGGGGTATGATGAGTACAAAATACAAGAAAAAGAGGAAGAATTATGTTGAAACTGGAACAGGGAAGACCCGCGGATACGTCAGGGAGACTGGAAAAGGAGATCCGTGTGTATGATTTTTTAGATAAACTTGGCGTTATATATGACCGGGTGGATCATGAAGCTCTGATGACGATGGAAGCATGTGAGGAGGCAGACCGCGTGCTGGAAGCTACCATATGCAAGAATCTGTTTTTGTGTACGGCAAATAAAAAAGAATTTTATCTTCTGATGATTGTGGGAGATAAACGTCTCGTGACAAAGGATGTGTCAAAAAAGCTTGGTACAAGCCGGCTTTCTTTTGCTAATGAATCGTATATGGAAGAGTATCTCGATATCACACCGGGATCTGTCAGCGTGCTGGGGCTTATGAATGATACGGAAAATCATGTGCAGCTGGTCATTGATGAAGATGTTTTAAAGGGAGAATATGTGGGATGTCATCCGTGTATTAATACGTCAAGCCTGCGTGTGCGCACTGCAGATCTGATGGAAAAAATCATTCCTGCAATGCATCACGAGGCGAAGATCATTCAGATTTAGCCGGCTTCTTTTTGCGCTGGCGCAGTTCCCGGAAAAAAGCAGAAAGCATGGAAGAACAGGTCTCTTCAAGAACACCTTTGGTAATTTCCACCTGATGGTTAAATTGCTGCATTTGCAGAAGATTCAGGACAGATCCTGCACATCCGGCTTTGGGATTCATGGAACCGATGATTACCCGCCGCATACGGGATTGTACAATTGCACCGGCACACATCTGGCATGGCTCCAATGTGACGTAGAGGTCGCAGTCCTCAAGCCGCCAGTCACCCGTTTTTTTACTTGCTTTGCGGATGGCAGACAGTTCTGCATGGGCAAGTGTATTTTTATCAATGTTGCGCCGGTTATATCCTCTTGCGATGATTTTACCGTTTTGGACAATCACACATCCAATCGGGACTTCATCGATCGCATAGGCTTTTTTCGCCTGTTTTAAGGCTTCTTTCATAAATTTTTCATCATCAGTCATAGACATTCTTCCTTGAAATCGTTATGATAATTATGGGGATAAGTAACCTTTTAATTACAGTATAATACTATACCATAGAAATCATATGGAAGGAAGAAGTATGTTATTTGCATATGAGACAGAACGTCTTCTTTTAAAAATAATAAAGCCGGATCAGGCAGATGCGGTACTGGATTTTTATATGCGGGATAAAGAACTGTTTGAAAAATTTGAGCCGGACCGGATGCCGAATTTTTATACCCGTCAGTTCCAGAGACAGATGCTCCTGTTTGAGTATAACATGGCAGTACAGGGAACACTGTTTCGGTTTTATGTATATGAGAAAGAGCATCCGGACCGTATCATAGGGACGATATGTGTACATCATATTACACGTGGATTTTCTGAACAGTGTGAGGTTGGATATAAGTTTTCCAGCGCATATCATCATCGCGGATACGCAACGGAATCACTGCGTTTTATTATGGATCTGGTGTTCCGGGATTTAAAACTTCACCGTGCCATGGCATGGGCACTTCCGGATAATACGGCAAGTATCCGGCTGCTTGAACGGGTGGGGTTCGTGTACGAAGGCATCTGCCATGATTATATGATGCTCAATCAAAAGTGGCGGGATCATGCGCAGTTTTGCATGATTAATCCTGATTAAGCGGACACATCCAGTATCCGAAAACTCCGGTCATGTCTTTGGAGTCTGAGGATACTGCGGCTGCTGCCTCAAATTCCGGGAAACCAAAGAGCATTGCCATCATACGTTCCGGTTGCTCATAGATTCCCGGAATTCCAAGAAACTGTCGTTTTTCTCCATTCATTTCCAGCGTTTTCAACATGAGATAGTGATAATTGAAAAAACCGTGTAGAAGAAAACGGTTGTTGCACAGATTCCAGTTGCTTTTTGGAAGCTTTCGGATATCCTGAATTTCTACTTTCTGATAAGAGGCTTGTGGCTGCCGGACTGCTTCTGGTTGAGGGATTGTTTTCGGCTGTTGGATCGTTTCCGGTTGAGGAGTAGTTTCGGGCTGCCGGATGGGTTCCGGTTCTGGCATGGCTTGTGACTGTCGGACGGGTACCGGTTCTGGCATGGCTTGCGGCTGACGGAATCGCTCTGGTTCGGTTGTAGATTGCGTCTGTATGACCGGCTCTGTCTGTGCCTGAGCGGCAGGCGGTACCGCTTCTTTTTTCTGAAAGATTAAAAATTCTCCCCGGAGTGCCTCCGGAACCGGAGTGGAAGAAAGGCATCCGGTCAGAAACCTTCCGTTGCCACAGGCAATGGTCAGGGTTTGTGCCTGATGCACGTCAAAACCACTGTTTCCGATCCGGTTATTTTCACAGGTAAAGCTGCAGGTTCCCATACCCTGCGTGAGCAATAATTCGGTAACAGGTATAGCCTGCAGACCATTTTCATATACTGTCAGATAGACCGGACATTTTCCCTTGAAACGGTCAAACCCCCGGATCTGAAGTTCCATACGGCAGCTGTTTTCGCGCAAATCGGTGCGGATGAACCCGGTATTTCGTCCGCGGTTTCCCTGTTCATATTCATAAATATAAGTAATAAATCGTCTCAATTGAAGAATTCTCCTGTTTTGTATTTGATGTCTTGTATAGTTTATGAGCCGGGGAAAAAAATATGTCGTTTATTTTGAAAAAAGGATTGACATTTTGGTACTAAAGTATTATTATAATGTCAGTAACAGTTCCTATTATTGTTTTGGACTAATGGAGAAATGAGGAGAGTATTATGATAAAACGAAGTCGTCAGCGGGAGGCGATCCGGCAGTGCCTGACAGGCCGCTATGATCATCCGACTGCGGAAACGGTTTATATGAGTATCAAAGACGAATTTCCAAATATCAGTCTCGGAACTGTTTACCGGAATCTTTCTCTTTTGTCTGATCTGGGGGAGATTCAAAAAATTACTGTCAGTGGAGGCCCGGACAGATTTGACGGAAACCCGGCACCGCATTACCACTTTTCTTGCAGAGAGTGTGGATGTGTGATGGATCTGGACATGCCTTCCCAGGAACAGTTAAATCAGATTGCAGCGGAGCAGTTTGATGGAACAATTGAAAACCATTCCATTTTGTTTTCCGGATTATGCCCGGACTGCAAAAAGAAAAACACCCATTAATTAAATTTATAATAAGGAGGACATTTAAAATGGCAAAGTTTGTATGTACCGTATGTGGTTATGTTTATGAAGGTGAGGCTGCACCGGCAGAGTGCCCGATCTGCCATGCACCGGCAGAGAAGTTCGTAAAGCAGGAGGGTGAAATGACCTGGGCTTCCGAACATGTAGTTGGTGTTGCAAAAGGCGTGAGTGAAGACATTCTTGCAGATCTTCGCGCAAATTTCGAGGGAGAGTGCTCTGAAGTTGGTATGTATCTGGCTATGGCAAGAGTTGCCCACCGTGAGGGATATCCGGAGATCGGAATGTATTATGAAAAAGCTGCTTATGAAGAGGCAGAGCACGCTGCAAAATTTGCAGAGCTTCTTGGTGAAGTAGTGACAGATTCTACAAAGAAGAACCTGGAAATGAGAGTAGAAGCTGAGAATGGAGCGACTGCAGGAAAGACAGATCTTGCAAAGAGAGCAAAGGCAGCAAATCTTGATGCAATCCATGATACCGTTCATGAGATGGCTCGTGACGAGGCAAGACATGGAAAAGCATTTGCCGGTCTGTTAAAGAGATATTTTGGTTAATCTTTAAAATGCATAAAATAAGCATTTCAGAGGATAGATGGTTGTTTAACTGTCTATCCTTTTTTGCTGCAGCAAATCATCTGTTTTCCATGCCCGTTCGGAGGGAAAACTATTGACAGCAAAAGTCGCATGATTATAGAATATAGAAAAGTGTTACTGAAAACAGTGACAAAAAAGAGCAAGGTGGGAGGTTGCAGTTGTGAAGAGATATATAAAGAGATGGATCAGTTTTATACTTTTTATGTGCGTTTTTGTCTGGTATCCCTCAGAGGGAGTGGTTATGGCGGCAGACAGCGATCAGAAAAACATACAAATCGTTGGTACCGCGTCGATGAATACATATGATGTGGCACTCCGTGTTGGAAAAACAAAGCAGCTTGTGTGTAATGGAACGACCGGAAAGATGGTGTGGAAGTCATCCAATCCGAAGGTCGCAACAGTAGATAAAAAAGGTCTGGTAAAAGCAATCAAACCGGGAAAAGCAATGATTTCGGTTTCCGGTGGAAATCTGATCGGCTCTATGACCTGCAAGGTCGGCGTGAGTAAAAAAATTACCGCAAAACAGGCCAGACGTAAGATTATGGCTATGAAAAAGACTTACAAAGAGGGTCTGTCCTGGACAAACGAAAACCGGCAGTATTTCTGGGAAGCCACGAACTGTCAGTGTTATGGATGTATTGCCCTGTGTGGAGAAATCAGTGATAAAGTGTTTGGCAAATATGCACCGGTGACAAAACACAGCAATTTCAGCAGGATCAAGGCAGGCGATCATATCCGCATCGGAAACGAACATTCCGTTACGGTTCTCCGGAAGAACGGAAATACGCTTACGGTCGTGGAAGGAAACTATAATGCCACCGTTCACTGGGGAAGAAAAATAACAAAAAAGGAGTTACAGGAAAGTGGATTCTATG
>OIYG01001324.1_pt1 | contig 19020 bp, 17 predicted proteins | sample 1587861 | NCBI WGS metagenome assembly OIYG01 (sample SAMN03283272) | human gut metagenome | biome: human-associated habitat; material: feces | host: Homo sapiens | place: Peru | collected 2012 | reverse complement strand
GTAGAACACCAGCCTTCCAAGCTGGATACGTGGGTTCGATTCCCATCACCCGCTTCTCGTTTGAAAAACGAGAGGTTCTCATTAAGAGAGGAATGAGTCTGTAGCTCAGCTGGATAGAGCAACGGCCTTCTAAGCCGTAGGTCGAGGGTTCGAATCCCCCCAGGCTCGTTTTATGGTGGGTATGGTGCAGTTGGTTAGCGCGCCAGATTGTGGTTCTGGATATCGCCGGTTCGAGTCCGGCTATCCACCTTTTTCTTTAAATATTCCAACTGGCCGTGCAGTGTCAGATATGAAGTCTTCGATGGGCTATCGCCAAGCGGTAAGGCACAGGACTTTGACTCCTGCATTCGCTGGTTCGAATCCAGCTAGCCCAGTTATCCTGCTGGCAGGAAAGAAATAAAAAATAATAAGGGCGTGTAGCTCAGGTGGTAGAGCACTTGACTTTTAATCAAGTTGTCCGGGGTTCGAATCCCCGCACGCTCACTGGAACAAGCAAATCGCTTGTTCTATTTTTTTCTTAATCAATAATTGAATAAGAAATATGCGGATGTGGCGGAATTGGCAGACGCGCCAGATTTAGGTTCTGGTGTTTACGACGTGCAGGTTCAAGTCCTGTCATCCGCAGTAAATTTTTCCCGGAAGTGCTGATCAACATCGCGCTTTCGGGATTTTTTCTATCTGAAAACCGGTATGAAAAAAGAAGCCGCACATTAATGTGCAAGCTCCTTTTCTTTCTTTTCCCAATCAATAAACATCATAAAGAATGAAATTAATAACAAGAAGGAACAACCAAGAATTGCTTTTGTCTGGAACAGCTGGACTGCTGCATTACCGATCACTGCGCCGACAATAAAGCAGGCAATGATTCCGTAATACAGAAGACTTGTATCCAAAAAATGTTGTTCTTTTGTATGGAAATAGTGGTGCAGGTTCTCTGTTCCACTGCGCAGATTACCGATGCACATTGTAGTTGCGATTCCTTTGCCATGAATCTTGCGAAAACTTTCGACCTGGATTCCACAGGCGAAAGAAGTCAGTGCATTGGCCGGAAGATTCAATGCTGTTGGGAAGAAACTGACTGCGATTAAAATCAGTGCTTCTGCCAGAACAGAAATTTGTCTCCAGTGAAGCAGATTTCCTGCCTTAGCCCGGACAACTTCAGCAAGAGCGATTCCAAGTGCAAAGGCGAGTACAGGGAAAAGGTATTTCAGTGTGTTCTGGAAGTCTCCCTGAGAGAGATGTACCCCAAAGAGAAGCATGTTTCCAGTCTGTGCATTGGCAAATACTTCTCCACGCTCCATATAAGAGTAAGCATCCATGAATCCACCGGAAAGCGCAAGGATTGCTCCAAGTCGGATAGATTCAGAAATTTGAAATTTGTGTTTCATAGATATCACCTCATTTTCGTGTGTAGTACCTACTGCCATGATTGAATTACTGCTGTCTGCCGGAAAGCAGTAATATTAAGCCATCAATTATTATAGAAGTGACAGTAGTGGCTGTCAAGATTTTCCGAGTGAGAACTTTACATCAAAAAAGGTAGACAATATGTCGAAAAAAATCAAGAATTCACTTGCACCTCCGGAATAAGTGGTATATACTGGTCAAGTATGTTTGAAATAACAGCAATCTGCATTCAGGCATTGTGCAGATTTCTGTGTAGGCTTTTATTATTACTTGTATTCGATAGACAGATGGAGGTAAAAAACATGGTAGAAAAGAAAGTGAAGTTTATGTCAGCAGGGCAGATCATGACATTTTGCAACACTTGTCAGAAATTAAAATCAGACGTTGATGTAACTGATATGGCAAACAGAAATTATATCATCGACGGTAAATCCCTTATGGGGTTGATGTCTATTAAGCTTGGTCTGCCAATGCGTGTGGTTGTGAATGGACAGGACGAAGAAGAGGCAAATGAATGCTTCTCTAACTACGAGTTTGAATAATCAGGCCTGAAAGAATTGACGAAAACAAAATATGGCATATTAAAAGCAGAGACGGTCAGTCTGTAAATGAAGTTTTGATACACATTTATAGATTGACCGTTTTGTTGTTCACAATATTGACAAAACTATTTGGTATATTAAAAGGTAATTAAATGTAGAAGTGATATGGCACACCCAAATATAAGTTAGGAGAAAAGAAGATGGAAAGAGCAAAAATATTAGTTGTGGATGACGAGAGCAGAATGAGAAAACTTGTGAAGGATTTCCTTACAAGAGAAGGGTATACAGTATTAGAAGCCGGAGATGGAATGGAAGCAATGGATCTTTTTTATGAAGATAAGGATATTGCTTTGATCATTTTAGATGTAATGATGCCAAAAATGGATGGCTGGCAGGTATGCCGTGAGGTCAGGGAGACTTCTAAAGTGCCGATCATTATGCTGACAGCGCGTTCTGAGGAGAGAGATGAGCTGCAGGGATTTGAACTTGGTGTGGACGAATACATCTCCAAGCCGTTCAGTCCGAAGATTCTTGTGGCAAGAGTGAATGCAATCCTTCGCAGAACTTTTGGAGCAGTCGGCAATGATTCTCTGGAGGCAGGCGGTATTACCATTGACAAGTCAGCACATATCGTGAAGATTGACGGAACACCGGTCGAACTTAGTTATAAAGAATTCGAATTGTTGACCTATTTTATAGAAAATCAGGGAATTGCGCTTTCAAGAGAGAAAATATTGAATAATGTATGGAATTATGATTATTTTGGTGATGCAAGAACAATCGATACGCATGTGAAGAAACTGAGAAGTAAATTAGGAGATAAGGGCGAATATATCAAGACAATCTGGGGCATGGGATATAAGTTTGAAGTTCAGAGCGCGGAGAAATAAATCAGATGAAGAAAGCAAAAAGAGAACTGAAATATACGTTGAGCGGACAGATGACAGCTGTTTTTGTCGGTCTTCTGGTGTTTGTTCTGATGTTAGTTTTCATTGTTAACACGGGGTTTCTTGGACGGTATTATATGTCTCATAAGCAGAAAGATCTGATCGAGATGTATGAGGAAATGAGTGAAGCAGTAAATAATGGAAATCTTGGAAATGAGGCTGTGCAGAAGAAACTTGTGGCAGAACTTGAAAAAACGAATATTGATGTCTGTGCGATGGATATTTCTGATGATGGAAAAGTTATATTTACAAATGTAAAGGAAGAAGGCTTCCTGTACAAACAGATGCTCCGTATTTTCTTTCTGAAAGATGATGATCAGGAAAAGATTCTCAAGCATTCGGACGATTATGTGGTTCGTAAGATCCAGGATCCACAGAGTGGTACAGACTATCTGGAGATGTGGGGATATTTAAGTGATAACGTATTTGTTACGATGCGAAGCCCACTGGACAGTATCCGGGAAAGTGCGAATATTGCCAATCAGTTCCTGATTTATCTTGGAATTTTCGGAATGTTTTTTGGAGGAATCCTTGTATGGATTTTTTCACGAAGAATTACAAAACCAGTGTTGGAACTGGCAAGGCTTTCCGAAGATATGGCGAATCTGAATTTTGATGCGAAGTATACAAGCGGAGGAAAGAATGAGATTGGTGTTCTGGGAGAGAACTTCAATAAAATGTCAGATCAGCTGGAAAAGACAATATCTGAATTGAAGACTGCGAATAATCAGCTGCAGCAGGACATTGAGCAGAAAGAGAAACTTGAAAATATGAGAAATGAATTCCTTGGAAATGTTTCCCACGAGCTGAAGACGCCGATTGCATTGATCCAGGGATATGCTGAAGGGTTAAAAGAAGGAATCAATGACGACCCGGAAAGTACAGAGTTTTATTGTGATGTTATTATTGATGAAGCAGGAAAGATGAACCGGATGGTCAAGAATCTGCTGACATTAAATCAGTTGGAATTTGGTACAGATGAAGTGGAATTTGAACGGTTTGATATTGTGAAGCTTGTGAAAGGTGTGATTGCAAGCTGTGATATTCTGATCCAGCAGGTTAATGCAAATGTAGACTTTATTGCTGATGAGATGGCTTATGTCTGGGCGGATGAGTTTAAGACAGAACAGGTCGTGCGAAATTATCTTACGAATGCGATTCATCATGTCGGAAATGAGAAGCGGATCGAAGTGAAGATTGTTTCAATAGATGGAAAAGTACGTGTTTCCGTCTTTAATAGTGGAAAACCGATTCCAGAAGAGGATGTGCCGAAACTGTGGGACAAATTTTATAAAGTGGACAAGGCACATACACGTGAATATGGTGGAAATGGAATTGGACTTTCAATCGTTAAAGCAATTATGGAATCCTTCCATCAGGGCTACGGTGTGAAAAATTATGACAATGGGGTCGAATTTTGGTTTGAACTCGACGCAAAGTGTGGTAAAGTATAGAAAATAGATACTAGATAATAGATTACAGAAGAGATAAGAGGTAGGCTTAATGATAGCAATAATTGATTATGATGCCGGAAACATCCGCAGTGTTGAGAAAGCATTGCTTGCACTTGGACAGGATGTTACAGTTACAGCAGACAGAGATGAGATTCTTCATGCAGATAAAGTGATTCTTCCGGGGGTCGGTGCATTTGGAGACGCCATGGAGAAATTGAAACAGTCAGGACTTGATGAAGTGATCCGCGAGGTTACAGAAAAGGGAACACCATTCCTTGGAATCTGTCTTGGACTTCAGCTTTTGTTTGAGCGCAGTGATGAAGCTCCGGGCGTAGAAGGACTTGGAATTCTGAAGGGTGAGATCTTAAGGATACCTGATAAAGAAGGATATAAGATTCCTCATATGGGATGGAATTCCCTTCACTTAGAGAACGATGGAAGACTTTTCAATGGAATCGATGAGAATTCATATGTATATTTTGTACATTCTTATTATCTGAAAGCAGAAGAGGAACAGATTGTCAAGGCATCAACAGAGTATACAACACATATACATGCATCTGTCGAGAAGGACAATATTTTCGCATGCCAGTTCCATCCGGAGAAGAGCAGTGATGTAGGACTGAAGATTCTGAAAAACTTTGTAGAGCTGTAGGAGGTAGTGCGTAATGTTTACAAAAAGAATTATCCCATGTCTGGATGTGAATGCCGGACGTGTTGTAAAAGGTGTGAATTTTGTTGATCTTCAGGATGCCGGAGACCCGGTGGAGATTGCAAAGGCATATGATAAAGCAGGAGCGGATGAACTTGTATTTCTGGATATTACAGCCTCTTCTGATGATAGAGGAACAGTTGTTGATATGGTACGCAAGGTTGCAGAATGTGTGTTTATTCCGTTTACTGTCGGCGGAGGAATCCGGACAGTTGATGATTTCCGTGCATTGTTAAGAGAAGGTGCGGATAAGATCTCAATTAATTCTTCTGCAATCAACAGACCGGAGCTGATCCGTGAAGCGGCGGAGAAGTTTGGAAGCCAGTGTGTAGTAGTGGCAATTGATGCAAAGAAAAGAGCAGATGGAACAGGATGGAATATCTATAAGAATGGTGGCCGTCTGGATGTCGGTATCGATGCGGTTGAGTGGGCGAAGAAAGTAGAGTCCCTTGGCGCAGGTGAGATCCTTCTGACAAGTATGGATGGTGACGGAACGAAGGCAGGATATGATCTGGAACTGACACGGGCAATTGCAGACAGTGTATCCATCCCGGTGATCGCGTCCGGTGGAGCCGGAACGTTGGAGCATTTTAAAGAGGCACTGACAGACGGCGGTGCAGATGCGGCATTGGCAGCATCTTTGTTCCATTACAAAGAGTTGGAAATCAAAGAAGTAAAAGAGTATTTAAGAAATGAAGGAATTTCTGTCAGACTGTAGAGAATGGTCGAAGCAGAAGAAAGAGGGGAACAAAAGATGAGTGGTTTGAACGGAGACTGGTATGAGGCATTGAAAGGAGAGTTTTCCAAGCCTTATTATAGGAAATTATTTGAGACGGTAAACGAGGAATACAGGACAAAACTGATTTTTCCACCGGCACAGGATATTTTCAATGCATTTCATCTGACTCCGCTGAAGGATGTGAAGGTTGTGATCCTTGGACAGGATCCTTATCATAATAACGGTCAGGCACATGGACTAAGCTTTTCCGTGCAGAAAGGTGTGGATATCCCACCGTCACTTGTGAATATCTATAAAGAACTGCATGATGATCTGGGGTGTACGATTCCAAGTCATGGATGCCTGACAAAATGGGCTGAGCAGGGAGTACTGATGTTGAACACCGTGCTGACTGTGCGCGCGCATCAGGCAAACTCTCACAGAGGAATCGGATGGGAAGAATTCACAGATGCAGCGATTCTGGCTCTGAACAGCCAGGACAGACCGATTGTCTTTATTCTGTGGGGAGCTCCTGCACAGAGGAAGAAGAGAATGCTTACGAATCCAAAGCATCTTATCCTGGAAGCACCGCATCCAAGCCCGCTGGCTGCTTACAGAGGTTTCTTTGGAAGCAAGCCATTCAGTCAGACAAATGCATTTCTGGAGAAGAATGGAATCGAGCCGATTGACTGGCAGATTGAGTAAATCATAGTAGCAAAGTATTAAAAAATAGACGTTTGCCGCCAAGCAAGGACGTCTATTTTTTATGTGTATAATTCAAAATCAAAACAATCAAACTGGCTGTCGTCAGAATAACCATCAATTCTTCGTATGTACTCATAATGACCACCCCTTCCACAAGACTAGAAGCAGGTGAGAACGCCCTCTCAGTTGCCTGGTTAAACATAATGAAAGTGTATTTATATTAACACACAAAGAGAAAAATGTCTATATTTATATTGACAAAACTAAAAACCTAGTGTACTATCTAACTATAGCACTGATACAGCAAATGCAAAAAAGATAAATGGAGGAATTACATGGAATATAATTCAGGAAGTCCAATCTATCTTCAGGTGATCAACGAGCTTAAGAAAAAGATGGTAAAGGGCGAGTTGAAACCGGGTGAGAAGATGCCATCGAACAGGGAGCTTGCAGTTTTGTATAAAGTGAATCAGAACACAGCGGCGAGAATCTACCGGGAGATGGAGTTGGCAGGTTATTGTTACACGAAGCGTGGAATCGGTACATTTGTGTCGGAGGAGGAGCATATGTTTGATGATGTAAAGAAAGAGATGGCGGAAGAGTTGTTGAAGAATTTTGTACATGAGATGCATGATCTTGGATTTCAGAAAGGTGAGATCATCGAACAGATCGCCGATTATGAGGAGGAGCAGAAATGATGTTAGAGTACAGAAATATCACGAAGAAATTCGGGAATAAAGAAGCGGTTAAAGAGCTTACATTGAATTTGAAGAAGGGGACGATTTACGGCCTTCTTGGTGAAAATGGAAGCGGTAAGACAACTTTGATGAAGATGGCAGCAGGACTGACAAAGCCGACAGAAGGCGAAATCTTATTCGAGGGACATCAGCTTAGTTATTATGACAAAGCGTCCATCGCGTATATGTCTACGGAACCATTTTTTTATAGCTATATGAAAGTGAAAGACGTGGAAGCATATTATGCGGATTTCTTTGAGGATTTTGACAGAGAGCAGTTCAGAAAAACGATTGAACGTCTGGGCTTGAATGAAGAGATGAAAGCATCTGCAATGTCAAGCGGAATGAATGCCAAGCTGAAAGCGGCAGCGACATTGGCGAGAAAAGCAGATCTGATTCTGTTAGATGAGCCTTTGAACGGAGTGGATTATAAGGCAAGAGAAGAGATCATTGCCCTAATTCTGGAAGAGGCGGACGAGAACCGTACAATGGTGATCTCTACCCATCTGATTGAAGAAGTAGAAAGCTTTATTGAGAATGCGATTTTTATAAAAGATGGACAGCTTGTGGATGTCGTGAATGTTGAGACAGAGAGAATGACAACGGGAAATTCACTTGCAGAGCTTTATCTGCAGAAGATGTAAGGAGGGAGTATCGATGGGAAAATTAATGAAATATGAATGGAAGAAACAGCGGACTTCGAGAATGATTGTTATGGTAGCTTTAGCTGTCTGTGTGCTTGCATTTCTTGGAGGTATGCTGGTTGAAAAAGATGCATTGATGGGAGTCAGTGTGACGCTTTTGTTTGTCGGAGCGTTCTTTGTAGTGTTCTATATGGGAATTGAGAGTATTCTGATTCTGAACAGAGATTTGAAAACAAAGCAAAGCTATATGATCTGGATGACTCCGAAATCCGTATGGGAAATTCTTGGAGCAAAATTTGTTGTAGCAATCGCACAGATGTTTTTCGTGTTTGCACTTTATGCGATTGCCGGACTGCTTTGTTTTGTAGGGACGATCCAGTATGTCGGAGAACTTGGAAATGTATTTGCGATCATTAGAGATAGTTTTATACGATTGTCAGGCGAAGGACAGCTGATTGCACAGATTATATGGAATCTTTTTTGTATCTTTGTCGGATGGACAGAGATTGTGATGGTCGGATATCTTGCGGTAATCGGTTCTAGAACAATTTTAAGGGATTCAAAATATGCAGGAGGAATCTCAATCGTAGCTTTCTTTGTGATTACATTTATAATAGAAAAGATTTATAATCTGATCAGCAATGTACTTCCGAATGTAGAAGTAGCAGGAAATTCATTCTTTGGTGTCGGATATCTTGTATACTATATTATAATCTGTGTAGCGGTATTTTTACTTAGTGGATGGATGGCAGATAAGAAGCTTAGTGTATAAGAATATTCTTCATATCTTTCGGTAATTCCGCTGTGAATTCCATCGGCTCCTTTGTGATCGGATGAATAAAGGAGAGCTTCCAGGAATGTAATGCCTGGCGGTGGATGTATTCCATATCCGGATTATATAGATAATCACCGACAAGTGGGAATCCTAAATATTGCATATGGACACGGATCTGATGGGTACGGCCGGTCTCTAAGATAAGAGAGACAAGGCTGTGCCCGTTTTTTTCTTCTACAACTTTATAATGTGTGACTGCACGCTCTCCATGCTTGAAGTCTACTTTTCGCTCAATCATGGAACTGCCGGTGCGGGCGAGTGGTGCGTCAATCGTTCCGGATGGAGGTGTTACACTGCCACGGACGATCGCGAGATATTCACGCTTGATCTCGTGTCGTGCGCCCATGGAAGATAGGATGCTGGAACTGATCAAGTGTTTGGCAATGACAGTCAGTCCGGAAGTATCCCGGTCAAGACGGTTTGTGCAGCGGAAGATAAATGGCTTTCCTTGCTGCGCGTAGTACCACATCAATCCATTTGCAAGAGAATTTTCATAATTATTCAGTGACGGATGGATCGGCATTCCGGCAGGTTTGTTGACAACAAGGATATCTTCATCTTCATATATAATGCTAAGCGGCAGTTCAACAGGAGGGATATTCGGTGAACTTTCATTTTCCTGAATATGTACTGTGAGAATATCTCCCGTAGCAAGTGGTGAACGCATATACTCCCAGACTCCGTTTTTTAAAATGCTTTCCGGCATCTTTTTTAACTGGGTGATGTTCTGGTAGGAGTAGCCCAGGTGGCGCAGGAACTGCTCGATACGCAGGCCGTCCGCTTCTTCTGTTATCTGATAGTTGATCGTACGATCCATCTTTTTCTATCCTGTCGTGTCTGATAGCATAAAAACAGACACATCCTTTCTGATTTGACTCTTTATGAACTCTTGTATCATACACAAAATCTTTAAAAATTACAATAATCTTGAAATAGTGTTATGTTTCTTGGAATTTTATTATATCTTATTTTGGAACTTTTTCTTATAATAACATCATCAAGAAAAACAAAGACAAGTAATCATAAAAGGAGGATTCAATTATGAAGAAGAAAAAGATTCTTGCACTTGTACTTGCAGCTTCAATGGCAGGCGGAATGCTTGCAGGATGTGGAAGCACATCAGGCGGAGATGAAACAGCGAAAGGAGATAAGTCATCCGGAAAAGTTTATTATCTGAACTTCAAACCAGAGCAGGCTGATCAGTGGGTAGAACTTGCTAAAGAGTACACAGATGAAACTGGCGTTCAGGTTGATGTACAGACAGCTGCATCAGGAACTTATGAGTCACAGCTGAAATCAGAGATGGCAAAAGACGAGGCACCAACATTGTTCCAGGTAAACGGACCGGTTGGACTTGCTACATGGAAGGATTATTGCTATGACCTTTCAAAAAGTGACGTTTACAAAGACGTTGAGTCTGATGACTATGTATTAAAAGATGGTGATGCAGTAGACGGAATCGCTTATGTTATTGAGACTTATGGTCTGATCTACAACAAAGCACTTCTGAACAAATACTTCGAACTGCCGGATGCAAGCATCAAATCCATCGATGAGCTGAATAACTTCCAGGCACTTAAGACAGCTGCAGAAGAGATTCAGGCACATAAAGATGATCTTGGAGTAGAAGGAGCTTTCACTTCAGCAGGAATGGATTCTTCTTCTGACTGGAGATTCAAGACACACCTTGCAAACCTGCCAATTTACTATGAGTACAAGGCAGACGGAATTGATAATACAGATGCTATCAAGGGAACATACCTTGACAACTACAAACAGATTTGGGATCTGTATCTGAACAACTCTACATGTGAGCCATCTATGATCTCTTCTAAGACAGGAGATGACGCAGCAAGCGAATTCGCACTTGGTGAAGCTGTATTCTATCAGAATGGTACATGGGCTTACAATGATATCAAAGATAACGAAGTAGCAGAAGAAGATATGGGAATGCTTCCAATCTACATCGGAGTTGACGGAGAAGAGAATCAGGGACTTTGTACAGGATCAGAGAACTACTGGTGTGTAAATAAAAACGCTTCTGAAGAAGATATTCAGGCAACACTTGATTTCATGAAATGGGTAGTTGAGAGTGACGAAGGTCGTGACATGCTGGCAAATGAGATGGGATTCGTAACACCGTTTACAACTTTCTCAGATTACCTTCCGGACAACCCGCTTGTAAAAGCAAATGCCGAGTATACAAAGGCTGGAAAGACACCAGTAAGCTGGAACTTTACAACAATGCCATCTGAGAACTGGAAGAACAATGTTGGTGGTGCTCTTCTGAACTATGCACAGGGCACAGGTACATGGGATAGTGTACAGACAGCATTCGTTGATGGATGGGCTGAAGAATACGCAGCAGCAAACGAATAAAAAAGACTTTTCACAGAACCGGCAGATAAAAAGGCTGTGAAATAGTGAAAATATCATGCAGCCTGCCAACGAGAATACCGGGGGCAGGCTGAAATTATGTAATTAGAAATGTAAAAAGCAAAGGTGCAGACAGGCTTTTTTACAGAAAGAGAGACAGGAGGAGAAGAACATGCAAAAAGCAATAAAAAGATATTTTCCGGTATTTGTATTGCCGACGCTGATTGCATTTACGATAGGTTTCCTTGCACCATTCGTGTTAGGTGTATATCTTTCGTTCTGCAAATTCACAACGGTAACAGATGCCAGATTTATTGGACTTGGCAACTATGCAAAAATACTGGGAGATGGGGATTTTCTTCACTCTCTCTGGTTTACCGCATTATTTACGATTGTAACAGTATTACTGATCAACATTTTTGCATTTGCGGTAGCAATGCTTTTGACAAAGAAGATTAAAGGAACTAATATTTTCCGTACTGTATTCTTTATGCCAAACCTGATCGGTGGTATCGTACTTGGATATGTATGGCAGCTGTTATTAAACGGTATTTTGGCACATTTCCAGAAAACACTTACATATTCTTCAAAATACGGCTTCTGGGGACTGGTTATCCTGATGCTTTGGCAGCAGGTTGGATACATGATGATCATCTATATCTCAGGAATCCAGAATATTCCTGGAGAGCTGATTGAGGCAGCACAGATTGACGGAGCAAATAAAGTACAGCTTTTAAGATATGTTACAATTCCGATGGTTATGCCATCCATCACAATCTGTACTTTCCTGACACTTACAAACGGATTCAAACTTTTCGACCAGAACCTTGCATTGACAAACGGTGGACCGGACAAGATGTCAGAAATGCTTGCCTTGAACATCTATAATACATTCTATGGAAGAACCGGTTGGGAAGGCGTAGGACAGGCAAAAGCAGTTATCTTCTTCATTATTGTAGGAGTGATTGCATTGATCCAGAATAAAATGACAACATCAAAGGAGGTGCAGCAGTAATGAATAAAAAAGTGAAACATGGTACATTGTTAACCATTATTTTTACAGTACTCAGTCTGCTGTATGTGTATCCGATCATACTGGTATTTATCAACTCCTTTAAGAAAAAAGCCTATATCAGTAAAGCACCGTTCAAGATACCGACCGGAAAGATGTATGTCGGATTAGAGAACTATATCCGTGGTATTAAACAGACAGGATTGATCCAGGCATTTGGATGGAGCTTATTTATCACAATCTTCTCGGTAGCAGTGATCATCTTATGTTGCTCCATGTGTGCATGGTATATCTGCCGCGTGAAGACAAAATTTACGAAGATCTTTTACATGCTTTGCTTGTTTGCAATGATCGTACCATTCCAGATGGAAATGTTTACATTATCTAAGATTGCAAATATGCTTCATATGGGAAATCCGTGGGGACTGATTGTAATCTACCTTGGATTTGGTGCAGGACTTTCCGTCTTTATGTTCACCGGATTCATGAAATCCATTCCGCTGGAAATCGAAGAAGCAGCAATGATCGATGGATGTACACCAATCCAGACATTCTTCAAAGTTGTACTTCCAATCGCAAAGCCGACTTGTGTAACAGTTACAATTCTTCAGGCAATGTGGATCTGGAACGACTATCTGCTTCCATCACTTGTATTGGATCAGAGAAAATATAAGACAGTGCCGATGGCAGTCCAGTATCTGAAAGGTGGATACGGATCAGTTGATATGGGAGCAATGATGGGAACTCTGGTTCTTGCAATTGTGCCGATCATCATCTTCTACCTGTTCTGCCAGAGATATATTATCGAAGGTGTTGTAGCAGGAGCAGTTAAAGGCTAGTCTAGACATTGTCTAAAAGATGAATTAAAATAGAATCATAAAACTAAAAAAAGACAGCAGAGAGTGAGAGATCATTCCCTGCTGTTTTCGGACGTTATAAAAGGAATAATGAAAATATAAAGTGAGCGTGTGGGAGGCGCGGGGGAATGATTACAATACTGATCGTAGATGATGAAAAACTGGAGAGAAGGGGAATCCGTTTTCTGCTGAAAAGAGAAGGAGACTTCCAGATTTTAGAAGCGGCAAATGGAAAGGATGCACTTGGCATACTGGCTTCGAATCATGTAGATATTTTATTTTCGGATGTAAAGATGCCTTACATGAACGGACTGGAACTGACAAAAGCAGTAAGAGAAGATCATCCGGAGATGGAAATCGTGATTTTCAGCGGATATAATGATTTCTCTTATGCAAGAGAGGCGCTGCGTTATGGCGTCGTAGATTATGTCCTGAAGCCGGTCGATCCGAATGAATTTCATAAGACCTTTCAACGAGTGATGGAAAATATCTCATCTAAGGAAGAGAAGCAAAAGCAGCAGAACAGAAAAGAAGATTATCTTAAGAAATACTTCTTACTGAGATATCTATATTCAGGAAAAGAAGAGGATTTTGTTCAACTTGAGAAATTAACGGATGAAACAGAAGACGATGTTTCACAGTTTTCGCGCATGGTTCTTGTCAGTGCATCCAATGGATTTTTCGAGACGGAGGAGGAACATTTTCTGACAAGTCTGAAGGAAGAGGTGCAGAGAGAATTTTATTATGTGAATCTGAATTCAAATGAGTCCATCTTTCTGTTCATGGAGAAGTATACAGATTACCATGTGGTTGTAGAGAAAATGTATCGGTTCTTTGCACATCAGTTTGACAGTGAATGTTATTTTGCGGTCAGTGAAGAAATTGAGGATAGAAAGAATCTGGCAGAGGAGTTTAAAGCCCTCGAAGGAATGCTGGAAGAGCAGTTCTACCAGCCACATCAGCATTTATTTTTTCACGGAGAGAAGCAGGAAGAGAAGAAAGCAGATCCGGCAGAAGATTCTGAAATCATGGAACAGATCACGAATGATATTCAATATAAAGATCTGCCACATCTTCGTCAGGATTTTCAGAGACTGGAAGATAAATACCGTGCCAATAAGCAGTTTTCAGATATGTATGTAAAGTTTGTATTTTCCGGAATTTTAAAAGAATTGCTTGATCAGATGGATGGAATAGATGAGAAAATGCTTTCGAAGAGAGTGGATCGGTTATATCGTTGCAAAAACCTGAAGGATGTGATCGCTATAGTAGACGAAGCACTTAAGGAATATGAACACTGTATACAGGAACAGGAAGACGGATTCCGTTCAGAGATTACAAAAGTAAAAAGTTACATTTATCATCACTACCAAGAGAGGAATCTTGGAGCAGAGACGCTTTCCGCAATGGTATTCCTTTCTCCCGGATATTTAAGTGCTGTGTTCAAAGAAGAAACGGGAGTGACACTGAACCGCTTTATCCGTGAAGTGCGGATGGAAAAGGCGAAAGAACTTCTTGAGACAACGAATATGAAAATCTCCGGAATCGCAAAAGAAGTAGGATTTTCCAATAACTCCTACTTCTGCAGAAGTTTCCGGGAGTTTTTCGGAGATACACCGGAAGCATGCAGGAAAGGAACAGAGGCGGATGAAAAAACAAATACGGAAGCTGCTCCATCGATTTGAAAATCTGAAATTCCGTAAGAAACTGTCAGTTTTGATGTTGATTGTAGGATTGGTGCCGGTTGTATTCCTGGCTTTTTCTATGCAATATGGCATGACGAATCAGCTGAGAGAAAAGGAACAGTATAACCTGGAAAAAATACTGGAGCAGTCGGTTGGGTCGATTGAGAATCAGTCACAGATCTATGAGAATCTGGTCGATTATTTATCCTATTCGCAAAGTCTCAGGAATATTTTCGATACGGAAATGGAATCAGATTATGAGAAATATTTGAAATATGTGAAAGTAGCTGATCCTCTGCTTCAGATGCCGACCATCTATCACAAAGAGATCCAGAGTATTACATTATATTCGGATAATATTGAAGTGGCACATGGAGATACACTTCTTCCAATGGCAGAGGCAGAGAAACAGCAGTGGTATTCCAGACTAAACGAGGGAACGCTGATGCAGTGGAGTATTACCCGCGGTGGGAATAAATCCATCATTGCCAGCCGGAAATTCTATGACAATGATACGATCAAAGCAGTGCTTGAGATGCGTCTGGATTATGAAAAAGTTCTTGAACCATTCATGAATCAGCTCACAGATAATACAGGTGGGATGATCCGGGATGATAACGGAAATATTGTCTATGCAAAATGTTCTATGGATAAGAAATATCGTCCAAAAGACATTGAAAATCTGAAAGATATCAATGATAATTATTATCTTGTACAGAGAACGATGAAGGATACCGGGTGGAATTTCTATATCTATCGCCCGAAGGCAGTGAGTGAAAATGAGATCCGGAAGCTTCTGCTTAAGAATATTCCAATTATTTTGATCAGTGTTATTCTTCTGATTTTACTGGGATATCTTTTCTCCATCCGTATGGTGTCACAGCTGGAATTATTGACAGAGAATATGAACCAGATCAATATGGGACTTCGTAAAGTTACCGTGCAGAGTAAATCAAAAGATGAGGTCGGTGTGCTGATCCGGTCATTCCGGCGCATGATGGATCAGATGAACCATTTGATCTCAGAAGTATATGAGAGTAAGATCCAGCTTCAGAACAGTGAGATGAGAGCATTACAGGCACAGATCAATCCACATTTCCTCTATAATTCGCTTTCTATCATCAACTGGAAAGCAATTGAAGCAGGGGAGGATGAAATCAGCCATGTAACATTGGCACTGTCCACTTATTATAGAACAAGTCTGAACCGTGGTGAAACAATGACTACGGTAGCAAAAGAAATTGATAATATCCGTGCATATCTCAAGATCCAGCTGGTTATGCATGATAACGAGTTCCGTGTGGTCGAACAGATTTCGGATGGTCTTAATGATTATATGATACCAAAGCTGATCCTGCAGCCGCTTGCAGAGAATGCAATCGATCACGGAATTGATGTGTCAGATAATGAGGATCCAACGTTGTGGCTGACGATTCGTGAAGAAGATGAGCATATTTTCTTTGAAATCAGGGACAATGGAGCAGGAATGACGCAGGAAAAGGCAGATCAGATCCTGACCTATCAGTCGTCCGGTTATGGCGTGCGAAATGTCTGTGACAGAATCCATGTTCTTTACGGAGAGAAAGGTGAGATGAAGATAGAAAGCACTCCTGGAAAAGGAACGCGTGTCTTTATCCGGATTCCGAAGAAGACGGAGGCAAAGGTGCTATGAAAAATGATATGAAAAAGCGAATTCTTTCAGCCCAGCTTGTATTAATTTTATTGATGATACTTTGGGGCGGAACTTGTTTTGAATCAAAAGAAAGTCAAATACAGGCAGAACTGCCAGATTCAGTTCGAGGCGAGTATAGCACAGACAATGTAGCCGAAGTGAAAAGAAAGCTGATGTATGAAGCAATACATACACCGCTTGGAAAATATCCTGAGACAGTCACATATACACTTGGTAAGATCGCAGGAGCGAATAATTCGAATCTTCCGGTAGGAAATACGTATGAAAACAATGCATATACAAGATATCTGAAGAAAATACTTAATATTCAGAATGTCGATGTTTTTGAGCTGCAGGATGGTAATACTTATGAAGAAGCAGTTAATGTGGCAATTGAAGACCGTGATATTCCGGATGTACTTGTTGTGAAAGGAAGAGATAACCTGCTCCGTCTGATTGAAGCCGGTCTGATTGAAGATTTGACAGAAACTTATGAGGAATGTACAACAGACACGATCAAAGAAATGTATGATAGTTATGGAGATTCACTCTTGCAGTCTGCAACTGTTGATGGAAAGCTGTATGCATTTCCGAATACAGTGATCGACGACGGAACTCCGCTTCTCTGGCTGAGGAAAGACTGGATTGAAAAGTTGGGATTGAAGGAACCGGAAACAGTAGAAGAAGCGTTAGATATAGTCCGTGCATTTGTAGAACAGGATGCAGCAGGAGACGGTCAGACGATAGGCCTTGCCTGTAGTACAGACGTGGTTGCCGGTGCTGATCAGACTTATGGAGTGGATGCAGCTTTTATACATGCCGGTGCAATGCCATGCCACTGGATCCTGAATGAAAATGGAAATGTAGTCTATGGATCAGTAACAGAAGAAACAAAATCAGCCCTTTCCAGATTACGCATTCTGTATGAGGAAGGAATACTTGACCAGAGATTCCTGCTGCGAAAGACGGAAAACATAGATGATCTGTTAAAAACCGGACATTGTGGAGCAATCTACGGACGCTGGTGGGCTCCAAACAATCCGCTTAGTGCGGCATATAGTGCCGATTCAAATGCAGAGTGGAAACCCTATCTCTTAGATGAAGATCAGGTGAATGAAACGCAGAAGATACCGGTTTTTGAATCGTATGACCAATGGATGTATGTGGTGGTACGCAAAGGATATAAACATCCGGAAATTGTAGCAAAGTATGTGAGTGCGATCTTTGACCAGTCCAGATATGCAAACGATGCTTCTGCAAGTGAGCTGAATGATTATTTTTCCATTAATGTAGATCCGACGGCCCGGCCACTGAATATTAATGTGGATTACGAGGATGCACTTTACCGGACGACGGAACATATTCAGGCAGCACTGGATAAGTCACTTGATGTGTCGGAATTGAGTGGATTGGAGCGTTCTTATTATGATACGTGCAAATCATTCTCGAATGGGCAGTTGACAACAGCAAATGGCTGGGCAGCTTATGCATCACGAATTGAGGCAGTAGGAGAACTACAGAAAGCGGGAATACGAAGCGCACAGACATTGCCTTTGGAAAATGTAAATGCTGAAATCCCACAGGAATTACAGGAACTGGAGAATGAAGCGTTTCTTCAGATCATCAGTGGGGAGAAACCAGTGGATTACTTTGATACTTTTGTGGTAGAATGGTATGCGAACGGCGGAAAAGAGCTGACCGAGCAGGTGCAGAATGCCTATGAAAGTGGAAAGGACTAAAAAGAATGGATATTAATCAGAGACTGACAGAAGAACTGGATGTAAAACGCTGGCAGATCGATGCTGCGGTACAGCTGATCGATGAAGGCAATACGATTCCATTTATCTCAAGATATAGAAAAGAAGCAACCGGAGAACTGAATGACGAACAGTTGAGAAAGCTGTATGAACGTCTGGTATATTTAAGAAACCTGGAAGAAAAGAAAGAGCAGGTAATCTCAAGTATTGAGGAGCAGGGAAAACTGACAGAAGAATTAAAGAAACAGATTCTGGCAGCGGAAACGCTTGTGGCAGTAGAGGATTTGTATCGTCCGTATCGCCCGAAGCGCCGCACCCGTGCGACAATCGCGAAGGAGAAAGGACTTGAGCCACTGGCGGCACTGATCACATTGCAGAAGACAAAAGAGTCGCTTGAGAAGACGGCAGAAGCATATATTTCTGAAGAAAAAGGTGTGGAAAGTGCAAAGGATGCAATCAGCGGAGCATGTGATATCATTGCAGAAAGTATTTCTGATGAGGCGGCTTACAGAACCTGGATCCGAGAGACGACAATGAGAAAGGGTAAGGTGACTTCCCAGGCGAAGGATCCGGAGGCAGAGTCTGTCTATGAGATGTATTATGAGTTTGAGGAAGCGGTTGCAAAGCTTGCCGGACATCGTATCCTTGCATTGAACCGTGGAGAAAAAGAGAAATTCCTGACAGTGAAGGTAGAAGCACCGGAAGAAGATATTTTGAGATATCTTGAGCGAAAGGTGATCCGTACAGAGAATCCTTATACGACACCGGTGTTGAAAGAGACAATCGCAGACAGTTACAACCGTCTGATCGGACCGGCTATCGAGCGTGAGGTCAGAAACGAACTGACAGAGAAGGCAGAAGACGGGGCAATCGAAGTGTTTGGAAAGAATCTTCATCAGCTCCTGATGCAGCCGCCGATTGCAGGCAAGGTTGTGCTTGGCTGGGATCCGGCGTTCCGTA
>OIYG01001322.1_pt1 | contig 19080 bp, 36 predicted proteins | sample 1587861 | NCBI WGS metagenome assembly OIYG01 (sample SAMN03283272) | human gut metagenome | biome: human-associated habitat; material: feces | host: Homo sapiens | place: Peru | collected 2012 | reverse complement strand
ATATCACACAATCTATTGATTGTCAATATCAATTCAAAATATATTTCTTAGTCCATGTCTTTTGCCCATCTTCAAACAGCATGAGTAATGCACCAGCTCTTGACAACTTGCGGCATCTCTTGCTATAATCATCAATACCAACAATGGACGGACATTTAATTACCTCTTTCTCTGTGTTCAAGCCAATTCCAACTGATTGTTGTTCAAGATGATGAAAATGCCCAAGTAGTAAGATATCAATATCAATCTGATGATAATCCTCAAAGAACGCAATTTCTCTAGTTACATCTTTTGTATCATCACCATGATATGCTAGAATATTCACTCCTTGAATTGACTTAAACCCACATTCTGCATACGACGCGACCTCGATATTTGGATTATCCTTGAGACGTAATCGAACAATCTGAGTGATAATCTTAGCGATATTATCTTCCGGCAAATCGCCCTTCTTCATGTTTAGTGATCGAATAGCTGAATGATTGCCGCCAACTGCAATGTACTCAATCGGCACTTGTAGGCGTTCACTTAATTCAACTAGCCATTGGCTGATATACTCAGCATATTCCATAGAACAATCAACAATGCCTGCTTTAAGCTTCATAAGGTCTGACATATGTAGTATCCCCTGAATGGAATCCCCCATATCGAACACAACTAGGCGGCTAAACGATGATACTGAATATGCGTCATCTTCAATACTATTCATCAACTTTTCCATCCGCGCCTTGAATACATCTGGATTATACACATTGACCTTTTCGCCAAATAGTGAATCCATATCAATCATTGTGCCATAATGCTCGTCGCCAATGCACAATACACCAACTTGCTCACGAATTGGGTCTGGCTCGAATTTGCGGCTAAACTTAATTGGCTCAAGCCGATTGATAGCTGCGATGATTTCTTCACTGAGCATATCATGTCGCGCCACCTCGCGCTTATTTGCCGCATACTCAAGATTTTCTGTACGCAGTTTGAGCCGTTCTTTTTCTAGCTCGTCCTTAGCTTCTTTTAACTGTTTCAAGATTTCATCATTGTCAGTCTCATTGCCATCTTCATTTCTTAGCATCTGCCGAGTAAAGACGGCTGCTCTACGGGCATACTCATCGCTAAAAACGCCCCTATAATCTTCACCAAGACAACGAGCCGTCCATTCCTGTAAGTCAATTAACTTGCTATCTAGCAGCTCAGTCGCTTGTCGTATCTTCTGTAGATTCATTCAATTTCTGTTCCTTTTCCTTCTTTTTCCGTTCATAATCTTCTTTTTTCTTGTTGATTACATTGATAAAATCATCATAGCTCTGTTGCTTTGCTTTTTCCATACGCTCTTGTGCTCTTTGTTCAAGTGTCTTTCGAGCTGTTCGTTCTGCTTCAGTTTGGGTAATTAACTTTAAGTCATTGGGTGTCAACTTACGATTTCTTACCCTTTGACGATATAATTTAGTTACCCCTTTACCATTTACATTGTTTATAAATGCGTCATTTGCGTCATAGGTTATACTAAACCAAGCTGGGTTAATTTGCTCAACAAGTTCACCAGCTTCATTCTTAGCCATTACTCTGCGTTCAGGATGCTTTTTTAACCTAAACGTACCAACCCCCGGCATTTGACACCTACCATCAAAATGCAATATGTGAATAATAGTATCAACACAGGCTTGCCAATATTTTTTTATTGTCATTGGGTCACATTCAAGCAAGCTAGCAGCATACTCATAATATTCCTGATTCAGCTTATTATACTCAGCCATCTTCTTCTTCCTTCATGAATTTGGGGTTATCAGGATAATTCTCTAATACCCAAGCATCCCATTCTTCTTTAGAACATTTTTCACCAAATGCCGTATTCATCTTAACATAACTAGCCATGTGATATTCTGGCTTAAAGAATAGTTTGAGAAAACCTTGCCTACTTGGATAATACATACGTCGCTTCTGAAAGCCGTTCCAATATTCGCCAGCAGGGCGAGGCGCAAATGGCTTGAACGTCAACACGCCAATATCAGGCAGAGAATATTCAACGCCATGTTGTAGTGTTTCACGGATGATATCATGATAATTCGTTAATACAATTTCAATAACCTTGGGATCAACGCCTGTGCGCCGAATCAACTCTTTTTTCATGTCGGCTTTACCAAGCCGAGGATATTTATTTTTATGCAATTATATCATTCCTTTCCCTATTAGTCTACCACAACATATTGTGGTGAGTTCATTTTATCTATATATTTCCTACTGTTTTAACATATCCCCCGTGCGGACAGGTGGCGCTTCACGTGACTCAGTTCGCCTCTGATTATCTGCCTTCTTATAACATTCCTCAGAGCAATAATGCTGACATACGTCACGTGGCTTGAACCGCTTGCCGCAAATGGGGCAGATTGGATTAAGTTGCGCCGTATTAACTCTCAAATTCTCTACAATCGTCCAACCAAAGCAAGCCCACAACATTTTCTTATTGCTTGATTTTTTAACCGTATATAGATATGCCACCAAGCTATTAACCACAACATCTAGTGGCTCATTGCTATATTCCACAATATCTTGTGCTATGCAGCGATATTTATATAAATCATCCTCATTGATATGCGGGTCATCGCCATAATCAAATCGACGCTGATTCCACATCCACCAATTATACCGCTTAATGATTGGCGAATTTTCTCTAGTAGTATAATCCACTGATTTATTTATCAACATCGTCCAGTCGAATTTCCCAATTTTGTTATTATATCGGATTCGGGAAGTAGGAATTTTAGCCGATATGCGATTCATCGTGGAATTGTTAGGTGGTTCAACTTGAGTATCTGGGTTTTTGTCTTTGGCATAAATGAAAAAGTTGGGTAGTTTTGATTTGGTATATTTTTTAATAATGTCAGCAATTTCTTTTGGTGGTTCACTTTTCCACAACGTTTTCGCAAAATCAATAATTTGATTGTTCTTCATTGTGAGCCAAGCAATAACTCTAATTTGCTCCTCAGTCATTTTGCCGCCATTGGCGTTTTTTACCTTCGATATAGAGTTACTTATCGGGCCAATCGACCCACCTGTATATGCTGTGCTTACGCCCTCGTACAACCTATCTGCATCAATGATACCACCACGCGCTTTCTTTAAGTCATATGACAATGGTACGATACCTTGCATATTACGCTTTGCCACGGTTGTCAATGTCCTGTCTTTTATAACCAAGCTGATATCACCGTCAAAATCCTGTTGAAGTATGCGGCTAATCATATCATGACAACTGAAATATACACATTTTGTTCCGCCCAGCCATTTATCCGTCAGCTCATTTCTCTTATTGATTCTGACAGCGTGTTCCTGATAGAGGTGTGGACTTCTAAGGCAATCAAGCTCATCTCCACCTTTGAATTGATTTGTGTAAACCTCTCCGTTCTCAAGTAAACCAATTGGGAATTGTTCGCCTTTGAATAGCCACTCGCAAAATGCAACTGGGTCAGGTGAAATAAATAAATACTTACCATTGATGCGCAACCTGCCGCCTTTTGCCTGTTTAACAAGACTTTTCTTTGTTTGCTTTAGAAGCTCCCGATTATATACATCTCTGAACAATTCTGGATATATTGTCAGTGCTTCTTGCATGGCTGATTTTGTTTGATTATATTCAGTCGCACCCAACAATCTCATTGTTGTTTGATAATCTCGCCCAACACTATCAATCTCATCTGCTGTTTTGGCAATAAGCCGCTCAATCTCATTGTCTGTCATATCGCTTAAAGATTGAAGCATTTGATAGTTGATTCTCGCCTTTGGTATATAATCTTCCTCAACTTTACAACAACCAAAATAACAACCATAGCTCTTGAAATTAGCCTTATAACATAGCCAAGATGGATAAAACTTGTGTAACTTAAACATTGACTTAGTTAGAATATACTGAATGTCATCCTCAAGAATTTTCCATTCTTTACCATATATGTCCGTTACAACCCAATCATCGGCAGGGCAATATTCTTTTAGCCATGACCTGAAATCAAAGTAAGATACAAGCCCTTTTATCCACGGTGCGCGAATTATTTGTGTCTTAAATCCGGACTTACAACACATACCCCAACCATCTGTCTCAGCTATGACTGTCTCAGATGTTTTACGTGTAATGCTATAATCCGTATAATCAATAAAATCTGACTCAGCCACAACCGGCATTTCAAAGTCATCTACCACGATACAGCGATCTATGTCGAAGTCCTCAATTCTATCTGTTGCAGATGCCATCAAGCTCTTATAACTTAATAGCTTATTTTCATTCATGCCGCCCAGTGAATTGATTGAGTCAATAGTAAGCCCACACATAAGCGTTTGTTCAACTGCTAAATAATCTTTTTCACGAACAGCCATGAATCGCTTTGTGCGTATCATGCCAGCACCACATGAATAGAAAATATAATGTTCCCCATTGTAATTGAAACCATTATGAATAATGCTATTTAATACCTCGAAAAAGAAAACATTGACAATGATAATTTTGTCACTTCGCTCAAACGTCTTAATGCCAAGGCTACGAGTCAACTCAGAGCAGAATAGGTTGATAATTGTCTTATCTGTTACCGCATCTGGATTAAGTTCTCTTGTAATGTTGTCTTCAAGCGATTTTCTCAGCAACTCAACAAGCTCATCTTTATGCTTCTTGATAACACGGTTAATTGATGAAACGCGCCATTTTCGATTCTGACCATCCTTCTCGCGCATTCTCAAGGTATATAGCTTGACAAGTCGATTATGTATTGCTTGTTCCTCTAGCGTATAAAAAGCATCTGTTGCCACGGAAGGTATATAACAAAACTCTGTCAATGGCAAATCAACCACCTCCTCAATTATTCATTTTCTGCTATATACCTAAACGATAAATTAAATTTTGTAGTGCGCTCAAATTTACAGTTTCTCCTAATTGTTTCTTCTCCCAAACCAGTTTTCTTGTGCGCTTCCGTGACAGATTCAAATACCTCTCCAGTTTCCAAACATTTGACAGGTCTACAAACAACTGGCTTTCTTCCTCTGTTAGCGTCTCCAATTTTCTTTTTATGCTCGTCGCTCAAATGCTTGCCATCACACCATGTTTTACCACCATTATCAAAATACCTCTTTCGAGCATCTTTAAGAGCTTGCTTGTGATCTTCACTTTTTGGTTTATTTTTGCTTGCTTCAGACATTTTCTTCTTTGTATCTTCGCTATGTGTCCTTCCAGTAAAAATCTCAATAGCTCTCTCGCTTAACTTCTTTCGTTCTTCATCCGTAAATACATGATGGCGCATAGGGTTATTATCGCCTTTCATACAAGAAACAAATGCTATTCGTGCTTCTTCATATTCTTCTGATGTTGGTATATACCTCTCATTACCTTTAACAGTTGTGCATCGGCTCATCGTCCACCAAGCAAACTGTAATCCCTTATCATGTGGATTTTCTTGAGCAAGCAACCTATGCGCTTCATAATGTTCTCTTACATACAAATCAATTAAATTTAATTCATCATCATTTCCGCCCATACATTTCGGTATAACGTGATGTCGCTCTTTATATTCTCCTTCAGGAACGCCAAAACGCCCACGAGTATCTAATATGTTCTGAATAAACTCATTATAAGTCAGGCTCAAAAAATCACCTCTAATTCATTCTCTGAACTACCATATATCCAAAGCGCCCAATCACGCTCAGTTGGCTCATCATCCCATACTTCTGGTTCTGTATCTTCCAATACATACCAGTTATAGCTCATTTCGCTCCACAATTTCTTACCACCTCCTTGAGCTTAGTGTTATTATATCATATATTTGAGTATTTGTCAATACTAAAATTCCTACTTGACAAAAATTGATTGATGTGATATAATCTCTTATATATTATAAATATATTATACCATATATTACAGTATTTGTCAAGTATAAATATATCCATAATTTATTAACATATAGTTCATAATACTGTAATATCTATATGATATAATATCTAGTATATATAATTACAATTTAACTAATTATCTACTCATATGCATTCGTAGATAATTAGTTAAATTGATGTGAAAAATCAATTTGTCAAAAATTATGCTTGACAAGTGCAAATTGATATGATATAATCATAGCATGAGGTGAAAATAAATGCCAAGAATAAAGAAAATTAATGCTGTAGTGCAATATGGCGATACCGGCTGGATAATCAATGATTGCGGCAACGGGCAATTTGAGCTATATAATACCAACACCAAGCAGATTTTAGCAAAGAGCAATAATCCACTGGATTTTGATAAGCATATAGACAAGATTTTTGGCAAGGAGGCGGCTAGACATGTTCGAGATTTTCAAGCTGAACAAGAAGAAGAAAGAGCTTGAAGAGCAAATTGCCGAGTTAGAACAGCAGATTGAAGATAAAAAGGATGATATCGAGTGTATCAAGCTAGATGCTGAATTATTCACAGCAGAACGTGATAGGCATAAAAGAGAAGCACTTGAAGCCCAAAGTCAACTTGATGCTCTAAATAATAAAATCCACGTTATTGAAGAAATGCAGGATTATAATATCCCATATTATCAAGACTCACTAGATGAGCTTGAACATAAGCGGTATGAGCTACAGAGCAAGATTGAATCGGCTGTGAACACTGGTCTATATCGCATTGAGCAAGGATATACCCTCAATGATTCTGCCAGACGCGGTAAAGAAATGCAGGACGTGTACGGGCGTGGATTGGTATATGCGCTCGGCGGTTATATTGACAGTAAAGAAAAATCTGTAACAACTGGTAATATTTCTAAGAGCAAAGAATTGATTAAGAATAAATTCAATTCTTATCAGTCTAAAGCAAATAAAGTCGGACTGGCGCTAAATGCTGAATATGTCAAAGCGCGGCTTGATATGCTTGATATTAACTTGGCTATCAAGGTCAAGCAGAAAGAAGAAAAGGCGCGAATCCGTGAAGAAAAGCGCAGATTGAGAGAACAAGAGCAGTTGCTTGCTGATATTGCTAGAGAACGCGCCAAGTTACTGGAAGAAAAGAAAGCAATGAATATTGCATTTGATAAGGCGCTAACAGATGATGAGCGTAATAGGATTAAATCTCAATTGACAAATATTGATAAGCGGCTTAATTCTATTGCTTATCGTGAATCACATAGCAAAGCTGGTTGGCTGTATGTAATTAGTTCACCAAGTCTGCCCGGATTGGTAAAGCTGGGCGCAACACGGAGGCTAAATCCTACTATCAGGGTGAAAGAATTATCAAGTTCTTCGCTTCCTGAACCGTTCAAAGCGCATTGTTTCGTATTTAGTGATGATTGCTTTGAGCTAGAAAATAATATCCATAAATATTTTGACAAAGAGCGGGTCAACCCTGATAGAGAATTTTTCCGAATTGAGCCAAAAGAAGCCATTGATGTACTAAAAGAAATTTTTAACGTAGATGTCCATTTTGTAGATGAAAATTGTGATGATAATGAGGAGGATGAATAAATGAGCGTATATGTATATGAAAGCCATCTTGGCGGACTTTATACATCAGATGATTATATCCCGTCTGATGAATTGTATTGTGAGCAATGTGGTGACAGCGATTATGAAATTGGCTCATTCGACACATTTGAGGAATTTCTTAGGTATTATGCAGACAATATCTATATCGATCCGTGGGATGGAGGATATGGTCTCGATTTAGTTATCTCAGATGTGGGTTGTGTTTTTGATGATACCTTGACCAAAGAAGAAGCCGCAAATATTGTCAGAATGGCGAAGAAAGAAATGGAGGATGAATAAATATGACAAGAAAAGAAAAAGAGGACATTCTTTACAATTATTGCGACGATAAAACATTTACTTGTACAGATTGTCCATTGTCGAAGAAATATGATAAAGAAACCGATGAATATACAGATCAATACACTTGTATATTTGATGAGATGAGTGACAATATGCTTAACAAATGTTATAACTGGTATAAAGAGCTAGACCCCGCAGATTGTGAAAATGATGAAGGCGACTGTTGCAACAAAGAGTCAAATGTTGATATGGTGAATCATCCTTCTCACTATACTCAGGGCGGCATTGAATGTATTGATGCGCTAAAAGCCGCCACTGTAAGCAAGACAGGTATTGAAGCAGTATGCACAGCCAATGCTATTAAATATCTCTGGCGCTATGAAGAAAAGAATGGTATTGAAGATGTAAAAAAAGCAAGATGGTATATTGATAGATTGATTAGAGAATTGGAAGCAAAGGGATGAATCAGAGAACTAAGCGCGGTATTGAATCAGCTTGTAGAGCAAGCAAGGAATCTGAATTTCCTAGATACCATCTTGGCGCAGCTCTGTATTATAAGGGCATATTGCTTGCTACGGGATGCAATAGCACTAAAACAAGCCCATTGCAGAAGCGACTTAATGCAGAGCGTGAATTTGATCCCAACCAGAGTGGTGTGGTAAATTCGCTTCATGCTGAAATCAGGGCATTGAACAAAGTAAAATATCTGGATATTGATTTTAGCAAATCGACGCTATATGTGTATCGTGAATATGCAAATGGAAATAAGGCAATGGCGCGGCCATGTCCTGCTTGCATGAAATATATCAAAGAATTAGGAATTAAGCATATTTGTTATAGTACGGCTGATGGAATTGCTGAAGAAAGGATTGATTAAATGGAAAAGATTGAACTTGTAAAAGAAGCTATTAACTTTGCCATGTCTGCTCTATGTGATGGTTATTTAGATATGCCGTCAGGTTGTGAAGGATGCCCCATGTGGGATGAGGATAATCTTGATGATGACGGGAATGTTAATTGCAGAGGAGTTATTTTTATGGAATTTGCAAAGAAACATCCAGACGATTTAATGCCGTACAAGAGAAAGGATTGATTGATAAATGGATAAATTGAAACCATGTCCGTTTTGCGGAGGAGAAGCACTTCTTGAACCGTACAGAGCAAGAAAGGGGTATGAAGCATCAATACAATGCAATCAATGCTTGTGTTCTATGTCCACCATAACCTATGACGAAGAAGAAACGGCGATAGAGGAAGTTGTGAAAGCGTGGAACAGGAGAGATGAAAATTATGATGAAGGTGCATTTTGGTAATATGACAAGTTGATATGCGTCAACTATTGAGGTATGGAATAGAAGAGTTGACAATGATTTGGCATTATCCAACGCTTAAAGATAATGGGTGGTATCATATTTTACAAATGAAAGAAACCCTGAATGGCTTGTATACATATAACGATGATGATTTTATTGTAGCTTATTACAACAATCTGTTAGAATGTTGGGAAACAGAGAATTGCATGGATTATATTCAATGGGAAGATGTAAAACGCTGGTGTGTTCTCACCGATAAATGTGGTAATCCGGTAAAAGATATGGAGGGTTGATAAATGCGGCTGATTGATGCTGACGAAGAAGCCAAGTGGGTATCCGAACACGTTCTTGATGTAGAAGAACGATACAGTATGCTCAACTTTCTGCGAAATTGTTCGACCGTTGACGCTGTGTCGGTTGTGAGATGTAAGAATTGTAAGTATTTTGGAACAAATGATGAAAATTTGCCATATTGTTTTAATCGATTCGGACTGAATGACCCTGAACCAAATGGATTTTGTAGTTATGGGAGAAAGAAAAATGTGGACTAAATTCAAACGTTGGCTGATTAGAAAATTGGGTGGTTATGTTGCGCCATGTATTAAATGCAATGAATATCAAAAGACGCTGTTGCAAATAGATAGACACGCTGAAAAGTTGGTTGGTCTGGTAGACATAAATGCGCATCCTTGGTTTGATAATGCGCCAGAAGAAAAACGAATTGAGATTGGCAAGATTTATGTTATTGAACAAATGAGAAAATTGCTAATTGACAATGACTATATTAAGTATGAATATGGAGATGATGGAATTTTGCGTGGAACATTGATGGTGGTGAAACAGCCGTAATAATGGAATAAAATAAAAATCTGCCCCCAAGTCCCTATATATGTAGGGAATAAATTGGGGCAGATTTTTTATTGTTTTTCACTAGCAACTAAATCCTTGAGCTTGTCGCTCTGTTTGTTGTTCATATTGATGTCAACAAATTCGCGCCGCTGTTTGCCTGTGATGCAACTAAGCTGGCTGGTTTGAATAATTTTAGCACACGCTTCTTTATTGATTTTTTCAAAGCTCGGATAATGCTCATAGACATCTAATAGCCGGTTAGCTATCCATTCTTTTGTGGCTGGCTTAATGATATAAACCTCTTTGACTTTAATATATTCACCGCTAAATGCCTCTTGAGTTAATTGAGCAAGTCGCGCCTCAAATGCTTTATATTGCTCTGTGGACACATATGGCTTGTAGACCCTATTATCTATCACCTTGCCCCAATTTGGTGGCATTATCTCATTGACAGCTTTTGAATAGATTGAAAGACAGGTTTGATGATCCGGGCTATCTTCTGGCACATCGTATGTTTCGAGCCATGTTTCTTTTGTTTCAAGATTGCTCCGTTGTTTATAGAGCCGATAGCCTCTATTCAGATCAATAACATAACGGTTCTTCATGGTTAGTAATTTGCGCCTAGTCCATTGAGCAAGAATATTATATACAACGCCATTGACTAAGCTCATGTAGCCATAATGCTCTGAATTTTCTACGGCTTGGCTATATGTATAGCTGAAATTATCATTGACCTCTTGGAACATTCTGAGCAGATTGCTGGTTGACGCATATATGGTAGCGCAGTTTGTCTTTAGAAATATTTGATAAAGGGCGGCTTCAAATGCGGCTTGGTATGAATCTTTATCTAGTTCATTGATAAGGGCATCTGCTTCAGGATAGACCTCTTGGACAATATAGCGAGTTGGATGTTCTATGGTATCTAGCTGACAGTAGTTACGGATTTTATCTAGCTGAGAAATCTTAGTGTTGCCAGATTTGGTTGGGATGTCTAATGCGCGGCATAATTCTGGATATTTCAATTCGCGCCCTTCTATTTTGATAAGAGCGTTAATTAGCTTATTGTCTTCGTTAGATGGTAGGTATTTTGGTTTGCTTGGCATATTTTCTTCCTTTCTATTTTTGTACATTGATGTAAAATTTTTGTACATTGCGTGACACTATAATAATACTAGCGTATTATATTAGTATCATCGATTGTACAACTTTTTTATCATCATCTAATTATACCATATTTTTATTTGTTATTTGTTAACAAATTGTAAATTATGAATAATTAAAACTTGGTTTAATTATATGTTAGATCATTAAGTTTAATTAAAATTATTGGATTGATTTTTTAATTACGTTAAGGTGCGCAGTATTTGATTTGTTGTTATAGATAGAATGTATATGATTACAGGCTATGTGGTTTGTTGTGCTAAATACCAATTTCTTCCATTTCTACCATCTTCATCCATATCCTAGCCCCAGTACTGTAAAATACTGCTAGTAGCAAAAAACACCTGAAAATAGCACTTTGCGGGCGTATCGTCTTATTTTACCTGCATATGATACCATACGGTATCATTTTCGGCATTATCGAACAAAAAATCGAAAATGGCGGATCGGAATTTATAGTCTAAAATTGAATATGTAGCATGCTACGTGTTACACGTATCGCACTTTTTGGTAAACACAATTTACCTCATCACAGTAAATCCCATTTACTATCATTTACTCAACTATTCATATTATATCAACTACTATAGCATATCATATAACATAATACACTACACAAGATATCATATTTAATATCATTATATCGATATTCAAATATTGTTACTGTTATGTAAATACTTGTTACTATATTATAATCAATATAACAGTAACTATATCGATATAATCTATCGATAAAAATATACAATAGTTAATATCGATACAAACATATTGATTAAATAATAAAAATGATTCTTAATAATACAGAAATGAATATTCATATAGTATATACATATCATATCTATGCAATAATTCATTCAATTATAGTATATTCTAACTTTTTGAATGTATATCATAGCTATTTACTATAAAAACAGTGAATATAAAAACTGTATAGAATATGTATAACGAAATAAAAAGTCCAGGCATATAAAATCACGTCTTGACCTAAAAACGGCGCTACGGGGCTTCTAGGGCCTCTGAGTGGTATAGAAAGCGCGAAGCGGTTTCATTGTAGACTTTTGCCGTTATCCAGCTATTATATACTATATATAAGAATATCCATTTCGTTAACTTGCATAAAATCAGCCGCACTTTTTTGTGCAATATTTTTATAATGTACGGGTTGACTTTTCCGGCGTTATACGCTATCATATAACTATGTAAGGGAGGTGAACACCACGGAAGAACAGTATAAAGGATTTCTGATTCAGGAGTCCGAAAGCGTCTATTATATCAGAGACGCGGGCGGCAAGATCGTAGCAAAGACCGAAACAGAGAAAGCCGCGCGTGAATGGGTGGACGAACACAAGTAAACAGCAAGGCGGGAGCAATCCCGCCAAGCTATAAAAAAATAAACAAAAAGTCAATCGAAAAATTATTGATAATGACGATTGACAAAAAGAAAAATCAACGCTATAATGAAAACATAAAATCAAACAGGGAGGAACAAAAATGAAGATTTACACTGAGAAAAGCTTGCGGGATTTTGATTTCTGGAGCGGAGCAAGAGACACTGTAAAATACTTGACACCGGGCGAACTTGATAAAATCGAGTCCATATTGGAAGAATGTTACCCGGAAGGCATGGACGAAACTGCGATAAATGACTTCTTCTGGTTCGAAGAAGATACCATTGCAGAATGGCTTGGATATGATTCTTTCGAAGATATTGTAAAGGAACAGAACGGAGAAGAAGAGTAAACATTTTCCGCGCGGTTTTCTAGGTCGTTTTCCGTAAAAAAGCGGCATTTCATAAACATTTTATAAAAAAGGGAGATTTTAACAATGAAATTTTATCAAGTGAAGCGTGAAGCGGATAATAAAAAACTTGACAAAAACTGGAACATTTTTGTTGGTGGTGAATTGTTTACGGAAAAAGAAATGGAAAAATACGGTAGACGTTGGGTAAACAGAAACAGCGTGAATCGTGGTGCTAAAATCGAATACACACCAGAACTGAAAAAGAAATTTTTGGAATATTTTATCGAACGAGAAATTCCCAAAAATAAAACATGTTGGTTTTTTGGTGCGCGTTTTCCGTTCGAAGAATATAAAATGGAGACTTAAACCATGAAAAGACGCAAACGCCGCTTGAATCCCATTTACTGGATTTTTCAATATTTGGGAGGTCTGGTAGCTTTTGGAAGTCTGTTTTGGATCCCGTACATTGTCGGGAAAATTTTAGGAGGTTAAAATATGTTTATTATAAATCCGCAACTTAAAAACAAAAAATCAGCGGTATTTCCTGACGATTTCCCACATTTGATAAATAATAACAAATTTATATGGTGGAAGGATAAAGAAGGAAATATCGTTATTGAAACTATAGAAAGTGCGGAAAATATTTATAGAATCATGCAGAAAGAAGGAATAATGTGAAACATACTGTAAAATACTGGGATTCAAAATTATATCAACTCCAAAAACTAGCAGATTCTATAAACTACCATATTGACAGCGATGAAGATTATTTACAAATTTGTAAATTGTTGCCAGCGTCAAGAAATAAGCCCGCACCCGTCGAGATTCTACCACTTTTTTACAAGGTGGTCGAGCGGGTACAGAGTGTAAAAAATTGTAAATAATGGAGGATTCTATCATGTTATTCTATGGAAAATATGAGAACGGGCGGCGTTATATTTGCGCGTATAATGAAGAAAAGCACGGATCCCCGCGCATGGTATCAAAAGACTTAACATTTATATATCATAACTCTATTAGTGTAAATCGCGTGTATAAAACAGAGCGGGAAGCACTGGCGGGTAGTTGTGGAAAATATAGTAATAAGCCCGTTATCATGCCGGACGGGACGGAGACGACGCCCGCGCGTTATTTCGGCACGGAAAATATAAACGACGTGTTTATTCCATGGTATGACGTAAAGGGTGAACTTTGGCCGGGTGAGACGGCATAGCAAGCCAGACACGCCGCAAACACAAAAACCATATAAACATATAGCCGGACGCGCTGAAAAGCCCGTAGCAAGGCGCTGAGCGGCTGAGAATATGAGAAGGAGTAAATTATCATGAAAAAAATGTTTATAAATGCTTATGTATGGATGTACGGAGTCACAAAAAAAGAGGCGGGGGAAGCATATAAAATTACCGACGAAAATTATCATAGTGTCATTGTTAAATGTTTTCTAGATAATGCAAAAGCATCATTTTACAAAGATTAAATAATATTAAATTTTACAAGCCTGCTAGCAAGCCGCTGGCGGGCTTTTTCTTGCGTCCCTATATTCCTATAGTCCCGGCATAGTGCACGCCGTGTAAAGTCACCAGAATCACCAGAATGGCATTGTACAATATGTACAACCGACACGGACTTACATTGTGTAATCTGCACAATTTCCAACTTCTCAGGCTATTTCTATTTTTTACCATATTCGGTTGGACAGCTCTAACTACCATATTTTCCCACCATGCTTTACTCAAATGAAGTGAAAAATCGATGGGTCAAGCGGGCATAAGCACGAGCGCACCTTACAATTTTTTATATTTTTCCCAGCAATATACAGTACATATACTGGCTCGGCGCGAAAAAAATCGAGCTGCATTTTTCTCATGTGCGTGTGTGTGGATTAGGTCAAACGAATTTTCCCCAGTAATATATGTCTATATACAATCGCGGCGGACGTGGCTCTGTTGGCTCGTGGCGGCTCGAATTGTCCATAGGTACATCTTGCCTAGGGTGGATGTAAACTTGGCTTAAATTGACACAGACGGCGTGGCATAGACATGATGCAATCTGCGCTCACAGCTTGCGCGGCTTATATCATATAGACAAGCTGCTTGACTGACAGCTACACATTATTTTACGACAGAAAAATGTGTGAATGTACAAAAATCTCCCTTGGAAAAGTGTGATATATATGCGAATATTCATATGAAAAATGTGAAAATCATGATTAGTGCTACTTTGGTGCTAATATAAATCGTGATACGTGCATGAAGGTAATGTTATTGATGGATGTGTATATGAATCTAGTCTGCGTATTGTCTATATATCCATTCAAGTTTGTCATGCGTATTGCCGATTATGTAATTGATTATGTGCATGATGATGTAGATGTATCTGTATATGAATATGTAAATGTATATGCAGATGATAATGAATATGTATATAGATATTTATGTATGCACGAGCCACAAAATGAAAAATGACTTTCGAGATTGTAAATATATGTGGAAATCGAAATTCTAAAATCGGAATTGATATTTACAATTCCAAAATGAAAATCAAAATTCGTACTTGACAAAACGAATCAAATGTGGTATATACATATATAGAGACAAAAAACGAAAAAGGAGAATCGGCAATGAAAAATGAAATTCGATATATGATTGCAGGAATTGGGCTTGCATTGGTTGGATTTACTGCTTGTGGTGGATTTATCTATACACAGATTCAAGAATATAATTCAATGATGGAGCAACGAGTCGTAGAATCTGAGTCGGTTGTCAAATGGATTAAATGTGAGCCGATTGATACAACCGAAATTGAATATCAGAAAGATGATGATGTAGTCGTTATGGATACCGTAGTGACTGAGATCGAACCTGAGCTACAGATTGAAGAACAGGAATCAAAATCGGCATTCGTATATGAGCCGCCATTTCATCTAACTGAATACGAAACATGGTTTGTGGAATGTGTAATAGCCGGTGAGGCTGCTGGTGAGCCATATGAAGGCAAGTTGGCTGTAGCTCAGTGCTATTTTAGTGCAATGCTCAAGGATGGCTTGTCTGCTACAGAAGTAAAATCGGCATATGGATATAGTGGCTGGAATGAAAATCTGGACAAGCAAGACCGAAAAGCATATGATGAAGTCAAAAATGCCGTAATGGACGTGTTCTATGGCGGCAAATTCGTGACCGAAAAGCCAATTTTGTTTTTCTATGCCCCTGCATATGGTCGTAGTGATTGGCATGAAGCTCAAAATCTAGCTTTCGAGCTAGGTGGACACCGTTTCTTTTGTCTTACAGAAGATGAAAATGCAGAATGGACAAATATTCTCTTGACAAATGTAAATGAATATGGTATAATTGAACCATGAGAAATAAAATGAAATGGGATTTCAAATATGATGTTGAAAAACTGGATTCCATATTGCGCGGCGATGAAGCGATTGTTACGTTGAAGCCAGATGGCAATTATAGCATTAAGTTGAAACGTAAATTGATTAACAACGATGGCTCTGATATCGGATGGTTGTATTATGATATTCCAAATGCAAGATTGGATGATAAGGGAATGTATATTGTTGAATCGCCTAAAGAAAAGCAAATTGGAAATCGTACCGAACGGAGGCGTAGAAATAATGAAAAATGTAGAAACAAAACAACTACCAACTAAAATGTATTATGAAGATAGCGCATGGAGTAGAGATTGGCGCAAATGGTGGCATGAATCATGTGATGAATTAGGTTTGCCTTATGATACTTCATTCGAGGATTTTACTTTGGCACTTGGTAAGCATCTATATCCGAATGGAGTTTCATATCCTCCAAATCGCTCCGAACGCCGTAAATCTAAAAGAAAGAAACAATAGTTATGTATGTACTCTATAACAACAAATACTATCTCATGCAGAATGCAATTAAACAATTCGTCCCAACGCCAGAATTAAACGAGGCGTTTCAATTCAATGATAAAACCAAAGCTGATAATACACTTGCTAATCTGCCAAAGCAAATGCGCAATCTGGGCTATTTTGTGCAACAGATTGATGCACCATCTAAACCCGTCGATTTCGACCAGTTTAATTCAGAATTAGAATTAGTTGATTATGATTCAGCATTGTCGCAAATTGGCTCATTCTGTGACTTGCATGACCAACTTGTAGCAAGGGCAACATGGGTCGAATATAAGCTACAAGAGGTAGAAAATAAAATTCAGGACGTGCTTCATGCCATTGAGTTCAATTTATACAATGCAAGAGATGGATATAAGATATATAAGCTGTTACATGATTTGCGGCTCGAACGGCGCAAATATAAGGATGAGCAGATTATAGCTGATGTGATGAAAAGCGGCTTTGCGAATTCAAATTGGGAATTGGTTAGAAGTAGAGTGGATGATCTGAAAGATAGACAGTATCATGTTAGAAATCTTGAAGAATTATTCAAATAATGCTTGACAAATCAAATTCTATATGGTATAATCAAATTATCAAATGAATGGAGCTAACGATTATGCTAAATACCTATTTCAAAATTGGTGATTTCATTTGTCGAGTTGACCGCTATGACCGAGAAACTGGACTATGGGGATATAGTTGTGATGAAATTCTGGTTCTCAATGGCTGGACTTGTGAAAAATTTATTGAAATGAATAAAATTTGTTCTTGACAAATTATTAATTGTATGGTATAATATAATTACCAAATGAAAGGATGGTAAATATTATGGATAAGAAATTAGTCAAGTTCCTTGAAGAAACATACAAGACGGCAACTATGTGCAATGATTATTTTGATGTCAAATTTTATGCCGCTCAAGCCGTTGGCGCTTGTTGCTACGAATATGAGCGATCTGGGGATATGGATGCAATCAATATCTGGCGTGATGAATGGCGAGAAAAATTTGAAAAATTAGCTTGACAAACAGTATTTCATATGGTATAATACAGATGTGGTTGAGAGATTGGGCAATCTCAATTACAGTTCTTCCTTGTAAACCTCCTAAAATATAGTCCCGAGCATGACGATAAAAGGCTCAACATGGGCCGTTAGCTCAAGTAGGCAGTAGCATCCAGCTCATAACTGGAAGGATGCAAGATCATGGCTTGCACGGCCCACCATGATAAATTCAAATCGAATGAGGTGATAATATGGAAAAATCTCCGCTAAAGGCCATAAGACAACATTGCTTGGAATGTTGCTGTGGTTCGGCTTATGAAGTAAAGAATTGTACTATCCATGATTGTAATCTGTATCCATTTCGTCTAGGCAACAATCCATTCCGTACCCGCTCAATGACCGATGAACAGAAGCAAGCAGCGGCAGAACGGCTTAAATCGGCTCGTCTAGCAAAGAAATCATTGACTAATAATGAAGAAAATTCAGATTAGTTGATTAAGTATGGTAAGTTTGTATGGTAGAGAGTTCAGGAAAATTTATTGATTATTAGTGTATGAATAAGGAGGATATATGAAAGTAGTAATTGGTAATCGCGGTTCTGGTGTAACGACCAATATGTTGCTTGACGCAGCACATCATGGCGGAACGATTGTTACGACAAGCACGATGCAAGCCGATGGGATGACGTATAAAGCAAAATCGCTTGGAGTGGATTGTCCTAGAACAATTTCTGTACTTGATGTTCTTAATGATATTAAGGATGGTAATTATGATAGGTATTATAATGAGCAGCTTTATGTTGACAATGCTGGATTAGTGCTTAATGAGTTGCTCAATCATGTTGGCATTAAAGGTAAGGTTGTTGAAATCAGCATGAGTATGGATGGGATTGGCAACTAATGATTATTCTATTAGCGTGTCTAGGCTCATTTGCGGCTGGTATTGCAGTTGGTATGCTGATTGTGTCTTACCGTTGGGGCAAAGCAAATATGCAAATGGAAGAAATTCTAAAGAAAACAACGGAAAGTTTGAAATATACACTTGACAAATAAAATCAAGTATGGCATAATTGAGAATGTAAAGATGATGGTGCTACGACAGACCGAGAGCCCGATTTGAAGATTCGGAAGGTTAATTGCAACGCTGTAGTTAAATGGAGTTTGATGAACAGCCATCATTATATAGGGAACGTGCGTGACGTAAATGAGATAGACATGAAATGACACGACCGCAGTGTTGAGTAATGTTAAGTAGGGCGCACCAGTCAATCTGTTCGGCATAATGAAATGGATTGGGATTGACAAATATAGAATGGCACATCGGAAAGACGATGATAATATCCGACCGGATTTGAAGATAACC
>OIYG01001318.1_pt1 | contig 19129 bp, 12 predicted proteins | sample 1587861 | NCBI WGS metagenome assembly OIYG01 (sample SAMN03283272) | human gut metagenome | biome: human-associated habitat; material: feces | host: Homo sapiens | place: Peru | collected 2012 | reverse complement strand
GTTAAATGTAAATGCAATAGCTACTCTTTTCAATGTACAAAGACCTGCTATTGTAAAACATATAAATAATATATACAATGATGAAGAATTAGATAGGAAATCAACTTGTTCCAAAATGGAACAAGTTCAAGTAGAGTGAACTCGAAGTGTTAAAAGAAAAAAGGAATATTATAATCTAGATATGATTATTTCTATCGGTTTTAGAGTTAATTCAAAAAAAGCAATTAAATTTAGAACTTGGGCAAATGGGATAATTAAAGATTACATGATACAAGGTTTCGCACTTGATGATGATAGATTTATGAAAACAAGAAAATCCGATCAAGAATATTTTAAAAGATTACTTGAAAGAATAAAATTAATTCGCACTAGTGAGAGAATGTTTTATCAAAAAATTACAGATATCTTTGCTGAATGTTCTATTGATTATGATAAAAATAGCGACATAGCAAAAGACTTTTATGCAATTGTTCTCACTATGCTATTACCGAAAATACCGCTGCAGAAATCATTTATAACAGAGCTGACAGTCAAAAAGTGAATATGGGATTAAGCAATTGGAACAAATCTCATGATGGAAAAATTTTAAAATCAGATGTTTGTATTGCTAAAAACTATTTAGACGAAAAAGAAATAAAAAATAATATAAAAGGAGAGTGTTTTATATGTTTAAATTAGTATCAAAATATAAACCAAGTGGTGATCAACCACAAGCCATTAAAAGCCTTGTAAATGGTATAAACCAAGAAAAAAAACACCAAGTCTTACTAGGAGCAACAGGAACAGGTAAAACATTTACAATAGCAAATGTAATAAAAGAAACAGGCAAGCAAACACTAGTCCTAGCACATAACAAAACCCTAGCAGGACAACTTTACTCAGAGCTAAAAGAACTATTCCCGGAAAACAGAGTAGAATACTTTGTTTCTTATTATGACTACTATCAACCAGAAGCCTATATCCCTGGAACAGATACCTATATTGAAAAAGATTCATCAATAAATGACGAAATAGATCAATTAAGACATGCTGCAACAAGTGCTCTCTTATCAAGAGATGACGTAATAGTAGTAGCATCAGTATCTTGTATATATGGTATAGGAGAAGTCGAAGAATACAAAAAAAACACAATAACACTAACAACTGGAGAAACAAAAGAAAGAAACAAAGTAATGAAACAACTAATAGAAATGCACTATGACAGAAACGATCTAGATTTTAAAAGAGGAACCTTTAGAGTAAGAGGAGACGTCCTAGAAATAATCCCAACATACGAAAACCAAAACGGTATAAGAATAGAATTCTTCGGAGATGAAATAGACAGAATCTCAGAAATAGACACCCTAACAGGAAAAATTCAAAAAATAATAAAAAACATAACCATCTTCCCAGCAAGTCACTTCGTAACAAGCGAAGACAAACTAAAAGAAGCAATAAAAAGAATAAAACAAGAACTAGAAGAAAGACTAAAAGAACTAAGAGATAATAACAAACTCCTAGAAGCAGAACGCCTAGAACAAAGAACAAACTATGATATAGAAATGTTAACAGAAACAGGCTTTTGTAGTGGAGTAGAAAACTACTCAAGACACCTAAGCGGAAGAAAAGAAGGAGAAACCCCAACAACCCTAATGGACTTCTTCAAAAAAGATTATTTACTAGTAATAGACGAATCCCACGTAACATTACCACAAGTAAGAGCAATGTATAACGGAGACAGAGCAAGAAAACAAAACCTAGTAGAATATGGATTCAGATTACCAAGTGCCCTAGATAACAGACCACTAAAATTCGAAGAATTCGAAAAGAAAATAAACCAAGTAATATATGTATCAGCAACTCCTGGAGACTACGAACTAGAAAAACAAGAAAACAAAGTAGATCAAATAATAAGACCAACAGGACTCCTAGACCCAACGATAGAAATAAAAGAAACAAAAGGACAAATAGATGATCTAATCGGAGAAATAAAACAAAGAAGAAACAAAAATGAAAGAGTACTAATCACAACACTAACAATAAGAATGAGTGAAGAACTAACAAAGTACCTAAAAGAACTAGACATAAAAGTAGCATACCTTCACTCAGAAATAAAAACCCTAGAAAGACTAAAAATAATAAAAGAACTAAGACAAGGAAAATATGATTGTGTAGTAGGAATCAATCTCCTAAGAGAAGGTCTAGACATCCCAGAAGTAAGTTTAATAGCAATCCTAGACGCAGACAAAGAAGGGTTTCTAAGAAGCACAAGAAGCCTAATCCAAACAATAGGAAGATGTGCAAGAAACGCAAACGGACACGTAATAATGTATGCAGATAAAATAACAGACAGTATGAAAGAAGCAATAAACGAAACAAAAAGAAGAAGAAAAATTCAAGAAGAATACAACAAAAGACATAACATAACACCAAAAACAATAACAAAAGAAATAAGACAAGTCATAACAAACGAAGACGAAAAAGAACTAGAAAAAATAGAAAAAACCAAAAAAAGTGATATAATAAATATACAAAGTATAGAAAAAATAGAAGAAGAAATGAAAAAAGCCGCAAAAGAACTAGACTTTGAAAGAGCAATGGAACTAAGAGACATATTATTAGAACTAAAAATAAAGTAGGAGTTATTATATGGCAAAAAGAAAAATAAAGAAAAGTATCAAAAAAAAACTAAAAATAACAACAATAACAACACTAGTACTACTAATAACATCAACACTAATCATATCAATAAACTATTACAGTATATATAGTCAAAAACTAACACCAAAAGATCAAACAAAAAAGTACTATAACATATCAGATTTCGGTTTCATAAAAGAAAAAAGTAAAACAGATTATAACAACAACGACATAGATGATTACACAGAATTCTTAAACGCTGAAAAACAATTCACAAAATGGAACCCCAAAAACATAAGCAAATATTATGATAATGCTTATCCAGAAATAGAAAAAGAAGGCGTAAGCGCAGATCTAATTTGGTATGCCCTAAAAACCGCAGGATATGACTTAAGAAAAATGGTTGATAAAGACATAGAAAAAACAGAAAAAAAGAACACATACAACGTAGAAACAAGAGATCCCAATATAGACTTTAGAAGAGTCCAAAACCTAGATACATTCTTTTACAGAAACTCAAAAATACTTTCAACAGACATATACGAAATAGGAACCTTTATGCCAGGAGATATAATCATATTAGATAATAACGAACTGATAGGAATGGTATCAGATAAATATAACCAAAACGGTGTCCCATACATAATCCTAAACAGAGGAGAAAACCAAACCCAAAAAGAAGAAGATTACCTAGAAAAATCAGAAAGAAAAGTAACCTCACACTATAGATTTGAATATAACAAAAAAATACAAGAACTAATAAACGAAATAAACTAAGGAGCAAAAATGAAAGAAGTAATAACAGTTTTAAAATACAAAGAAAATAAACTAATAATATATAAAGAAAATGGTAATATAAAACTAGGAAAAATAACAGATCATAAAATAACAATCCCCTCACAAGAACAACAAAAAATCCTAGAGCAAATCTATGATAGTATCTTAATAGATAAACAAAACCAAATAGATTGTGGAACCCATAAAATAAAAGGAAAACAAATAAAAATATATTATTGCACAAAAACAAATCTATATTACTTCTATGAACTAAAAAATAACACAAAACAAAAACTAGACAAAGAACTACTAGAAAAACTAAATATCTATTACAATAACCAAAATAACTATCTCTACATAGGAAAACAAGAAGCCCCCAAAACCATAACAAGATGGATTAAAATAAATGCAATATGGATCTCACTCATAATAACAGCAAACATAGCCTTCGAAGAACTACCAGTCATAAAATATGAAATATATCAAAAAATAAAAGAACAAAAAAAAGAACAACAACAAGAAACGTACTCCTTAGATAAAGTAAAACAAATCCTAGAAGAAAACAAAAATCTAACAGATGAAGAAAAAAACTTCATACTCCTCCTAGAAGATGAACTAGAAGAAAACAAAAAATATCTAAATACAAACACAATATATGAAAACCTAAGCCAACTAGATATAAATTATCACCATAAAGCAAAACAAACAAAAGAACAAGAAACAATCCTAGGAAGCTTTAATCCCAATAGCAAAGACATAGATATATACAAAATAAATGACCAAAAACATATCCCAAAAACAATATTTCACGAAATAAACCACGCAGTCCAAAGATACGACAAAATCTCTCCAAACAATCCCAATTACATAATGGAAGCAACAAACGAAATATTCACAAAAGAATACTTCGAAAAAACAGCACAAGAAAACAATATAAGAACATACGACAGTTATCAATCACAAGTACAAGCAATATATCCATTACTAGAAATATTAGATATAACAACATTCAGAAAATACCAGTTTAATAAAGATAATCAAGGTCTAAACACAATAATAAAACAACTCCAAAAAATAGATCCAAGTCTTACAAAAACCGCAGAACTCCTAACAGCAATAAACAGTATGGAACTTTATGATAAAAACACAAAAGAAGCTTGGAACAAATTATGTAACGAAAATGGAGACAACGAACAACAAATAAAAGAATACCTAGAAAAAGAACAAGAAAAACAAGAAAATAACCAAAAAATATATGAAATAATAAAATACTATTATGAAAAAAAATATAACCAAAAAATGACTGACGACCAACTAATGATGTTCTATTTCTCAAACGATAAACTAAACATAAAAGAAGCTCAATCAGTAATAAATCAAAAATATAAAGAAGACACAGGATATATAACAAACAAAATAACAGATCTAAAGATAGAACCAAAAGGATACTTCTCAAAAGACTACAAAAAAACACACAAAAACCTAGTAGTAAAATATAAAATAGGTATAACAGAATACAAAGTAGAAATAAACAATCAAAATAGAACAAACAAAGAAAAAATAACCCCATCAGAAACAAGAAATATCCTAGAAGAAACCCCAATCGAAGAAGAACCTATCAAAAAAACAAGATAATAGTTTAAAAACAAAAACAAATATGTTAAAATTAAAAAAAGAGGTGCAGTATGAACAAAATAGAAACATTTCAAACAGAAATAAACTATATAAAAAACGAAAAATATAAAGAAAACACAAAAAAACTACTAGAACTAGTCCCAGATTACTTCTTCGAAGTACCAGCTTCCTCAACAGGAAAACATCACCCATCATTTTCACAAGGGCCACAAGGACTAGTAAGACACACAAAAGTAGCAATGAAAATAGCAAAAGACATATTAGACATAGAATACATGAAAAATGGCTTTACAGAAGATGAAAAAGATCTAATCCTAATAGCAATACTATTTCACGATACCCAAAAACTAGGAAATCCACAAGAAAAATATACAAAATTTGAACACCCACTCCTAGCAGCACAATTCATCGAAGAAAACAAAACAAAAACAACATTCACAGATCAAGAAATAGAACTATTAAAAAGAATGATCTCATCCCATATGGGGCAGTGGAACACAAGTAACTATAGCAATATAGTCATGCCAAAACCAAAAAACAAATATGAATTCTTTGTTCATATGTGCGATCTATTATCAAGTAAAAAATACCTAGACGTAAAATTCGATAATAACAACAACATCATATTATAGGAGTGAGAACATGTTTAAAAAAGAAAAAAATAAAGAAGAAAACCTAATAATAGGATACTACAGTAAATCAGTTCTAATAACATACCTAGGAGTAATAAGCGGAACAATAGGAATGTTCTTTGCATTTAATCATAGAATAACATATGCACTAATCTGTCTAGTAATATCAGGAATATGTGACGCATTTGATGGAAAAGTAGCACGAAAATGTAAAAGATCAAACAATGAAAAAAGTTTCGGAATCCAAATAGACTCCCTAGCAGATATGGTCTCATTCATATTCCTACCAATAACTATCTTTTACGGACTAGGATATTCAAACTGGTATAATATAATAATATTTGCACTATTCACCTTAGGAGGAGTAATAAGATTAGGCTATTTCAACGTAGTAGCAGAAGAAACCGGAAAAAATGGCCCAGTAAAATATTATAGTGGTCTCCCAGTAACAGCAAGTGCAATAATATTTCCACTAGTTTATATAATAAAAAACTTCATCGCAGGACCACAATTCATAATAGTATATACATTAACAATGCTATTCATATCAATACTATACGTATTAAACTTTAAACTAAAAAAACCAACTTCCGGAGTAATATATTTCTTTGTATTCGGAGGAATAGTACTATCCATAGTACTATATCTATTATCAAAATGAAATATTACAACAGAAGTACTAAAGAAATAATAGATATTAAAGAGCAAAAATCTTTAATATTTTTATATAACACCACTCCAGGAAGAATAATACTCAAAATAATAACACAACCACTATTTTCAAAACCATCAGAAAAAATAACAAACAGTAAAATATCTAAACTATATATAAAAAGATTTATAAAAAAACATAATATAGACATGAACAATTTCCAAAAAACAAAATACAATTCATTTAATGACTTTTTCACAAGAAAAGTTAATAACCAAACCCCAGACAAAGATATTAACAAAAAACTGTTAATATCCCCATGCACATCCAAACTAATGGTCTATAACATAGATAAAGATTTAACAATAAATGTTAAAAACACAAAATACACAATAGAAAACTTAATAAAAGAAAAAGATGATACTCTAGAAGGAGGAACATGTCTAGTATTTAGATTATCAGTAGATGACTACCATAGATACCACGCCTTTGATGATCAAAAAATAATAAAAACAAAAAAAATAAAAGGACTTCTTCACACAGTAAACCCAGTAAGCTATGACAAATATCAAGTATTTACAGAAAACCAAAGAGAAGTTTCAAAAATAGAAACAGAAAACTTTGGTACAGTATATCAAATAGAAGTCGGAGCCCTAAACGTAGGAAAAATTCATAACACAACAAAAAAAAGACTAAAAAAATACGAAGAAAAAGGCTACTTCTCATTCGGAGGTTCAACAATCATCCTTCTATTCCAAAAACACAAAATAAAAATAGACAAAGACATAATATTCGCATCCAAACAAAACTTAGAAACAAAAATAAATTACAAAGATATAATAGGCAAGAAATACTAAAACTTGCTTTTTCTAAAAACAATTGACAAACAAATGTTTGATATGTTATAGTATAAATGAAAAAAAATATAAGTAAAAAGAATTAAATTTGTGATATAATAACAAACTATAAAAGAGGAAGTGTATTATGGAAAAAATAATAATTAAAGGTGCCAGAGAAAATAACCTAAAAAACGTTTCATTAGAATTACCAAAAAATAAATTTATAGTAATGACCGGAGTATCAGGATCAGGAAAATCATCCCTAGCATTCGATACAATTTACAAAGAAGGAGAAAGAAGATACCTAGAAAGCCTATCAGCATATGCAAGACAATTTCTAGGAGGAGCAGAAAAACCAGATGTTGACGTAATAGAAGGTCTATCTCCAGCAATATCAATAGATCAAAAAACAACAAACAAAAATCCAAGATCGACAGTAGGAACAGTAACAGAAATATATGACCATCTAAGACTATTATATTCAAAAGTAGGAACGCCATACTGCCCAGAACATCACATTCCAATAAAAAGTCAAAGTATCGAAGAAATGACAAACAAAATACTAGAACTAGAAGACAAAACCAAAATAATAATTTCATCCCCAGTAACCGAAGGCAAAAAAGGAACACACAAAGACCTACTAGAAGACCTAAGAAAAAATGGATATGTAAGAGTAAACATAGATGGTAATGAATATGATCTAAGTGAAGACATAGACCTAGACAAAAACAAAAAACACAATATAGAAGTCATTATAGATAGATTAGTAATAAAAGAAGGAATAAAATCAAGACTATATGAATCATTAGAAACAGGAACAAAGCTGTCAAACGGAAAAGTATTCGTAGAAATATCAGGAAAAGAAAAACAAGTATTCTCAGAAAACTTCTCATGTCCACATTGTAATTTTTCACTAAACGAACTAGAACCAAGAACATTCAGTTTCAATGCACCATATGGAGCATGTCCAGATTGTAAAGGTTTAGGAGTAAAACTAGTCATGGACAAAGACCTAGTAATACCAGATAAAAACAAAACAATAAAAGAAGGAGGAATAGTTCCATTCGGAGATGACATAGAAAACATAAACTTCCTAAAACTCCAAAACTTTTGCGATCACTACAATATAAATTTAAACAAAAAAATAAAAGATTTCACAAAAAAAGAATTAAACATGATTTTATATGGAACAAATGATCTAATTCACTTCCATTACAGAAGCAAAAACGGACACCTTTCAGATAATTACGGAACATTCGAAGGAATAATAACAAACCTAGAAAGAAGATACATGGAAACAAGTAGCACTTGGATAAGAGAATGGTTAGAAAAATATATGGTAGAATTAGAATGTCCAACATGTAAAGGAGCAAGATTAAAAAAAGAAGTCTTATCAGTACTAATAAATAATAAAAATATCTATGAAGTAACCAAACTAAGTATTTCTAAAATGTATGATTTCATCACAAACCTAAAACTATCCGAAGAAAAACAAGAAATATCAAAAATGATAGTAACAGAAATAAAAGATAGACTAAGTTTCCTAATAAATGTAGGATTAGACTATCTAACACTAAGTAGAAATGCTGGAACCCTATCCGGAGGAGAAGCTCAAAGAATAAGATTAGCTACCCAAGTAGGAACACGCCTAACAGGAGTACTTTATGTCCTAGATGAACCAAGCATAGGACTTCATCAAAGAGATAATGATAGGTTAATAGACACAATGCTAAGCATGAGAGATCTAGGAAACACCTTAATAGTAGTAGAGCACGACACAGACACAATGAAAAAATGTGATTACCTAGTAGATATAGGGCCACTCGCCGGAGACCAAGGAGGACAAATAATCTCACAAGGAACTCCAGAAGAAGTAGCAAATGACGAAAATAGTCTTACTGGACGCTATTTAAGTGGAAAAGAATGTATTGAAATTCCAAAAACAAGAAGAAAAGGAACAGGAAAATACATAGAAATAAAAGGGGCGAAAGAAAACAATCTAAAAAATATAAACGTAAAATTCCCCCTAGGAACATTTACCTGTATAACAGGAGTATCAGGATCAGGCAAAAGCACATTAGTAAATCAAATTCTAACCAAAATACTATATAAACACGTTTACGACTCAAAAGAAAAACCAGGAGAATACAAACAAGTAAAAGGATTAGAAAACATCGACAAAATAGTACACATATCCCAAAACCCAATAGGAAGAACACCAAGATCTAACCCTGCAACCTATACAGGAGTCTTTGACGATATAAGAGAAATATTCTCAGAAACAAAAGAAGCAAAAATGTTAGGATACGACAAAAGCAGATTCTCATTCAACGTAAAAGGAGGAAGATGCGAAGCATGTCGTGGTGATGGAGTAAAAAAAATAGAAATGCATTTCTTACCAGATGTATATGTACCATGTGAAATTTGTCATGGAGCAAGATATAACACAGAAAGCCTAAAAATAAAATTCAAAGAAAAAAATATCTATGAAGTATTAGAAATGAGAGTAAGTGAAGCAATAAAATTCTTTGAAAACGTACCAAAAATAAAAAGAAAACTACAAGTTCTAGAAGATGTAGGACTAGGATACATAAAACTAGGACAACCAGCACCAACCCTATCCGGAGGAGAAGCATCCCGTGTAAAACTAGCAAAAGAATTACAAAAAAAACCAACAGGAAAAACACTATTTGTTATGGATGAACCAACAACAGGATTACACCAACATGACATAAAAAAGCTCCTTGCAATAATCAAAAAAATAGTAGATAATAAAGATAGTGTTATAGTAATAGAACACAACCTAGATATGATAAAAGTCGCAGATTACATAATAGACCTAGGCCCAGAAGGTGGAGACGGAGGCGGAGAAATAATCGCCAAAGGAACCCCAGAACAAGTAGCAAAAATAAAAGAGTCATATACAGGAAAATATTTAAATAAAATATTACAAAAAACAAAATAAAGGAGCTTATACATGAATCCAGTATTAATAGAAATAGGACCAATATCAATATATTGGTATTCAATAACAATGCTAATAGCAATCCTAACAGGATCATTCATATTCATAAAATCCGCAAAAAAACAAGGATACGAAGAAACATTCCTCTCAAACCTAATCTTTTATGGAGCAATTCTAGGCATTTTAGGAGCAAGAATATATTACGTATTATTTAACCTAGATTACTACTTAAAAGATCCCATTCAAATAATAGAAATATGGAATGGTGGACTAGCAATCCATGGAGCAATTATCACAGGATTAATCTGGTTTATATACTACTCAAGAAAACACAAAAAAAATCCTCTAAAACTACTAGATCTAGCAGTACCATCACTAATCTTAGCACAAGCAATAGGAAGATGGGGAAACTTCTTCAATAGTGAAGCACACGGACCAGAAGTAGCAAGAGAAACACTAGAAAATCTAAACATACCAAACTTCATAATAAATGGAATGAATATAGAAGGAAAATACTATCATCCAACATTTTATTACGAATCAGTATGGGATATCCTAGGATTTATAATGTTAATCCTATTAAGAAAAAAACTAAAACTAAAACCAGGACAACTAACAGGAATTTACTTCATGTGGTATTCATTCATTAGATTCTTTATAGAAAGTCTAAGAACAGACTCCCTTATGTTAGGAAAAATAAAAATAGCACAACTAATATCAATACTATTATTTCTTCTAGGATTATATCTTGTATTAAGAAAGAAAAAAGATACAAGAATAAATAGACTAAAAGAAAGGAATGAAAACAATGAACAATAAATATGATGTGATTATAATTGGAGCAGGACCAGCAGGCATAACCGCTGCAATCTATCTAAAAAGAGCAAACTTAAACTGTGCTATAATAGAAAAAGAAGTACCAGGAGGACAACTAAATAAATCATCATTAATAGAAAACTATCCAGGATATAAGTCCATAACAGGACCAGATCTAGCAATGAAATTCTATGATCAAATCAATAACATAAACATAAAACAAATCTTCTCAGAAGTAACAAACATAAAGTTAAACAACGATAAAAAAATAATAACACTAAAAAATGGAGAAAAAATCGAAACAACACATATAATCATAGCAATAGGAAGAAGTCCCAAAAAACTAACAAGTAAAAACTCAAGAAACCTAGAAGGAAAAGGAATAAGTTTTTGTTCATTATGTGATGGCAACCTTTACAAAAATGAAGACGTCTCCATAATAGGAGCAGGCAATAGTGCTCTAGAAGAATCCTTATACCTATCCGATATATGTAAAACAGTAACAATAATAAACAGAGGATCAACCCTAAAAGGAGATAACATTCTAATAGAAAGAATCAAGAATAAAAACAATATAAAAGCAATATATAACACTACAGTAGAAAGCTTTAACGAAAAAGAAGGAATTCTAGAATCAGTAACACTAAGTAATAAAGAAGTATTAAAAACAAAAGCATGTTTCATCTTTATAGGATACGAACCAGCAACAAAATTTCTAAAAAACCTTGAAATTTTAGACGAAAAGGGTTATATTAAGGTAGATAACGAAAAAAGAACCAAAATAAAAGGAATATATGCTGCAGGTGACGTAGTAAAAAAAGAAGCATTTCAAATAGTAACAGCAACATCAGATGGAGCCCTAGCAGCAGTCTCTTGTATAAAAGATATAAAAGAGGTGTAAAATGAAACTTAACAACCACGGATGGGGATTAATGGCTTTCCTAATATTAGCATTTGTTATCTTTATGGTTATATTTCTAGTAGCAGGAGAAATATCAACACTAGGAAACAACTTTTAAAAACAAAGAACAAGAGGAGTAAGTTACCAAGTATCAAAGAGAGTTAGTGAAAGGTGTAAACTAACATACAAAGTAACCGAATGTAGCTTGGAAGTTGATTATTCGAAAAAAAGTAAAATAATCCGTAAGTATGCGTTATATACAAACAAGGTAACAAAAGTTACAAATTAAGGTGGTACCACGATTACATCGTCCTTTGGATATGTAGTCGTTTTTTTGTAACAAAAAGGAGGAATCAAATGAATAAAGCACTAGAAAACTATATAAAAAACTACGATATGACAGATCAAGATATAAAATATAAATATAACCACTCATATCGAGTCATGAAAAACTCAGAATACCTATCAAACAAACTAAACCTATCAAAAACAGATAAAGAACTAGCAAAAATAATAGGACTCTATCATGACATAGGAAGATTCGAACAAGACAAAAGATACAATAGCTTTAACGATAAAAAAACATTTGATCACGGAGATTATGGAGTAGAAATACTATTCAAACAAAATCTCATCAAACAAATACCAATAAAAGAAAAATACTATCACATTATAGAAAAAAGTATCAAAAACCATAACAAATACAAAATAGAAGATAACCTAACAAAAGAAGAACTAACGCATGCAAAACTAATAAGAGATGCAGACAAAATAGATATACTATATGCAGCATCACAAAAACTATTAACAACCAAAGCACTAGATCTAACAAAAGACAAAACAACAATAAGAAATGAAATAAAAGAAGAATTCTATAACAATAAACAAATAAAAACAAGTGCATTACTAGGTAAAAAAACAGAAAGTGAAAAAATAATATCATACCTAGCATTAATATTTGATTTAAACTATAACGAATCAATAAAATACATATTAAAAAATAAAATAATAGACAATTTCTACAACAACCTAAAAAACAAAGAAAAGTATAAAGAATACTTTGAATACGCAAAAAAATATTTAAAGGAGAGAATAAAATGTTAGAAAAAAAATATAATCACAAACAAGTAGAAGAAGGAAAATATAAAAAATGGCTAGAAGGAAAATACTTCCAAAGCGGTGATAAATCAAAAAAACCATACTGTATAGTATTACCACCCCCAAATGTAACGGGAAAACTACATCTAGGACATGCCTGGGACACAACTATTCAAGATATAATAATTAGATATAAAAGAATGGACGGTTATGATGCATTATGGTTACCAGGAATGGACCATGCAGCCATAGCAACCGAAGCAAAAGTAGTAGCAAAACTAAAAAGTGAAGGAATAAACAAATACGAACTAGGAAGAGAAGGATTCCTAAAACAAGCATGGTCTTGGAAAGAACAATATGCAAAAAACATAAGAGACCAATGGGCAAAACTAGGACTATCCCTTGATTACACAAAAGAAAGATTCACCCTAGATGAAGGACTATCAAATGCAGTCGAAGAAGTATTCATAAGACTATATAACGAAGGACTAATCTACAGAGGAGAAAAAATAATAAACTGGGATCCAGAAGCAAAAACAGCCCTATCAAATGAAGAAGTAATCTACAAAGAAACCAAAGGAGCCTTCTATCACATAAAATACTATCTAGAAAACGAAGACGAATACCTAGAAGTAGCAACAACAAGACCAGAAACATTACTAGGAGACACCGCAGTAGCAGTAAACGAAAATGATGAAAGATACAAAAAATACATAGGAAAAAATGTAATACTGCCACTATTAAACAAACCAATACCTGTAGTAGCAGACCCTCATGCAGATCCAGAATTTGGAACCGGAGTAGTTAAAATAACCCCAGCTCATGATCCTAACGATTTTGAAGTTGGAGAAAGACACAATCTACAGAGAATCAACGTTCTAAACGAAGACGGAACAATGAATAAAAACGCTGGAAAATACGAAGGATTAGACAGATTCACAGCAAGAGAAAAAATAGTAAATGACTTAGAAAAAGAAAACCTATTAATAAAAATAGAAGAAATAACTCACAACGTTGGCCACTCAGAAAGAACCGGAGTAATGGTTGAGCCCTATCTATCAAAACAATGGTTTGTAAAAATGAGACCACTCGCAGACAGAGTACTAGAAAACCAAAAAAACAAAGACACAAAAGTAAATTTCGTTCCAGAAAGATACGAAAAAACAATGAATCACTGGATGGAAATAACCTATGACTGGTGTATATCAAGACAACTTTGGTGGGGGCACAGAATACCAGCATGGTATAGAAATGATGAAATATATGTAGGAAAAACAAAACCAGAAGGGGAAGGATGGAAACAAGACGAAGACGTACTAGATACATGGTTCTCCTCAGCACTTTGGCCATTCTCAACACTAGGTTGGCCAGAAGAAACTGAAGACCTAAAAAGATATTATCCAAATAATTGCTTAGTAACAGGATATGATATAATTCCTTTCTGGGTAAACAGAATGGCCTTCCAAGGATTACACTTCACAAACACAAGACCATTCAAAGATTGTATAATCCACGGTCTAATAAGAGACAAACAAGGAAGAAAAATGTCAAAATCCCTAGGTAACGGAGTAGATCCTATGGACGTAATAGAAAAATATGGTGCAGACTCGCTAAGATTTTTCATAACAACAACCACAGCACCAGGAATGGATCTAAGATATGATGAAGAAAAAGTAAAATCAACATGGAACTTTATAAACAAACTTTGGAATGCCTCAAGATTCGTATTAATGAACATAGAAAATATCAAACCAACAAAAGAAACCCTAAAACCAGAAGATAAATGGATCCTAACAAAACTAAACAAAACAATAAAAAATGTAAGAACAAGCATGGAAAAATATGAATTTAACAACGTAGGAACAGAACTATACAAATTCATATGGGAAGATTTCTGTGATAACTATATTGAACTATCAAAAACAAACCTAGAAAATAACACCACAAAAACAGTACTCCTAGAAGTACTAACAAAAACCCTAAAAATGTTACATCCATTCATGCCATACGTAACCGAAGAAATATATCAAAAATTACCAATCAAAGAAACAAGTAGTATTATGATAAGTACTTATCCAAAGTACGAAGAAGATAGCATATACAAAGAAGAACAACTAATAGACAAAGTAATCGAAGATATAACAAATATAAGAAACCTAAAAGTAACAAACAACATAACAAAAGAAGCATCCATAGAAATAACAACCACAAAAGAAGTAGAACACATCTACAAAAACATGTTAAAAATAAAAGAAGAAAATCTCTTCACCCCAAAAGAAGGAGAAAAATACTCATACAAATCACAAAACATAGAAATAAACTATTACCAAAAAGGAAAAGAAATTAACAAAGAATTGTTAATAACTGAAATAGAAAAACTAGAAGTATCTATAAACAAAAGAAAAAAACTACTATCAAACGAAAACTACATAAACAAAGCCCCAGAAAAAGTAGTAAACATGGACAAACAAAAATTAAAAGAAGAACAAGAAAAACTAGAAACATTAAAAAAACAACTATAAAAATATTGCATAAACAGATATAAAAACAAAAAATAATAAATTCAAAAAGGACGACTAGTTCTTTTTTTTATACAGTTACTAACAATATATGCTATAATTATATAAAAATAAGAGGTGTTAGGGATGTTAAATAAAGTATTTGAATTAGAAAAATATAATATCATAAGTGATGAAGAAAACTACTATTTCTTTAGAGCTTTAAATAATGAAGATCATAGTGATATAGTAAATGGAATAACTACAAATAAAGAAAATAAAATAGTTAAAATAAGAACAGATAGAGAAAGATATAAAAATATTCCAACATATACTGAAAATAGTAATTTATCACTTGAAGAGGTATTTGATCATATAAAAATGCATCATAGTAAAGATACAAATTGTATATCATTAACAACAAATGCTAATGTTGCATTACTCTATGGTCGTGGTAACTATAAAGATGAATATGTTATGATAAAAATACCAAAAAAAGATCTAGAAACAGAAGTTACTAATGCCGGAGTATACATGATGGAAGAAACAGAAAAAAGAATAAATGATTACAAAAAGAATATTACAAATTATATACAAGATAAAAATCTATCTGACAAAATAGTATACTATCTAACAGCAATAGAAAATTCGAAAAACCAAAATGAACTAGATAAAATCTTAGAAAAAGCAAAAAAAGACTTACAAACAAAAAAAGCAGATGAAAGACTAGATATCTTCGAAAAAGGAATAAAATATGAATATGAACAAACAAATACCATAGATTATCCAGCTTTAACAACATATCAAAATCTAGAAAAGAATAAAATAGTAGCAATGCTAGATATAATAGATCAAAACATAATAAATGGAGTAAATAATAAATTCTTAATTCAAACCATAGGAAATGCTTTTTCATCACTAGAATTCATTCATTACAAAGATATAGAACGTGACAAAATAATAGAGACTCCAAAAGAAATAGTAGATGCCTTAGCAATTTTACAACAAGAACAAGAAACACCTTTAATAAAAGAATTAAAACAAAAAGTATTACAATCAATACAAGAAAATACAAATGAAGAAAAATTTAAATATGATGATAAAAATATAGAAGAAAAAAATGATTATACAATAGAGAATATGTTTAACTTAACAAAAGGAAGAATAAGTTATGAGGAAGCAACAAAAACATATAAAAAAGCATTTTATTTAACAAAATCAAAACTAAGATCAGAAAATGTAACAGAATTATTAGAGAAACTAACAAATAATGATAATAAATACAAACAAATAATAGAAAGAATAAGACAAGAAACATATGGAATAGAACCAGAAATATTTTCAAAACAAAACACAAAAAAATTTAAAGTAAGTGAGTCAGTTAGTTTAGATTTTGATATAAATGAACAAGCATTATTTAGTTATATAAATAGTTTAAATAAAGAACAATTAGAGAAAATAATAGAAAATCCAATACAAACAATAAATTACTATATAAACCTAACAAATAAAGATGAAGGATATAGTAAAGAAGAATATTATGCAAATGCAATAATAGATAACTTTGATTGGTCAAAATTAGGAGTAGTAGAATTTTCGCCTAGAAGAAGAGACATAATAATAAATAAATTGTTAGAATACAACATAGTAGAAATATATAATAATCTTAAAAACCAAAATATAAAAGAAAAAGATATAGCAAATATATTATTAACAACAATTATACATAATAATGATTTAAGTCAAGAAATAAATAAAAAAGAAACATTCACATTAGAAGAATTAGAAGACTTTTTGGGTTTTTATCAAGTAAAAGGAACAAGATCATTAAAACTAAGAAACTATCAAGTATCAGCAATACAAAATGTTGACGAAAGGCTAGAAGAAAAAGACTTTGTATCAGTGATATTACCAACAGGAGCAGGAAAAAGTTTTGTAGCGTTAGCAGAAATAAATCAAAGAAAAGATCAAGATATACTATATCTAGCACCAAGTAAGGAAATATTAAATCAAATAGAAAGGTATATTATAAAGTATATCTATACAAAAGATTTAAGTGATGAAATAATAAAAGATGTAGAGGAGAAGGAATTAACAGATGATTTAACAACTCCAGAAAAAGAACTAATAAAAGAAGTATTTCCTAATCTTAGATTAGAAACTTATCAAAAATTAATAAGTCAAGGACAAAAAGAAGTAATAGATAAAAAATATGATTTAGTTATAATGGATGAATTACATAGATCAGGAGCAAAAGAATGGCAAAGAAAGGTTGAAGAACTAATAGAAAGACAACTAAAAGACCAATCAAAAACCACAAAATTTCTAGGAATAACTGCAACACCTCAAAGAGATGATAACGATAAAGATATGTCAGATTATTGGGCTTCTTATTTTGGTTATACAGAAGAAGAAATAGTAAAACATGATCACTTAGCATCAAATATAGACTTAGAAGAAGGAATAAAACTAGGCTATGTAGTTAATCCAAAAGTAGTAACAAGTAAATACTTATCATTAAAACAAAATGGAATCTTAGAAAATATAAAAGAAAAAATAGAAAACGAAAAAGATCAAAACACAAAAAATTCTTATGAAAGAATATATCAACATATGAGAAGAAAAGTAATGAATGCAGAAAATGTAGAACAAATACTTGGAAATAACATAAAAAAAGGAGGAAAATACATAGTTTTCTGTCCAGTGGTAACAGAATCTGGAAAAGAATTAGAAGACGAAAAAGGTTATGCTGAAAAAACAAATAAAAACAAATTAACAGGAGAAAAAGCTTTAAGAAAACATCAACAAGATATAAAAGAAATGCTAAAAAAATATTATAATGTAAACGAAGAAGAAATAAATAAAATGATAAGTTTTAATTTAATGCTTGGTTCTCAATCGGATAGTAAAAATAATAAAGAGAAATTTAATTTTGAAAAAAATGATCCAAGTAAAATAAAATTTATGACAGTAATGAACATTCTAAATGAAGGAGTTCATATGGATAATATAGATGGAATAATCTGGTTAAGACCACTAGATAAAGAATCAAAAATATTATTTCTCCAACAATTTGGTAGAATCATTCATGGAGTAGAACCAAATAAAAAACTAAGTGATGAAGATATTCCAATAGCAATAGATCTAGTAGACAATATATATAATGTAGAACTAGAAAAAACAAAAAATAAAACAAATGATATAGATGGAATGATATTTATAAAAGAATGGATAAATTATCATAATGGTAAAATACCAGACATAAATAGTGAAGATCAAACAGAATCAAACTATGCAAAAGTTTTAAAACAAATAAAAGAAGAATATACAAAATATCTAGATCAAAAAACAATAGAATTATTATATCCACAAAAACAAATAGAAGTAAAAAAGATTCTAAAACTAGGCCAAGATATAAACTTATGGGCGCATAATTTTCAAGAAAAAATAACTAGAGAGAAATCAAAAGAAAAAGCAAAAGAACATCAAATAGGACTATTTTCTTTATTAGGAGAAGTAGAAGATTATGTAAAAATAGAAAGCTTGATATCACTATCGACTGAAGATAAAGTAGCAGAATATATAGAAATGCTAAATGAAGGTTATATTCCAAAAACAAATGATTCAGAAACAGAATTTAGTGATGGAAATAAAGTAAATCAGTTTTGGCACAAACACAAAGACAAAATAAAAACAG
>OIYG01001300.1_pt1 | contig 19317 bp, 23 predicted proteins | sample 1587861 | NCBI WGS metagenome assembly OIYG01 (sample SAMN03283272) | human gut metagenome | biome: human-associated habitat; material: feces | host: Homo sapiens | place: Peru | collected 2012 | reverse complement strand
CATATTTTTATAAACAGGTTTTTAATTAGTGTCTACTCTAAAGGGTGCATTTCATAAAACCGAACTAGGGTTCTAAAAATTCTTTTTTAGTGTCTACTTTTTGTTGACTAATTCAACATTTGCATTTGTTATTCTTTTTAATTCATTTTTTAAGAAATTTTAACTATATTCAGGTATGCACTGGTATCAGATGCAGGTGATATAGTTGCAGCATTAGTAGATTTTATTGTAAGTCCGACTTGATCGTTTGCATTAAAAGTATTAATTGTACTTCCCACAAAATCAGTATCAACATTTGCAGTAAGATTTTTACTAATTGTTGTGCTTCCAATTGAATTTTGATTTTGTTTTACGTTTAAAGAAACTTCTGTGTTTGTGCTTGCACTTCCTGAAAAGAAGTATTCTACTAAATATATTCCATCGGTTTCGATTACTAGTTTGTTTTGTGTTCCAAGTGCTATACCATTAGAAGGCCCATTACTACCAATTGGTACATCTTGTGCTATATTTGCCTCTAGTGATATGGGTGTTACTGTTGTGTCATATTTACGACCATAAGTAGTTGTTGGTGATGTTGCTGCTGGCCCTGCTGGCCCTGTTGGCCCTTGCTGACCTTGAGGTCCAGCAATACCTTGAGATCCTTGCTCGCCTTGAGGCCCAGTAGGTCCTGTTGGTCCTTGTAATCCTTGTGGACCAGTATTACCTTGAGGAACACTGAAGTTTAAAACTACATTTTCGTTAGTACCTACATTAGTGACGCTGGCATTTGTTCCAGCGGTAGTAGTGGTAGTTGTACCCACTGTGATAGTGGCAGGACCCTGTGGTCCTTGAGGCCCAGTAGGGCCTATGATGACTCCATTGCAAGTAGGTTTAAATTTCTCGTCTTCTTTAATTTTTTTAATAGCTTTTTTTACTAAACTATTATTTTCACAATTGTTCATGATAACTCCTTTCAGTTGTATTTTATGAAATCATCTTTTTTTTAATAATAGTTTATGTCTAATAATTTTTAAATTTTTGTAAAAACTTTTCATATAACGCTTGCTTGCAAGATTAATGAAGTTATAATTAAAAATTTAGTATGTATTACAATTTTATTTTCACTTAACTTTGTTTTGCTGTTTTTATCTATAATATCTATGTAAGTGTTATTATAGATAGATAAACTTTCTGATTTACTTATCTTAATATAATAAAGACTTGGTATAATTATACCAAGTCTTTAGCAAACACATTAGTGCAAATTTTTTGAATAATGGAATTTTCAATCTTTTCATTTATTTTTATTATTTTTTATATTTAAATATTAAAATATATTTTATTTGATTTAAAAACTATTTCATACTTCATATGCTCACTTCCTATGTACTATTATACCACGACTATTTAAAATTAAGAAAAATCAACTATTTCTAAATAGCCATTATCAAATTATGCGCGAATTATAAAAGGCTTCTAATTCAAGATATGATAGGCAAAAAATTTAATATTGAAATCTCTAAAATATTATATAGTTTCGATTGATTGGTTATCAAATAAATTTCAAAACAATGTACTTGACAAAATTGCTAATTCATTATTATTTTTCATCTAATAAAATTGGTTTTTAGTATTAAAATTATAGCGATAATTAAACAAAAAACGATTTAATCTTATAAATTAAGACTAAATCGATAATTTCCTATGGCAGGGGTAGCAGGAGTCGGACCCACATCAGCGGTTTTGGAGACCGTTATTCTACCATTGAACTATACCCCTGTATGAAAATGATTATATCACATTTTTTTATAATCTTCAATAGTTATTTTGCATATTATAATATAGGTGATTAAATGGCAATAATTAATTATACTGATAAGGAAAGAGACTTACTAGCTAGATTAATGAGGGCAGAAGCAATTGGAGAAGGGAATCTTGGAATGCTTATGGTGGGTAATGTAGGCGTTAATAGAGCCATAGGACGATGTTTAACGTTTAAAGATATAAATACAATAAGAGCTATGATATATCAAAATCCAGGAGGATTTTCCGGAATAAATAGTCCACTTTTTTTTAGTAATCCAACATCGCAAGAAAGGGAACTTGCTGATAGAGTTTTAAAGGGAGAATATTATTATCCAGCAACGAATGCGCTATGGTTTTATGCTCCTGGAACGGGTATTAGTTGTCAGCCCACTTGGTATGATCAAAAAAATTCTGGCAAATATAAAAATCATTGCTTTTACGAACCAGATCCACTTATTTGTCCTGAAATTCATTAATTTAAAAAAAGTAGTTGACACAACATAAAAATAATGATATACTTTACTGGTAATATTGTTTCTGGGGAATTAGCTCAGTTGGCTAGAGCATCTGCCTTGCACGCAGGGGGTCAAGGGTTCGAGTCCCTTATTCTCCACCAGTATGTATTTTAATTGAATTTTAAATTCAATTTTTTTTTGTAAATTTACATTTTTTATATTAGACTATTAAAGAGAAAAATATTATTTTTTTTTATAAGTTAAATTGGGAATTTATTTTTTAGTATTATTATGATATAATTAACAGGATAGAGGAGGTATAAAATGGCGTTTGATAGAATAGTTGAATTATTTAAAAATATAATAGATGTTTTAATAGTTTGGCTTGTATTATATTACGTATTAAAAAGCTTAAGTAAAAATGTAAAAATGATTTTACTATTTAAAGGTATAATAATAATATTTATTTTGAAAGTATTGAGTGACTGCTTTAATTTAGTTACAATAGGCTATTTATTAGACTATGTAATAGAGTGGGGAATACTTGCCTTAATAGTTATATTTCAACCAGAAATTAGAAATGTATTGGAGCAAATAGGAAGAAGTCAGTTACTTGGAAGACATAAAGTGCTTACTGTTGATGAACGTGAGAGAGTTGTGTATGAAATAGTAAGTGCAATGGATTCTTTAAGAAAAACTAGAACTGGAGCTTTAATTGTAATTGAAAGAGATAATAGTTTAAATGACTATATTCAAAAATCAAAGAAAATATATGCTGACATTTCAAGCGATTTACTTATGTCTATATTTTTCCCAAATAATCCATTACACGATGGTGGGGTAATAATTCAAGGAGATAAGATAACTTGTGCTAGAGCAGTTTTTCCAACTAGTGAGAATTCTAAAATAATTAAAAGACTTGGTACTAGACATAGAGCAGCTCTTGGAATAACTGAAATAACAGATTGTATATCTTTAGTTGTTTCTGAAGAAACTGGTAGACTTTCTATGGCTATTGGAGGAGAGTTACATTATAATTTAACTTCAGATGAAGTAAAAGTAATGCTACTAGAGGAATTAAGCCCTAAGAAGTCCGTAATTATTGAAGAAGAGGAGGAGGAACAATCTGATGAAAAAAACGACTAGTTTTTTAAAGAAAATTGTTAAGTTATTTGACAAATATGTTATAATGCCTCTAACTAGATTAGTTTTCAATATTACTAAAAAGCTTAATCAACCTAGCAAAAAATTTGAAACTTGGCTTTCAAGAAGTACTACGTTATTATTTTTATCTTTATTTTTTGCTATAGTAATATTCATTGTAGTTGATCAAAAGATAATAACTTTTTCTAGTCAATCTGCAGAAGTATTTAAAGATCAGAAAGTTAATGTAATATATAATGAAGAGCAATATGTTGTTGAAGGATTACCTGAAACAGTAGATGTTACTCTTATTGGAAGCAAGGCTGATTTATATATAGCTAAGCAATCAACAAATAGAGGTGTTACTGTTGACTTAACAGGTCTTACACCAGGAACTCATAAAGTAAATATTGAGTATGACCACGGATTATCCGATATTGAATATAGTGTTAATCCAAGCGTGGCAACAGTTATTATTTATGAAAAGGTTTCTGATACAAGAAACATTACTTATGATATCGTAAATAGTAATGAATTAGATTCTACTTTAGTTGTAAATAATGTAAAACTAAGTACAAATGAAGTTACAATAAGAGGTGCTGAGTATAAAATTAAACAAGTTGCTACGGTAAAGGCATTAATTGATATAGATAAATTACCAGAAAAAAAATCTGGAACTCAATCTTTAAAAGATGTCCCTTTAAAAGCATATGATGCAAATGGTAATGTAGTTGATATTGAATTTGTACCGTCAAAAATAAGCGCAGAAGTTGATCTTGCATCCCCAAGTAAAAAGGTTTCTTTAAACTTTGTACCAAAAGGAACTTTGCCAGTTGGAAAGGCTATAGCAGGTTACACATTCAGTAAAACTGAAGTTACAATTTATGGTGATAGCGAAACTTTAGCTGATATAAATTCACTAGATGTACCTGTAGATGTTTCTAATTTAACTTCAGATACTTCATTTAAAGCAGAAATAACTAAACCTTCTGGTGTTAAATCTATTAGTACAAATTACGTTACAGTATCTTTAGTAATAACTGATACATCAACAGAACCGGTTAAATTTAATATTGCTTTAACTGGAATGAATATAGGTGAAGGTTTAATCGCACAACCAATAGACAATGAAAATGGATTTATAACGGTTGAAGTTCAGGGAGCTAGTACTGTTCTTTCTACTATTGATGAGTCTGATATTGTTGTTTATGTTGACCTTAAAGGATTATCTGAGGGAACATATACTAGACAAATTATAGTAAAAGGAAGCAATCCTTTAGCAATTTATAATGCAAAAAGAACTGAAGCAACAGTTACGATAAGCAAGAAAAAATAATTTGAAAAAAGCTACACAAAATAAAATGTGTAGTTTTTTCGTTTCAAAACTTAACTAGTTAACCATATAAAAAGCAACATCAGCTTGTTGTAATATAGCTATTTAATTAAAATACATTATTTTGCATCTATATGATTAAATAATATTCCTATATTTATTAATCCACAAATGCCAACAACTATATAAACTATATTTGATATAATTGAATCACCAAAAATCCATTCTACTAAATTAAAGTTAAATGCCCCAATTATACCCCATACAATAGCGCCTATTATTGTAAAAACAAGGCAAGTTTTTTGTAATCCTTCCATAATTTCATCCTTTCTTTTCATTTTTTATTTTTAACAATAATTGCTAAATTATTCATATTTGATATTTTATTCCATATAATTAAGTAAAAAATGGGGTGAATTATGAAAAAAATATTTATGCTTTTAGGATTAGTTTTTATTTTGAGTGGTTGTGGTAAATATAATGATAAAAGCCTGGTGAAAGACATCTCAAAAAAAGTTAATGATTCTAAGGGTTATCATATGACAGCAACTTTAGAAATATTTAGAAATGAAGAAAAATATTCATATGATGTTGACTCTTCATATAAAAAAGGTGACTTTTTTAAGGTTGACTTAGTAAATCAGAATAATAATCACGAACAAATAATTTTAAAAAATGACGAAGGAGTATATGTACTTACTCCATCATTAAATAAAAGTTTCAAATTTCAAAGTGATTGGCCATATAATAATTCTCAAATATATTTGTTACAACCAATTATCACAGATTTAAATAATGATGGAGATAGAACTTTCGAAAAAAATAAAAGTGGTTATGTTTTAACGAGTAATGTAAAATATTCTACAGAAAAAGATTTTAAAAAGCAAAAAGTTTATGTAGACTTAGATAAAAATATAACTAAAGTAGAAGTTTTAGACTCTAATGATAATGTAAAAATGAGATTGAATGTAATAAATATAGATTATAAAGCAGTATTTGATGATGATTATTTTAAAGAATCAAAATATCAAACAAATAATTCTCAAAGTAAAGATACTGAAAGCCAAAAAGAAGATAATATAACAAAAGAAGAAGAAAAAGATAGTACTAATACTAACGAAAAGCAATCTGAAACTGGTAAAATAGAAGATATTGTATATCCTATGTATGTACCTGTAGATACTCATTTATCTGGTCAAGATGTTGTTAACACAGATGCTGGTGAAAGAGTTATATTAACATTTGCTGGAGAATCATCATTTACAGTAATTCAAGAAAATTTATCAAGTGCATCTTCTACAAACTATGTTTATGGGGATCCATATTTAATACTTGATACTGTTGGGGCTATTACTGATTATAGTGTTTCTTGGATAAGTAATGGTGTAGAGTATTCTGTTATGTCAGACGATATGAATATAGATGAATTATTAACAGTAGCTCAATCTATTAGTGTAAAAGCAGTAGGAAAATAATTGAAAATTTTGATAAATGTGCTATAATATAACTTGGTGATTCGAGTGAAAGTAGCAAAAATTAAAAATGTTAAGCAAAATACTAAAAATAGTAATGTAAACAGAGATGATTATTCATTAAAAAGTATTATAATTATTATACTTATATTGACGGCTATATTTTTTACATTTTACCTTGTGACAAGTATAGTAATAAAAGGTAATTCTACTGTTTCTAACAGTACGAGTGTCGTAGAAGAAAATAAAATTACTATTAGCAAGTTATTTAGTGAAAAGGAAAGTGAATACTTTGTATTAGTTTTGAAAGATAGTAATTCGCAATCGAATAATTATTCAGATATTAATTATAATAGCTTATATAATAAGTATATAAGTGATTATAATAAAAAGGATAATTCTTTAAAGTTTTATAAAGCATATTTATCTGATGCCTTAAATTCTAATTATCTAGGCAGTGAAACTACTATTACAAATGATTTAAGTAATATAAAATTTAACGATGACACTCTTTTAAAAGTAAAGAATGGAAACATTGAAGAATACTTTGTAGGAAATAAAGAAATAATAAATAAATTGTCAAACTTATAAAGAGCTATGCTCTTTTTTAGTATATATTTTTATTAAAATATAATACTAATATTGGTGATATTATGGCACTTTTCTTAATGTGTGTAAAAATTTTTTTTGCTAGACTTATAGATGTTTCTTTAGGTACATTTAGGACTATAAATACTGTAAAAGGGAGAGATTTAGCTGCTTCTCTTATAGGAATTGTAGAAATAACTGTGTGGTTTTTAGTTGTAAAAGAAGCACTAAATACTGATAATAATAGTATTTGGATAGTATTTTCTTATGCACTCGGTTTTTCTGTTGGAACATATATTGGTGGAAAAATTTCTAAAATATTTATTAAGTCTAATTTAGAAGTTCAAGTTGTGCTTTCTAATAAAAATGACAAAATAGTTGAAAAGATAAGAGAAGAAGGATATGGAGTTACAGTTATAGAGGTTAAAGGAAATAATGATTTTAAATATATGCTATATATACAAATAAGAAATAATTCTCTAGAAAAACTCAAAAACATTGTAAGAAAACTCGATAATAAAGCATTTATTGTTGTAAATGACACAAAATACGTAGAAAATGGTTATTTTAGTGTTAATAAATAAATATAATTAATTGGTGATAAAATGCTTTTTATAAAAGGAATGATTATAGGCCTTGGAAAAATTATTCCTGGAGTAAGTGGATCTATGTTAGCTATTTCTATGGGAGTATATGATACATTAATTCATTCAGTAAATACTTTTTTTAAAGATATAAAAAATAATTTTTCTTTTTTACTAAAAATAGGCCTTGGAATTATGTTATCGATAATATTATTTAGTAACATAATTTTAAATTGTCTAAACAAATATTATATAATTACGATATTCTTTTTTGCAGGATTAATACTAGGTAGTTTAAGTTCATTTAAAAATGAAGTTGTTAAGAAAAAAGCTATAATAATAATTAGCTTTTTCTTGATGCTACTATTAGGCTTTTTTACATATAATAATGAAATTACTATATCAGATATTAAAATTTTATATATATATTTTTTCATATCTGGATTTATTGACGCAATAACTATGGTTATTCCTGGAATAAGTGGAACAGCAGTATTAATGATGTTTGGAACCTATGATGAAGTTGTATTATCTCTTTCGAGATTATTGGATTTAAGTGAGCTTGCTAATAATATCAAAATTTTACTTCCTTTTTCATTAGGCCTTTTTGTAGGTGTAATAGTTACAGTAAAAATTGTTGATTATTTGTTTAGAAACCATAAAATGACTATTTATAATATAATTTTGGGTATAGGTTATTCTAATGTAGTATTGATGCTATTTAGATGCATTAATACAAATTATAATCTTATATCTTTAGTTTTAGCATATTTATTTTTATTAGGGGGTTATAAAATTTCAAAAAAATTATGATAATAAATTTGGAAATATTTAGTATTTTCTTTTTTTTTTACTTATGATATACTTAAAGAGTAGTAAAATAGGAGGGTATATGTATAGTAGTAATGATGGACAAAATAACAATTTAAATAATTCGTATCCGAATAACGTAAATAGTAATATAAATACAAATCAAAACTTCAATTATATGAATAATAATACTAGTTCAGACGCCAGTTCAAAAAGGGGAAGAAAAAGTATCAGTAAAAGCTCTAAGCTTGCGATTATTTTACTTTTATTAGCAGCCGTATTGATAGTATCTTCCATCTTAATCTTTGGGGCTAATAAATCATCTTCAAGGACTATAATGATTTATGTGTCTGGGTCTAATTTAGAGTCTGATTCTGGATTAGCAACTGCGGATTTAGAAAGTATAGATTATAATAAGTTAGCTTCAAGTAATACTAAAGTAGTAGTTATTGCAGGTGGAGCCACAAGATGGATGAATAATTATATAAATCCTAATGAAACTTCAATATTTGAACTAACTGAAGATGGATTTAAGACAGTAAAAAAGCAATCCAAATTAAATATGGGTGATCCAAATACACTAAGTTCCTTTTTAAATTATGCCCGTGAAAATTATAAAACTGATAAATATGATTTGATTTTTTGGAATCATGGTGGAGCAATTCAGGGAAGTGAGTATGACGATAATTTTGAAAATGATAACTTAAGCTTAACTGAAATAAAAAAAGCTTTATCTAAGACTTCATTTAATAATAATAAAAAAATTGAACTTGTAATTTTTAGAACTTGTTTAAATGGTACATTAGAAGTAGCAAGTACACTTGATGATTATGCTCAATATATGGTTGCTTCAGAAGAGGCAACTCTAGGCAGTTCAAATACTAGTGTTTTGAATTTTATTAATAATATTGATTCTAAAGACTCGGCTATTGATGTTGGAAAAAAATATATAGAATCATATAAAAAACAGATAGATTCTATAAAAAAATACAATAGCTACTTTGGATCTGGATCCTCAATTTATTCTACTTATTCTGTTGTTGATTTGTCAAAAATAGATAATTTAGAGAATAGTGTAAATGAATTTTTTGGAAGTATAGATGTGAAATCAAATTATGCTAAAATAGCTAAGTTAAGAAGCTCACTATATCAGTATCCTTCAACTACCGCAGATTACGATATGATAGATTTATTGAATTTAGTAGATGGTTTAAAGGATTTATCTAGCGATAATGCTTCTAAAGTTCAAAAGGCATTTGATGATGTAATCGTATATAATTGGGCTACTAATTCAAACTCGAGAGGAATGAGTATATATTTTCCATATAGATCTTCAAAAGAGTTTCAGTTATTCTTTCTTAACACTTATAAGGAATTTGAAAATTTAAAGCCATATGCTAAATTTATTTCTGATTTTTATAATATACAAAATACTTCAACTAAATCTTATTCTTTTGAGAACAATAAAATAAATATTAAATCAAATGATTCAGGAACATCAGATTTCACTTTGCAACTTACTGATGAACAATTAGAGGGATATGCAAAAGCAAGTTATATTGTGTTTGAAGAAAGAGAAAACGGATATTATGGTTTAGTTTATAGTGGAAAAGATGTAAAATTAGAAGGTAATACATTAAAGGCTAATGTTAAAGGGAGACATTTGCAATTATATTCTAAGAGTGATAATTTTAGACAAATAATACCTTTATTTGAAAGTGATTATAGTGATGATTATATAACTTATTCAACGGCCGTAATATTGCAAGATATTTCTTCAGATAACATATCCGATTGGAAAATTGATAGCGCACTTTTAGAACTATACTATGATAAGACAAAAAATAAAATTGGAATCAGTAACTTGGTTTTAAATTCTAAGGATTTGCCTGGAGTAATTGCTTTAAGTTTAAAAGATTATACATCCATTACTTTTGGATCAATGGGATATAAGATATTGGATGAAAATGGCAATTATACCGAAAATTGGGAAAATAATGGAATATATGAAGGTGCAGAGTTCACTACAGATGATTTAAACTTTGAGCTAGCTGATTTTTCAAAAAATACCAATTATTATTGTGTGTTCAAAATTTATGATATAAATAATAACTATTATTATTCAAAAATGATAAAAATGAATTAGGAGGAAAAAATGGATAATCAATTTAATAATCAAACAAATTCTAGTGAAAATAATTATAATAATTTATCAAATAGGACTGAAACATTGTCAAATAGTAATACACAAGGCTTTGCTAATTCATCAGCAATGCCAAGTGTATCAAATGTACAAGCGCAATCAACATCAGTAGTACCACAAACACCAGTGATGCCAGAGCCACAGGTACAGCCAGTACCTATACCACCAGTAGTGCCAGAGCCACAGGTACAACCAGCGCCTGTAACACCAATAGTGCCAGAGCCACAGGTACAGCCAGCGCCTATAACACCACAAGTGCCAGAGCCACAAGTACAGCCAGCGCCTGTAACACCAATAGTGCCAGAGCCACAAGTGAAGCCGACTCCTGTACCACCAGTAGTGCCAGAGCCACAGGTACAACCATCGACTATGACACAGGCAGCACCAAATATGCAAAATGGAAATGTTTTGGCGCAGTCATTAAACAATTTCACACCTACGAATCAAAATTTAAATAATGGTAATGTTAATAATAAGAAACGTCTAAATATACTATTGATTGTGGCTATAGTTGCTGTGATTGCAGGGATAATTAGTATTGTAGTTGCCATTTCTATAAAAAATGGTTCAGCAAAAAATAATACAAATTCAGCAAAAAATGAATATGAGGAGAATAACTCTAACGTAAGCGATAAAAATACTATATCTTATGGCGGATTTGATTTTGAAAAAATGAGTAAATATCAATATGAAGTGTTTGAAGGCGGACTTGCTGTTGAAAATAATAATGTAAGGATGTTGATTCAAGCAGTTCAGATGGATTTTGCATCAGTAGATCCACAACTAGAAAAAGAAACCCTTGAACAAGATGGTTTTGAAGTTACTGATGTGCAGGAAAAAACAATTAATGGTACTAAAATGTTAGCCATTCAAGCTAAAACGTCAGGTAAAAACTGTTTAGTTACTATTGTAAAAGTAAAAAATGACGTATTATTTGTAGTGTTTTTTATAAATTCGGAAAATACTAATGATTATAATAATTTAACTGAGATTAAAGAAATAGTAGATAGTTCTACTTACACTGGATCATATTTCAATTACTCTAAAAAATTCGATTTTAGTAAAAATTTAGATGATATATTGAAATAAAAAAGAAAACTGATTTGACAATGTTATCAAATCAGTTTTTATTTATTCTTTTTGTTATTTATTTCATATAGAATTATAAAACCTAAGATGGCGATTCCAATTCCCAAAAACCAAAAGCTTGCTTGATTAAATAAAATAATAGATAAAACTATGAATAATGTGGCTAGTATTACAAAATATTTAAAAAGATTATTGTTTTTCAATTGGCTTATCCCCATTAAGATTTAAATCCACTGTGTGTTTTGGTTTTCTTTTTTCGATTGGTAATGTTTCAACCCATTTTTTACCATCCCATTTTTTTAAGCAATTAGGACCATACCACTCTTTTAGTATCTTTTCAATGTTGTTATATGAATAAAATTGCCTTCCCTCAAACTCATATTTTTTAAAAGGAAGTATGTCTTCTTTTAAAAAAACTGGTTCGTGTAAAAACTTTTCCCACGGAACTGATATTGGTTGACTCATAAGTTTACTGTCTTCATGCCTTCTAGAATATTTATTTGAAAACCATACAACAAATTTTTTTAATAGTATTGGATTAATGTGTAAATTATCAAATAAAACTATAAATGGCATTACTAGTTTTATTACTGTACGATTTAACTCATCAACAAATTTATTTTCACAAATATTATCATATATAATTATATCTACAAATATTCCATCTCCAGATTTACATCTATTTTTTAGTAAGAAATTTGTTTCTTTTATATATGTATTTTTCTTTCTTACCTTCATGGTAGGACCCATTATTGTATTATATCTTTTGTCATTTTCAAAGCATTGAAAATAAAAATTATCTCCTAAATCTTTTTCTAATGCTTTTATAAATCTGTTCCAATCTTTTCTTAGTATACAAACATCCATATCGTCATCCCAAGGAATAAAACCTTTATAATTTACTATTCCTAAAGCACTACCTGCAATTAGACAATATTTAATATTATTTTTTTCACAAACCCTATGTATTTCATCCATTATCGATAGCACTTCAAGTTGTAAATCTCTAACTTTAATATCTTCTTTGCCACTTCTAGAAATAATATAATCTTCTTTTTCCAAAATACAATCGTTATTTTTTTTCATACTTTCACATCCAATATTATTATAAAAGAAAAATAAATAATAATCAATAGCTATCATTATTTAAACTAGTTAAAAGAAATATTGCTAATTAACTAAATTTAGGCATTAATTTACACACTTTTAAACTATAAGAATACATTATTATAGAATTAATGAAAGGGTGGATTATATATGTGTAATAACAATACAGATGCCGAAAGTTGCCGTTGCATAGCTGAGATCCTTACTGTTATAAATGTATTACAACAAAATGCTAATTGTTGTGGAGATACTTGCTTAGAAACTTGTGACAGAGGATTTTTAGGATGTGGAACTACTACTCTTGGATGTAATACAAGACCTGTAGTATTATATACGTGCTGCGGAAACGGAACACCATGGAGTATGCCAACTACTCGTGAAAATGTAGTGTGCGGAACTGGTGATGCGACTTGTTCTAATGTATTCAGGGTAGAAAAAATAGATGGTTGTTGTGCTACTTTTAGAGTTTTAGCAAACAATCCAGACTCATCAAGTTTATATCCTTATGTAGCGACTAACTCATTCTTTACAATGAACTTAAATTGCTGCTGCTGCTTAAGATGCTTACCTGATACTTACGTAGAATGTCTATAAGGCATATGTCGAAAGACGTATGCTTTTTTTGTAACAAAAAAAGATATAATATTCTAACTTTTTTTCTCTTTTGTAGATCTTATATCTATAATGTCATTTATTGGGATTAACATATTATCCATAGTGATTATAAAATCTTTGTTTCTTCCAATAATTCTTTTAGTAATTTTTTTATCTTTTAATGTGATTTCTACATTTGCTTTATACACATAGTTTGGAGAAGAAAATATTTCGTTTATTTTTTGTAATATATTTTTTTCACTGGTATTACTTTTACTATCACTAGTATTTTGGTCATTATTACTATAATAAATTTTCTCATTATTTTTTAATTCCTTATTTATTTTATTGTGAAATACCTTTGGTAATTCTTTCATACTTTCACCTCTAATAAATTATATTTTGAGTTTTAAAAAATAGAACTAAATAATACTAGTCACATATACTATATTGAGGTGAATTTATGTATAGAATATACCAAGTTGAATATGGTGATACTTTAGAATCAATTGCTAATAAATCAAATACTACTAGTGATAACATAAAAAAACTAAATGATTTTAATAGTGACTCTGATTTAATAGTAGGTAGTTTAATTATAGTTCCAAAAGTTGAGAATCAAGTATTTGAAACTTATAAAATAAAAGCTGGCGATTCGATTTATTCTATAGCTAGAAGTTATAACGTTGCTCCAGAAACTTTATTACTATTAAATGGATTAAAAAAGGATGAATATATATATCCAAATCAAGAATTATTGGTGCCAAAGAGTGATTTTATGGTATATGTAACTGGAGCGGGAGATACATTAGAAGGCGTACTAGACTATTTTAAGACTGATGCTAATTCATTGGCTTCAGAAAATGGTAGAATATTTTTGATAGAAGAGCAATTGTTAGTACATAAAAAAGAGGGAAAAAATTAAATTACTCTTTTTTTTTTCATTAAAATAAGTTATAATGTTTTTAGTAATAATGAAGGGTATGAAAATGTTATGCAAGAGAATGTTTATAATGGATTTAGCGTACTAAATAATTATGGTGAAGATTTAACTGGTAAAAGATATATAACTGATCCTTCTATAGCTAGAGATGAAGAATTAAAGAAACTAATGATGGTTCTTTTGACTCCGGAAAAATCAGCTATTTTAGTGGGAAAGGCCGGTGTTGGTAAAACATCAATCGTAGAAGGGCTATCATATAGAATTTTAAATAATGCTGTTCCATTTGTTTTACAAGGATATAGAGTTATAAAAATTAATTCATCATCTTTACTTGGTAAAGTTACATATGCTGGCAGGGAAGAAATGGTAATATCACTACTTATGGAAGAATTAAAGTATGTTTCTAAGACGATCTTATTTATAGATGAAATACATACGTTAATAGGAAATGGCGGAAACTCTATGGATCTAGCAAATATCCTTAAACCTGCGATCGATAGAGGCGCAATAAAGTTAATTGGTGCTACTACAGATATCGAATATAACACTTATGTAATAAGAGATAGAGCTTTCCTTAGAAGATTTGAAAAAATAGATGTATCTGAGCCTACTGAGGCTACAACTGTAGAAATCTTGTTTAAAAGTCTGCCTAAGATAGAATCTTATACTGGAATAAAATTTAAGTATAATGATTACGTTGTCAGGATGCTTTTAGAATCTATAGTTAGCGCCACTAGTGAGTATAAAAGAGTATACGGACTTGGTGCTATGTATCCAGATATTGCATTTTCCGTTTTAACTGCTGCATTTTCGCAAGCTTTATTTCAGAATAGGCCTACTGTTACAGCTTTAGATGTATATAATGCTATAAAAACAAGTAAGAGAATATATCCTGATTCTATAATAAGAGAATTAAATCTTTTTAGAGAAAAATTCAAGGATGTATGTCAAGCCGATGGGGTTGTATTGCCTGTTGTCCAAATTTCTGAGATTAGTGATGTAGAATAGGAGACTATATGAGAAAAATACCGACAAAAAATTACATTATATTATTAGTGCTACTTATAGTAACAATTATTTTAACACTTGGAATATTTGAGATATATAAAAAAAAGACTAAGAAAGTTTCAAACTTATATGATTTTTTAAATAAAATAACAATTAATGAAATAAGTTCGTTTACTATGGAAAATCCAGAATCATTAATATATATATCTAACAAGTATAATGTGAAATATAATAAATTTGAGGAAGCTTTATCAAAAAAAATTAATTCTATAAACTTATATGATAGGTCTGTATATGTTGATACTTCTTCTATTACGCTAGATGAGCAGACTAAATTAAAGAATAAATATATTGAATATAGTGAATGTGAAGGTAATCCATTACTACTAATTTTACAAGATAAAAATGTTATGCAAAGCATATGCGTAAGTGATACTACAATCATAGATGATATAAATTATGAGGTGTTCAAATGATAAATATCGTGCTATTTGAACCAGAAATTCCACAAAACACTGGAAATATTATGAGAACTTGTGCTGGAACATATACTAAATTACATCTAATTAAACCGCTTGGCTTTTCACTAAGTGATAAGTATTTGAAAAGAAGTGGAGTAAACTATATAGAATATTGTGATTTCAAGGTATATGAAGATTATGAAGATTTTTTAGATAAAAATTCAGATGGTGAATTTTTCTACTTAACTAGATATGGAAAAAAGCCACATAGTTCAGTTGATTATACAAAAATAGATAAGGATATTTATTTAATATTTGGTAAAGAAAGCACTGGGATTCCAAAAGAGATATTGTCAAAACATTTAGATAGGTGTCTTAGAATTCCGACTAATGCCAATATAAGAGCGCTCAATCTGTCAAACTGTGTAGCTTTAGTACTTTTTGAAGTTTTAAGACAACTAGATTATCCCAATTTATCTAAGGTAGAAACTATAAAAGGAGCAGATTTTTTAGAGCAATAGTTGAATTTTAAATAAAAAAATGATACTATTATAGAGAATAAGGAGGGAATCATGATTAACATACTAGAGTATATTAATGAAAATTATACTTTGTTTTTAGGTGGCGCAATAATAATCCTCCTAGCTATTATAGGTAGTTACGCTGATAAGACTAATTTTGGTCAAGGAAAAACAAAAGAAGATAAAGATAATAATAAAAAAGAAAACGAAATTGATTTAAGTAATAAAAAATTAGGAGATTTATTTGACGATATTTCTAAATCAGAACCTCAAGAAAACAATTCAAATAGTGTTAAAGATGAAAAGGTTACTACTGATGAACTATCTACACCAATAGAAGATGTGCTAAATCATAACATTCCAGATTCGCTAAAGCATTCTGAACCTGAAAAGAAAGAAAAGGAAACTGCTAACAAATTCGATCAAGAATTTAAGCAGATTATACCAGATAAGAATTTAATTAATGGAGATTTATTAAGTGATATAGATAGTATGACATTAGATAGTAAAAAGGAATTAACATCTCTAGATATACCCGATTTGGATGACGTAGATTTACCTGAAATAAAAAACATCAAAGAAACTGATGACGATATTTGGAAGTTATAAAAGGATGTAGACAATCAGTCTACATCCTTTTTTATTTATTGTTTACAGATAATTTTATAATTAAATCCATGTTGTCATCAGTTGCCATTATATTTTTGTGAATTTTATTACAGGATGAGCATTTATAAATTATTTTATATGTGTTTTTGAATTTTTCTATTCCAATAGGCAATAATAATCCTTTGCAAGGGTTACTTCTGTCGCCGGGATTTATATCTAAGTGTTTTGAGCATAGGCAATAAGGACAGTGATCCCTAGCTGTATATTCTAATCTTTTAACTGTTAGTCCACAGTTTTCACATATAAAGTCCTCATCAATCATGTTAAATTTTTTCATAAACTCACCACATCAATTATATATTTTAAATGAAAAAATGTAAATGTATTTCTGGACTTTTTTGGTATTATATGCTATAGTTTTAAAGGAAGGTAATGATTATGGAAGAAAACAAGAATAAAATAAAAAAGACGCTATTTACCACTTCAGAGGTTATATCATTAGTCGTTATTTCTTTAGCTATTGGTCTTGCTATAGGTAAGCTGCTTTCTAATACAAAAATTGTTACAAATAGCAAAACTGTAAAGGATGAATACCTAGATGAATTTATAAATAATTATGAATATATTGTAGATAATTATTATGAAGAAGTTGATAAAGAAAAAATTATAAATTCTGCAATATCTGGAATGATGGATGCTTTAGATGATCCCTATTCAATGTATTTTGATGAAAATTCTAGCGACAATTTTTCTATTACACTTGATGGCTCATATAGAGGATTGGGCGTTCAGATATATAAAGATACTGAGACAGGTTATATGATAGTATCATATGTGTTTAAAAATTCACCAGCTTCAGAGTCAGGATTAGCTGTTGGCGATAAAATAATTAGTTTAGATGGCGTTTCAGTTAAAGAAATATCTGCTACAGATTTTAGTACTAGTATAAGAAATAGTGAAAAAAATGAATTTTCAATGAAGGTACTAAGAGACGGAAATGAACTTGATATAACACTAAACAAAAAGATGGTAGTTTTAGATTCAGTTTCGAGTAAGATATTTGATGTAGATGGTAAAAAAGTTGGGTATATATATATAGGAATATTTGCAAATAATACATATGAGCAATTCAATGAAAAATTAAAGGAATTGGAGAAAGAAAATATTTCTCATCTAATAATAGATGTTAGAGGAAATTCCGGAGGACATTTAACTGCTGTGGATGATATATTAGATTTATTTTTATCTTCTAATCAAGTTATGTACCAATTTAATAAAAATAATAAGATAACTAAGACTTATGGAAAAGGAAAGGATTCTAAGTCATATAAAATAATATTATTAGGTGATGAAACTAGTGCCTCAGCATCTGAGGTTTTAATAGCAGGTATAAGAGAAAATTTGGACTCTATATTTATAGGTAAGAAAACTTATGGCAAAGGAACTGTACAGGAACTTGTAACTTTAAGCGATGGAAATAAATATAAAATAACTGTGAAGAAATGGTTAACACCAAAGGGCAACTGGATTAATGATACTGAAGGTATAGAGCCTGATATATCTGTTGATATGGATGAAAAGTATTATACTAGTGGTTTAGATGAAGACGACACACAGTTACAATCAGCTTTAAACTATATAAAAGAAAATTAAAAAGGTAGTTATATTACTTTTTTTGATTTATGTATAAAAAATATGTTATAATTTATGCAGGTGATTAATTTGAAAAATATGTGTATAGGTGACAAACTTGAAATACAGTGCTATAAACATAATAAAAAAATACACAGAGCTTGGTCTGAAGCTGTATTATTAGATATAAAAAAAGATTATATGGTTTTTGGAAATAATAAAACACTTGTAACAGAATCTGAAGGTACGACTTGGAAAACAAAAGAACCTGCAATAATGTATTTTTTTAAGAATAAATGGTATAACATAATAGCACAAATGAAAAAGGACGGAATATATTATTATTGTAATATAGCTACTCCATTTATAATAGAGGAAAATACTATTAAATATATTGATTATGATTTAGATCTTAGAGTATTTCCTAAAGGAGAATATAAAATACTAGATAAATTAGAGTATGAGTATCATAAAAATAAAATGGGATATTCCAAGGAACTTGATATAGTTATAAATAGTGCATTAAAAGAACTTATAAATGATTATAAGAATTCTTTTATAGCATTTGATTATAATAAAAATAAAGAATATTTAAACTTATATATGGAGTTAAAAAAGGAAACAGAAAATAGTAATTTTAGCTAATTTTTTGAATATAGTAAAATATAAAGAAAAAAAGTGTAAAAATGCAAAAAAACTATTGACATTCCTTTTTTCTTTTGTTATATTAATGTGGCTTTCTGAAAGAAAGCAGACAAAATATGACAAAAAATTAAATTTTACAACATTTTTTAAAAAAGTCATTGACAATGCAACTGTGATTTGATATAATTTGTTTGCTTTCGTGAAAAGCGGAACGATCTTTGAAAACTAAGCAAAATGTCAATTCAAATTAGCTAGGTAAAAATTCAAATTCAAAAATTAATTTTTTTTTGGAGAGTTTGATCCTGGCTCAGGATGAACGCTGGCGGCATGCCTAA
>OIYG01001298.1_pt1 | contig 19351 bp, 28 predicted proteins | sample 1587861 | NCBI WGS metagenome assembly OIYG01 (sample SAMN03283272) | human gut metagenome | biome: human-associated habitat; material: feces | host: Homo sapiens | place: Peru | collected 2012 | reverse complement strand
TTTTGCCGAGAACAATCATATCGCTGATGGATTTACTAACCTTCTCTGCCAGAGCATCGCGGTTTTGCCACACTCTCTCACTGTAAGACTTCCCGCTCCACGCTGAATTGAGTGCCCTCGCCCGCAAAGAAGAAGATAGCTGTTCTTTGCCCGCAAGAAAATCCGACAATGTAGTTTCAAGCGTTTCTTCGTAGGCTTTGGATAGAAGCTCATCCATCAATCCGATTTGTCCGTCCGCAAGTATATTGGCTTGCTTCTGTATGGCAGAACGCAATTTTAGATACTTGCCCGCCCGCCAAAGTTCGGTGCGGGTAGGCGTTATGCCGGTTGCCAAATCCAGCAAAAGGTCGTTCAGTTCAATTTCTATGGCTTTGAGTGCGTCCGCATAGAGCTTCTTTTCCCGCCGAGAATAGGTAGAAGCCAGCTTTTCCGCGTTCCGCTCATTCGCTCTGGCTCTCTCTTCCCAGTAGGTCATAGCCCTGTTCTGCTTCTTCCTGCTTGCGTAGTTTCTCGGCTTCATAGTCAATATCCATTGGCAATAGACTGATTTGAGTTTGTTCGCTCAAAAGATGTCCTACTTTGTTGAGAACGTCGGCAACCTCGGTCATATTTACTGGAATGTTGCGGGTAAAGACAACTTCAATTTCGCGATAGTCAAAGTCGGTTCCCATAAGGCTGAATAGCCGACATAGCAGTTCCAGACGGCGTTGAATGCCCTTTTTGAAGGAGGCTTCCTTCTTTGCGGTGCTGTTTTCCAAGCCCATCAGTTTATATTTCATCGCTACTCCACTTGCGTTTGAAGCAAAATCCTTATCAGTGAGAGAAGGACAGCAGGAAAACTTGTGAATATCTTCGTTCAACCGCACCTTCAAGTTCTCAATGTAGCCGTCGTTGATAGACTTGGTAAGCCATTCCGCTTTCGCGTCGCCATCCATTAGAATGACGCGGTTTTCCTTCATTTGGGAGATGTCCTCGGCTTCGGTTCCCATCATACCGTAAAGGCAGAGATAAGCGTCTACAAAGTATTCAAGGTCGTTCAGGTTGTCGCTGACTACCTTATCGTAGGCATCAATCAGAGAAATCACAAGCTCAAAATCGCCGATTTGCTCTTCGTTGTTTTTGTAGACAACAATGGGAACCTCTCCAAATGAATGCGGTCTTTGCTCTATCAATCCCATTGCTCCAATCTCTTTGCGATAAAGGCGAAAGTCGGTTCGGCTATAAACTTCTATGTAAGTAATGGTATTGCCGTTCATAATGTCCGTATCTGTATAGAAGCGAATAAAGTAGAGAAGCTCTTCTTCAATCGTGTTGTCATAGATGGGAATACACTTTGTAGGTTCCAGTCTCTTGAAACGGCATTCGCCATCTTCATCAATATAGAGCAGTTCATAAGCTTCTCCGCAGATGGAAGCATCCTTCGCAAGCTCCGTATTTTCCGCACTTTCATCATTGTAGTTGTTGATTTGCTTGACTTTATCCAATAGTTCGCGGTTTACAGAGCGATAGGCAATAGGTTCGCCCATAAAGTAGCCCGTCATTGTATCGGTAATATAGTGGGCGTAGGGATTGACAATTTTGTTGTTGGGTTTGGAAGGGTCGTTCAGCGTGCGTTTTTGAATATCCTGCTTTCCCTTATAGTAGGCATAGAGCTTTTCACGGCGACTTTCTTCCGCGTGGTTCTTTTCCAAGTATTTTTCTATCATAAATGGAGTTAGTTCGGTCGTGGGGTGTAGTCTATACACTGGTATCACCTCGTTATAGTCCTAATCCTAATTTGCTTATGGTTTGTATTTTCTGTTTTTTCTCCTGTGCCTGAATGGAGTAGCGAAGAGCGTCCAGAGCGTGGTTGTAGCAGTCCTGCGGTTCATTCACATATTCGTTGGTGGCTTTGTCCTTTTTCCACGAATAGTTCTCCAATTCAACAATAAGGTTCCGGCAAGCGGGATTGACAATCAGTTGGTATTGTTGAAGCTTCTGGATGCCTTGGAGAATGGAACCCTGCCCCTTTGTTGCGGGACGAATGCGGGACACGCCTGCCCGCTTGATTTCCTCAATGCTTTTCTGCTCCGCACTATCGGCGATAATGACTTCCTTTTGTAGGTTCTTGTATTGAATGAGGTCGGCAATCTCGTTATTCAACATACCGACTTTGTAATACTCATCTTCTATGTAGATGCGTTTGTTCTCTTCGTCCAGATAGGAAACAACCAGAGCAGAAGGGTCGTTGATATAGCCAAAGTCCAAACCGATCAGGATTTGTCCGCAAGTGTTGTCCTCCGCGGTTTTTGTCCGCCAGTTTGTGTAGATAAGGCGGTCAAGAGAACAAAACTCGCCCAAGGCATAGATGCGATAGTAAGTGGGGTTGGTTTGTTCCATCGCTTCCAGAGAAGCCACATATTCCGCGGGCAAAAAGTGATTGTCGCGATAAGTAGTTTTCAATATAAAAGTACCTGCCGGGAGTTCACCCGCGAACCAGTAGCGGAAGCACCAGTTCGTTTTGCTGACAGGATTGAAGGACAGAAGAAACTGTAAATGCGGTTGTTTTGCCCGCAAACGCAAGTCCAGTTGGGTGAAATCGTCCTGTGTTAGTTCGGTCGCTTCCTCTACCCAGATGTCTGTTATCGCAGTAATGGACTTGATTTTCTCGCTGTCATCCAATCCTTTGAAGAGAATAATGGAGCCGTTCGGCAGTTCAATCGTAAAGGTGGTGCGGTTGACAGAGCAGTAGGGGGTCAGGTTGAATTGGGCGAGAATATCAAGAAACAGTTGAAAAACGCTGTCCTTGATGGTGCGTCCTACCTTGCGAATAACCAGAAGTTTGCGTTTTTCTGCCAGACATTTCAAAAGAAGTTTCTGCGTGATAAAGTGAGACTTGCCCGAACCTGCCCCGCCGTAGTAAACTTCATAGCGATTTGAGTAGGAAAAGAGATAAGGATAGTAGGTATCATTGAAGATTGATTTTTTTAAGTTGAGCTGTAAGTTCATTTAATAACCGTCTTCTCTCTTTCAATGTCGCTATGTATTCGTTGGTAATTAGAATAAGCAATTCATATTCTTTATTTTTTAGCCTAAACATTGCTATCTTCCTCCTCTACATTGATAGTTATGGTAGTTGCGGTGCTTGCTTCTACCTTTGTTTTGCCGTTGTAGTCCAGTCCATCCAGCACATATTGGGTTGCTTTCCAATCTTCTTCGTTCAATTTGATTTCCAGCACTTCCAGTGCCTTGGCTTCAAGGGCTTCAAAGCGGGCACGGCAACGTTTGCGGTATTCCGCCATATATTCGGGCATTTGGCGGTATCGCCAGAATTGCGTGGTGCTGATGCCGGCCTTTTCCGCCACCTCTTCCAGAGAAAGAAGAGGATTAGATAGCCAGACTTCCAAAGAATGCTCCATATTGTTTTCCATTCCCACGTTTGTAGAACCATAATTACCCATTGCGTCTCGCCCCCATACTTTCGCGGATTTGTTTGATCGCGTGAAGAAAGTTATGTATCTCTATTTGCGGATTGTCGCACTTGAATTGCCGAATGGCGGTTGCTACGCCCGCACACTGCGGGAAAACCATATAATAGGTTTGACTTTCCTCGTCCAGAAGTAGCTCTGGAAGCAGATTAGTAGTTGCCATTACATAGGCTCCAAGATTGATTGAGTAGATGCGTTTAGTCGTATTCATATTTCAGTCCTCCGTGTTTATTGACAAGTTCCATAACAAAGTAACCGAACAATTCTTGTCGGCTCCGTCCGGTATTGCCTCATATTCGTGTATTAGTTCTTCAAACTCCATCATAGAAACTCCCCCTCCATTTCGTTGAACCAGTTGAAAGTTCTATGTCTTATATTTCTCATATCCACAAGAATGATTTGTGCGGATTTGAGGTAATCGCCCTCATATTCATAGGTTTCGCGGTAGCGAACAGGATTGTTATTTACGTAATCCCGCAAATCTTTGGCGAGATAGCAATGAAGCAATTCATTTTTGGCATCAAAAAAGCAGATGTAAGTATCATCTGCCATTGTCTTGAACCATCCCTTTTTCCGCTTTTCCACATTCGTGATTGCTTCTAAACAAAGGTTCTTGGTTTCCCACATACGATTATCTGTCTTTACTTCCAAATGAAGTTCTTTGCCGTCTTTGCGGGCGATAAGGTCGTAGCCAAGTTCATATTGGTTGGATACATCTTCTACTTCATAGCCCGCGGAAGAAGCCAATTTCGCGGTAAATCGTTCTCCTAATTTGCCGATTTGCTTCTTTGTCGCAAATGTTCTTCTATCATATTCCATCGTTCATTCCTCCCTTCATATGTGCGGTTTTCTCCGCTCATAAGGGAGGTAGTTGGCATATAGAATATTTGTTTGCTTTTTTCGCGGGAATAGCATTTTTCTCCCGTGCGAAGCAATCCCTTCCTCCCCGCGAGGGGAGGAGGGTGTTGCGAGCGTTAGCGAGCAACGCCCCGGTGGGGTGGAAGGTTCATTCCTGCCCTATTCTTACCTCTTTCGCCCTCTGTTCGTTTTTGGTATGCTTTGACGGGAAAATATTTATATTATTTTATTATTATCTTATATTATCTATATTATTTCTCTATCAAGTTTTAATACCGTGGAGTCCAAGTTTTGATACCATTCATTCCAAGTTTTCATACCATTTTTCCAAGTTTTCATATAAAAAAACAGGAATGGAGATACCGATTTTTGAAATAGTCTTTTTTAGTAATGTGGTTTCTATACAAATGAAATGTCGCAATTTCCGCCGGGAGATAAAAATCTAACTTTTTCCCGCGGATAAAGGGAAGGTTTATGCCTTCCCCGCGAAAAACTCATATACTTTCTCTTTTACGATTATCAGATAGCCGGACGCAACTAATTCTTCTATAGCTTTGTAATATTGTGTTCTGCCAATTCCTATTTTCTCTTTCAGCAAATTAGGCGTGATATAGCTTTCTCTTGTATCATTGAGATAGAACCAGATGCCAAAGGCACACTTGTTTAGTCCTTTGAACGCTTCATATATGTTTCCTTCTCCATTGTCTCTATATAGAATAGTCATTCTACATTCCCCCTTGTCTGTGCGTAAAAAGTATAGTGATTGCTACTTGTTTCTACCAAGTAGCCCTTCTCAATCAGTTCCTTTACCGCCGAATAGTAAGAGCTTTTGCTAATTCCGCTTTCTTCGCAAAATGCCTTTTCACTCAATTCAAACTGGTAGCCCTGCTTATTGCCGTAAAAATACATCCATAGCCCGATGCTCTTGTGAGTCAGGTTCCTGTATGCTTCAAAATAAACATCCTTGAATACGCAAATATAATCGTTATCGCCTTTCTTGGGTGCGTTCTTATTTCCTATGCGAATTGTCTTTTGATTTGGACTTGACATTTTCCATTCCCCCTTTCTTCTAAAAAATCATACCGCAATTTGCTGATAAAGTCCAACATCCACTGTTCGTTTACCGAACTCCGCCTCCAAAAAAATATAGGGTAAGGAGTGGCTAATTCCTTACCCGAAAAAAGGAGGTCTGTTATGGCTGTTCTCTTGCCTTCATAGGGTATGTATTTTTCTATATTAGGAGATGAACGCGTTTTTTGCTTCAAAGTAAAAAATCTAACTTTTTCTTTACTGGTACAATTTTTCTCAATCAAAAGTTAAATTGACATAAAGCAGATGTTGTGATACTATATGTTTGTCAAGAGAAACAAAGGAGGATAACACACAATGACTATGAAGGAAGTTAAGGCAGTTACCGCAGAGACCATTGAAAACTACGTTACCAGCTTGGAGCAGGCAGAGTATTGGTATATGCTCGTCACTGAACCCGCAACCATCAGCAAGAAAGATGGTTCTGGAACCTTTCTTCGCAAGAGAACCTTTGAGAGTGCCAGAAAAGCATACTTTGAGAAGTTCTATAATGTCAAGGAAGAAAAAGAACCTCGCGAACTTGAATGTCATGCGGGTGCTATGTTGAATAAGTTCAAGGAGAAGAAAGGATAAAATTCTATGTCTAACTACTATATCTACTACAAAGGTCGCTATGTCAAAGTCATTGAAACGCAGATTGAGTGGAAACCTCCAAAGATTGAGTGGGAGCGGAAAGCCCCCACTCATTTTTTCTTCTTTGACTGAATAGGTGTTTTGTTGATCGCCTTGTAGTAGTAGTTGATAGGAGATACTCGTTCAATTATCTCGCCATTTGGATTGCCGTAATGGTCGGCATAGTGCTTTACCATCTCCAAAGTAGAGTGCCCCAACTGCTTCTGTAAATCAAACATAGAACCGCCGTTCTTGATAAAGAAAGCAGAATACTGATGTCGCAGAAGATGAATAGACGCACTCGCGGGACAATCGTCCTTCAACCGCTTCTTCATATATCGCGTGATAATGTGCCCCAGATTGTCTGGCGTTAGCTGATTGCCATACTTATCTGTAAAGAGATAGTCTGTTTCTGTTGCGTCATACCTCCACATAGAAATGAAATCCCGCAGTTCCTTCACTACCTTATCTGGCGTATAGACAATTTGTGGTTTTCCGCTCTTTGTTTCCTGTATCCGCACATAGCCGTCGTTCAGCATATCCAAATCCTTCATCTGAATATTGACGATGCTTCTGCGTCGGTTGCCAGTGTTGAGTGCGTAGAGAACAATCATCCAGTCGCGGTATTCTGTGTAATTGCGGGCTAAATCCTTTGGTTTCTGTAAGAGGGTGATAATCTGCTCGTCGCTGAATAGCGGTTTTGTCGGCGGATTGACGGGCTTGATTTTCAAGTCCTTTTTCTTGACCGCCCCCAACACCTCACTACAATAGCGGTAGAACGCAGAGAACTTCACCATTTCTTCCCAAACGCTGGTTTTCTTATATCGTTTCTCTAACCACATTCTATATATGCCCTCAAACTCGTCTTTCTCTAATACAAGTAAGGGCACATATGCCAGAAAGCCGTCTATCTCTTCCTGCGTCGCTTTGCTCCCGCAATCTTTGCCCGCCAGACTTGATAGAAACTTATATAGAGTTGAGAACATACTTTCTACCCCTTTAATCGTGGCGGGAGAAAGTCCTTGTCCGTGTTTGTAGGCGATGTAGCGTCGTTTTACCTCCAAAAGCGGGGTTCGCCCGTCAATATTCATTGACATAGCAATGGTTTTGGTAGGCACGGCTTTTGACTGCTTTTCCAGTTCTTTCAATAAATCATCGCCAATTTCTGTCATTATCTCGGCGTGGTCTGGCGAGATAATGGGCTGTGCGACCTGTATGTTAGCAACCAAAACAGGTTTGTTATTCTTACCCATTTACGCATCACCTCTATACAGAATATTCTATCACGGCTTGTCCCATTCGTCAATACTGTCTTTTTAATACCGTTATACACCTATATACATTTTCAGCATAATTTCTCATTTATATGCGATTATAGAGGGAAATATCGTATATATCGCGTATATGATATGTATATTTGATGTTGCGATTTACGTTTTACTCCTACAAAAATCAATCCCTTATTCATGGCTATACGTGAAAAAGTGCCTATTAACAAGGTGTTATGCGTGCTTATCAATTTATACATTTCATTTTGTCGTTTTACTATTTATACTTCTTTTATGCGAATATCATTGATGTCATTCTTGATTTCAGCGAGGGCTTTGCTGATTTCCGCCATTTTTTCACCGTAGTTGGTAAGTAGTTCCTGATAATGGTCTTCGCGGGATTTGTTCTCATCCATAATGCGGTTGATGTACTTATAGACGAACCAGCCGAGAAAGACCACACACGCGATTGGAAAACCAAGGGTTTGAATGATTTGTAGCACATTTTCCATAGTTATATCCTCTCCCATCCATTTGCTGTTCCATAATAGGGCTGAACCCGCACCCAAGCAGAACCGTCGTAGTAATAGACTTCACACTTCTCCCAAGTGGAGCCGTTATAACGATAGACAACTCCGCCATCTTCATAGGTAATGCTGATTTGGGCGACGGAAATCTTCAAATAGTTATTGGAGTAATCGTGCCCGCTCATTTTGGTCTTTTCGCCGTTGTAGCAGACAAGGGCAGAATTACCCGCTTCAAAGTAGACTTTTAGATTGTTGAAGACTTCACCTTCCGTCAAATCATAGGTTTGGATGTTGTCGTAGTAGTTGCCGGACAGGGTTCCCAAATTGTCGCCTACATAGGCAGAACCCCTTACAGAGGTATTTGCCGTTTGATAGTTTGATTTATGGAGCGTAAGAACCTTGGTTCCTCCCTGTCCTGATGCGTCGGCTTTGAAGGCAAGACCAATAGACTTGATGGTCTTGCCCTTTACTGCGTCGCCCAGTCCTTCAAAAACCATAAAGCCCACACGACTGTTGCTTGCGGTCATAGTGCCGGAAGAGTAGGCTCCCTGTGATGCTGAACCGCTCGTCCAATTGGTAGAATTGTATTGGGCGTAGCCGAGGGTTGCGTTCCCCTGATATATTGCCATATATATCTACCCCCTTACGCCATTGGTTTGAGCCAAATCCTGCCAACTTCCGCAGTTGGCTGTGTAGAGGAATAGACTATACCAAGGTTAGTAAGTGCTCCCGATGCGGTTGTGCTCCCTGTGCCTCCAGAAGAAATTGGCAAAGCAGTAGCTAAAGCAAGACTTCCGCAGGATAGTTTGCCATCGTTGCCGAAGTTGAACGTAGAGTAGGCCGATGCGGAAGAATATACGCGTAAGTAAGCACTTGAATAACCGCCCGTAGTAGTATTCATATAGAGCATTCCTAAAGGTGCCCCACTCGCATTCTGTAGCATAACTTGCGGATTAGTATTTGTCTGTGAAACAAATTGAGAGCCATAGCAGGTTCCGAATGCTCGGAAATTGCCGTTGGAAGCGAAAGTGAAGGTGTTGTAATTGGTTGTATCGGTATAAACCTGTAAGTTTACGTTTGAATAGTCTCCGGTAGAGGTATTCATATATAGTTTTCCGAGATTCTTCCCTACTTCGCTTTGGAAAGTAATTGAAGGAAAAGAGTTGGCTTGTGTACAAAAGGTTCCTTTGCTGTAAATATTGCTGTTTACTGTCAGCTTTCCTGTGATGGTTCCACCTGACGTAGGCAAGTAGTTATTGAGCTGGCTTTGAATAGCGGTTGCTGAATAGGTGAACTTACGCTCATCTGTAATGGTTGTGGTGCTTCCATTCTTGACTAAAACAGAGCAGATTGGAAGCTGATTGGCATTCAGTGTTGGCTTTGTTGGGGTTGAGGTGCTGGCTGTGCCCGCGATAACATTCAGCCCAATGACGCGGTTTTCTTCATCCATTTCAAGGACAATGCGGTCATAGCGGTTTTGTCCTGTGCTGGTTGGCGTAAGGCTGAACTGCGTGGCAGTTGTATTGTAGGCATATCTTCCTTCTATATAGGCTTCGCCCGAAGCGATGGTAATGACAAGCCCATTTGCCGTAGGAGCAAACTCATTCAGGGCATTCTTGGAAATGCCGTTGCCGGTAATACCCTTGATGTACTGGCTCCATTCTGCGGAGGTATATTCATAGATGTCTCCATCGCTGGCGGTATAGTCAAACAGACCATAGAACTCACAATTCTTCATAATTATCTCACTCCTTATTCATTAGAGTAGCTGTATTGTTCTCCATACGTTTGAGCTTGTTGGAAAGCGTGTTGGCATCATACCCAAACTCATAGGATAAGCTGAACTCGTTATTCTCATAGACTTCTGTGATGCCAGTCAACCGGAAATCAAGCCCAACCTCCACCAGAGTTCCAATATCGCCCAAATCGTAGTTGGTGCGATAGGCTTTTGCCAGCACATTATAGGGTTCAATAGAGAGCGTGTTTTCCGTTCCGTATTCGGCAAGCTTTTCCTTCCCCCTTTGTGGGAGAAGGGTTGCGTCCTCAACGTCGCGGGCATCTACATAGAGTTCTGTGCGGTTCCAGCCCTTCACGCCATCATTGACATAGATAACCGACCGTCCTACGCCTTCGCCTTGCCCCGCGACAAGAGCATTATTGTAGCCGTGATAGGTTCTTTCCAGTTGCCCGCCCGCGTCTTCGTTCGTAATCAGGAACATACTGTTGCTGGTCTGCTTTATGGTTCTGTCCTTTCCGTGATAGATGCTCCACTGAATGGCGTTTCCCACAACATCCGCCCGCCAACCAATCTCATAGGTTTGAGCGATTTCCATTATCTCGTTCGCCACTGTGCCGAACCGCCCATCATAGGTAATAAGCTCGCTGGTAATGCTGTCGCGTTGAATGGTTCCCGCAATTGTGCGGTCGCTTCCCGCGTTGGTGATTTGCGTTTCCAGTATCTTTTCTATCACTTCTTCGGGCGAAAGTCTGTAATGTAAATAGGCTTGTCCTGTTGGAGGATAAACAATTCTCTTCTGTGCGATGCCCTTCAATTCTACTCCGCTGAATGTGTAGGTTTCGTTCCTGACTTCTACTTCGCCGGTGAGTAAGCCCGCACATCCTTCGCCCGCACTGATAATATCGCAAGCCCGCAGATAGACAACATTCTTACTAAACGCACTGATGGTAAGGCTCCACGAACCAATAGAGGAATAGGAGCGTTCAAAGGTGAAGCTCTCATAATCGTCCACTACGCCGACTAACTTCAATCCATTCTCTGTGTATTGGAAGCATCTGATCTCCATTCATTACACCCCCACATACCAGTTTCGCCAATACAGGCAAACTTCGGGAGAACCACTGCTTGCGGAGAAGGATATGGTGTTCTTTCCGGTTGGCAAAGAGAAAAACGAACTTTCTAAATTGATAAGGTGATAGGCACTTTCCTTCGTGCCGTCCGCTTTGTTGAGTACTACATTTTTGTTGCCATAGTCCGTGGTAATTACCATTGTTTCGCCCGCCGAAAGACTTGTGTTGACTTCTATGAACTCGCCGGTAGTCTGTAATAGAAGTCGCGGTTTGCCCGCACTGCCGGAAAACTCTGCCCGAATAGGAGAGGGAACATCGCCCGCCACTTGAATAGACGCGGACGAACCTCTTGTCGCAAACCGCACGGTATCATTGAATTTGATGGGGAAGGTCAGCCCGCCAATAAAGTCATTCAGCATAACGGCACTTTCTGCGTTGTCAAACCAGAAAGGATTGTGGGCGGTCAACTCAATATTCATCATTATCATCAATCCCATTCTATCTACGGGAGTTGGAACGACGGTAGGCAGGCACTTGATGGACTTGCTGATATAATTGTTGGTGTAGGTCAATGTCCCTTCGCCGAGAAGCGGGTTGAATATCTTGGCAAGCTCTCTTCTCTTTTGATATATTCCTTCTATATTGTTGGCTCTCAACAGGAAGTTGAGATTGATATGTCTTACTCCATAACTAACGCTGGACAGGGTATAACCATTTTGATTATACCCCTTTACCGTAATGGGTTCTATGTCGGAAACGGTCAATCCATCATAACTGTCAATCAGGTAATCGCCCCTGTAATCTATGGTTATGGAGTTGCCGAGTGGACTGGTATAAACAAACTGTTCCATCAGGCAAACACCTCCGCGAGTTGCTTATTCATTTTTCTGATTTGCTGTTGCTGTTCGTAGGGAGAAAGAGTTCGTGAAGTGAAGTTGTTGATCTGATTGATGGTCGTATTGCCTTGGCGGGCAATATTGGTTGTATTGGCAGGCGAAACCTTGTAGTCTGCGTTGATAACGCCTGTGCCCGCGGAGATAATGGAGCTCATATTCTTCTTGGTAGACTTCAAGAGCGAAGGCATATAATCGTCCATACCAACCTCAATGCCTTCCATAAAGGGTTCGCCAATGAGTTTTCTGGTTTTGCGGGATGGAGAGTGAATATCAGCTTCTTTCTGTGCTTCGTTTACTGCTTGCCTGATAACCTGTCTCGCCTTTTCCGCAATACGGTCAAGCCATCCATCCAATCCATTGTAAATGCCTTCCCCCATATTACTGCCTACGCTGTTGCCTGCGTCGTTCGCAGTAGGAGCAAGTCCGACAACATCGTTCATACATACTCGGTTCAGTTCAACGACATTGGTACAATTCTGTTCTACCATTGCTTCTGCCGTTTCACAATAGCCCTGTAAACCGAGAACGCGGTCTACCTGTGCTTCGCCTTCTGTATTCCCAATTTCCTGTTGCTGTGCTTTCATGGCAAGCAATTCTTGGGTGTTATATCCGCTTGTAATGCTGGATAGGTCAGTAAACAACTGTGTTTCTGCGTCTTTTCTCACCTGATTGGCTTCATCTGTAATCGCCTGTTTATCGGCTTCCTGTGTTCTCATCATTTCGGCCAGTTGGAAGCCAAGCTGATATGCGTCATCATGTATTTGAGACGCATATGTTGCTAATAGTTGTTCTGTTCCGCCGTAGAAATCTACTACGGTTTGTAGCCCCTGTGCGGAGAACTGTCCCATTTGTTCCATTGCCAATCCAACATTTTGTCCGTTCTCATTCAGGAAAACAGTAAATTGAGAAAGGGCTAATTGCTGTTCGCCTATCTTGACAATGTTCTCGTCAACAGATTGACGTCCCTCCGCTTCTTTGGCGTTGGCATCCTCTATCGCGGAATTGTAGGTATCATACGCACCGACAACCTTATTCTCCATATCGTCGCCGATTTGCGTCAAGCCCTGATTGAGAAGTGCCGTATCGCCCGTCATTGCTTCGGTGCTGTCCGCACTTGTATCCATCGCTTCTTGAATGCGTCCGCTCGCTTGAGCTACCGCTTCCGCTCCCGTGGCGGTTTCGGTGATTACTGGATTTATTTGAGCCATAGCATCGTAGAAGTCCTGCCACGCTTGCGTATCATTGGATGGGTCGCCGTCATTCAATACCTGTGTCAGTTTGGTATAAGCCTCGCTGTTTGCGTCCAGATTAGCGGTCAATGCCTGACATTGACTATTTACCGCACGTAAACCCGCATCCCTTTCTTCAATGGAAATCAATCCGGCATTGTATGCTTGAAGAATGCTGATTGCCTGTGAAGCGGAAAGAGTAATGATGTAGTTCTTCTCTTTTTCCAGCATTGCGTCAAAGGCTTTGCCAAGTTCTTCCATTTCTCCAACCCAGTTTTGCGTCTGCCCGATTGCGGTTCCAAGTGCCGTCAGTACACCGCCTTCTCCATCAAGGTTAGATACAGAGAAAGAATACTCTATATTTGTATCTATGCCCGCAATCTCCGCACACTTCTCATAAAGGGTTTCCGCCTGCGTCTGTGCGTCGCCCGTTTCAAACTCGGCTCGTGGCTGGATAACCTTATCATTATAGGCTTCCAAGGCGGTCAGACTTTCATTCAGCTTATCTGCTTCTTCAATCGCGTCGTCGGCTTGTCCGGCAAAGTTGGCAATCGCCACGCCCAGTGCGGTCAAAGCACCAATCACTATTGTAATCGTCGCTACAACCGGATTTGCGAACAGTAGCGTCATCGCTCCTTGAAGCTTCCCTATAATAGAAATGATACCGCCTATTCCGCCGATTAGTGCGGGAACAATCGCAATAATCTCGCCCACGGTAATGATAACTCGCTTTGCCGTATCGCTCAAACTGCGGAACCAAGATACCACATTATTCAGCGAAGAAACAATACTTGTAATAGCAGGTTCCAACAGCTTGCCAAAGGAAGCTCCAAGTTCCTTGATGTTCTGTCCTAACTTTCTCGTCTGGTTTGCCAAACTATCGCCGGTTCGCACAAAGTCGCCCTGTGCGTTCGCCGTCATAGACATTACATATTGATAGCGAAGCATAACCTTCTCGGCTTGGGTCATATTCTTATAGGTAGTAGACAAACCTTGGTTCATTGCGAATGCTTCAAGGTTGGCTTCCGTCATTACAATACCCATTGCCTTCAAGCTTTCTGTTTCGCCGGTATAGATGGCTTGAAGGGCTACGTTCGCCCGCTCAATGCTGATGTTCTTGAAAGAAGCCATATCCGCTCCCAGTTGAACCAAGCTCATTGACATTTCGCTTGCCTGTGCGGTTGTAAGCCCCATTGATGTGCCAAGGTCGCCATAGGTAGAAGCCATATTTAGAGCGGTTTCCTGTGCCAGTCCCATATTTTCTACCGCGGTTTCGCTCCACTTGATAACCGCATCGCTCATCCCGCCGAATACGACTTCTGTTTTGCCGAGTGTTTCTGTAAGGTCGCTGGCAAGCTTTACGCAGGCGGTTCCAATCGCCGTAAGCGGTACGGTAATTGCCTTTGTAAGTTTACCGCCCACGTCGCTCATTGTTTTGCCGGCTTCTTTCCAGCTATTCTCTACTTTTTTCTTCTGCTCTTCCGCAACTCTGCCTGTTTCTTCTATTTTTTGTTTGGCTTCTCCGTTTTCAACCTGAACTTTGACTTTCAGGGTTGCTAAATCTAAATTAGCCATTAGATACCACCTCTTGATGCTTGAAAATCTCGCAAGGCACTAAAATCCATTTCAGTGGTATTTAGTCGCTTACACTTCTCCAAATATTCCCTTCCTTCCTGTGTAGAATTGAGTTCGTCCATATAATCGTTCTTCACCATCAAGAGAAAAACATCACACGGCAATTTCAATACTTCGTTATAATCCAGCCCGCTGTAATGAATGACGCGGTGGATAGAAGGCATCAGTTCTTCTCCATCGCTCGGATTCTCGCGGGCTTCGTCGGGCAAGGAAGGGATGGTTAGTTTGGGTCGCTCTGAATGCCGGTAATGAAGTTGCTGTATGCGTCAATGATTGCGGTTTTCATTCTCATCGGCATTTCCTCCACCATTTTTTCTTCAAAGACAATACCTGCGTCGTTGCTATTCAGAATCGCGAGAACCAGAGCGTTGAATGAACTCATAATCTTTTCCGGTTCGCTGTTTTCGTTGATGTTGCGTAGCTGTAGCACGCGAATAACCATCATCTGTGTTGGCTTCATAATGTGAATGAGCTTGCCGTCCGGCATAGTAATGTCTAATGTTTCTTCCTTGAATACTGAAAGGTCTAAAATCTTACCCATATTCTCCATCTCCTATAAAAATAAGGGAGCTACAATCGTAGCCCCCTTTTATATTATGCGGTTTGTAGGTCTTCTTCAATAATTACAAGAGTTCCGTTGTCATCGTGTCCAATGGCTTTGAACTCTGCGTCTACGACGGTTTCCTTGTCCGCGGTGAAGGCAAGAGACAGCCCCGCTTCGTTGGTTCCTACGATGCCTACGCGGATGTCCTTGCCATCGCTCTTGGTATGAACGAAGACAACAGCGAATTGTTCCATTTCGCGGGCACCATTACCGCCAAGTTTGAGAGTGTTCTTCGCGGTCGTAGTGGTATAATTCTTATTGCCGATAATCTTGTTGAGTGCTTCAAGGTTCCAAGTAAGAATACCGCTTTTTAGAGTGGCTTCTTCGCTGGTGATGAAACGCTTATAGACTTGGCATAGGTCATCCTTTACTTCATAGGTAGAAGGCTTATATTCCAAAGACGCTCCACCCTGAATTAGACCAACCTGATTGCCCGCGACCGCAATGGTAGAAAGGTCAAAAGTTTCATCGGTTAGTTTCGCAATATAGAGTTTGCCGGAACCTAATACAATATCCTTTGTCATTGATATACACCTCGTTTTAGTATGTCAAAGTAGAGAATGCGGTGCTGTTTCATTCTATCGTTATCATAGAGCGTTCCACCGCCGTTGAGTTCTACCTGTAAAATGTCGTTTGTCAATGGGTTGTCCCCAAGGGTTAGAATAAGATATTTGATGCGTTCTTCAATCTGTGCGGTTTTTGATACTGTGCCCGCAATGATGGTAATTTGTAATCGGCACTGTTCTGTAATTTTGTCGCTCAACGTAGTATGAAAGGAATAAAGCACGCAGTCGCCCAGATAGTCGGTATGTGTTGGGTAAATATGGCTTCCTACTAACTTCTTGAGTTCCTCATCTTCTAACATAACCTGTATCAGTTCAAGCATTTCCTCAACACCTCCGTAAAGTAATCTAATATGTGCGGTTGAACCGCGTCGCGGGCTTCTTCCAGAAAGGGAGTTGGTTTTGTTCCGCTTGTGCGAACGTAGGTTTGCTTCGCTTCGTCAAAATAGAACCACGGAACATCCTTGCGACCGTTGCCCTCGCGGGCGTAAATACCGGTTCCCTGATGGACGTAGGGAGCATATTCAAGCGTGGTTCCCACATAACCGACAATATCATTTCCATCTTTGCCGACTTCAGTAGTAATGGAGCTTCGCAATGCTCCCGTATTGACAGGACAGCGTTCCTTCGCTTCCGCTTCTATCGCAAGTCCGGCATTCAGGACGGCGTTTTCAAACTGTTCGGGCATCTTTTCTACCAGAGTATTCAACGCCTGCTGTAATTCTCTATCGTCCCATTCAATATTCATTTTGCTATACTCTCTTCAGTGGATAGCATCAGTTGGTTCATTCGGCGTGTAGGAATTACATAGGTAATAAGGTAGGTTTGCCCGCCCGCGGTAATTTTGTCGCCTTCGCAGGGTCGCTTGTCTTTGGTAAGTGCGGTATGCGTCGCCCGCACGGAGAGAACCTCATTCATAACCTCCATCGCCCCAGTGGCAACAGAAATTGCGATTTCTATTGGTTCTCTATCTTCCGTCCAAGAAACAATCTGTTCGTTGTATGCGTCCGTTTCTACCATTCTCCGCAAAAGCTTCCCTTTTTCCATTCTCCGCATCATAGCATCTTCACCCTGCGATAGCGGTTGAGTGCCTTTATCAGTTGCGGTGAATAGTTCGCGTATTCTTCGCTGGCTCCGCTGTAAGATTGAGATTGTAGTCCCTCTGTGCCGAGAAGGTTATACTTCACAACCGCCATTTCTATAATAACATTATTGGCGGTTTCGGGAACTTCATCACGGTTGGTGTATTGAAGAAACTCATCTCTCGCCTGCTCCAAGAGCAGTTCAATCAAGCTGTCCTTGCCTGTATCATCTATTTCTAACCCGAGTAATAGCTTTGTTTTCTCAAATTGATTCATCCTCAATTCCCCCTTTTAGAGGGAAGGGAAGGTCAAGTCCCTTCCCTTGAATTAGGCAGTCGCCTCAACAATCTTACGTGCCTTGGTTGCGTCGGTTAGTGCGACAACATAATAGGTGCGTAGGTAGACGGAGTTTTGACGCTTATCTGCGTTGCGGTCTTGCTCTACCTCTACGTCCTGCTTCATAAAGCAGGTGATAGCTTCCTTCGTCATCAGGTAAGCACAATTCTTGGTTTTGAGTGCCTTGGAGACGATAACAGGAATGCCCGCAATCGTGCCGACCATACCGTTATAAACAACTTCGCCCATTTGAGCGTTCTTGTAGTCCGCGTCCTTGCGGATGTTGGCTTTCCATTCCGGAGAGATAATGAGGAAGAGCTGGCTTTCATCCTCAACATTCATATCGCCGATAGCATCCGCGATAACGGAATAGGAAATCGTGCTGTTCTTCGCAAACTCGGTCTTGCCGACAAGTTCCTTTGGATTGGAAGTTGCTCCATCAGTGGTCGCAAGAGCGGTATAGAAGTCGGCGGTTAGCTTGTTCGCCATAACTTGGGTCGCACCATCGCTCATATAGCCGACAATCTTATCATCCTTCATAGCGTCCTCATCATAGTAATCAAACGCCTGTTGAAGGGCGAGAACGGTATAATCCTTGCCTACATAGGAGATTGAGCCACGCTTATTGGTGGTGTTGCCTACGCCAACCGCGAGTGCTTCCGCTTCGCCGGAATAGGTATAAGTGTTGATGGTTTTCTTCATACCCGCGGTTTCCGCAAGAGAAGTGTCAATTGTCATTAGAGAGCGGGCATTGACTTTGGTAGTAAGTAGTTCGGTTGCTTTATCAGCAATAACAGCATTGCTATATACGACGTTCGCCATTATAATCACTCCATTAGTGTTTTAGTTTGTTATATAATTCAGGATTGTCCCTATATAGTTCGTTTCTCTCTGTAAGGGACATCTTTTTGAACTTTTCGCGGGAGAGTTCATCCGCACTGCCGGTTCCTACGGTAGGCTTGCCGGTCGCCAAACGACGCTTGACTTCTTCCGCGACGGCCTGCTTGAATAAGCGGTCAAGGGTATCAATGCGGGCTTGGCTTTCTTCAAGGTCTTCGCTGATTTGGATTAGGTCGGCAAACTCGGCAGACAACCCGCGAGAAGATAAAACGCTTTTGAGTTCGCTCTTGTTCTTCTCAATCTCGTATTGTGCCAGTTTTTCGGTAAGTTCCTGAATACGCATATCCTTTTCAGCGGTCGCTCGTTCCTGCTCGTCCAGTTTGGATAGAGACAGCTTCTTCTCATAATCCTTTGCCTGCTTTTTTAGAGCAGAAGAAACGCGTCTGTCGCTCTCTTTTTGTAGAAGCGACATAACCTCTTCTTCGGTATAGGTTTTCTTCTCTTCTTCCTGACCCTGCTCCGCAGTTTCAAGATTGATATTTTCTTCCATATGTTTATTCCTCCAAAAATAAAAGTAGTGTGCCGGAGCACACCCCTTTTTTTCAGTTGCGGAAAACCGCCCCTGTCAATGGCTATGTAATTTTAGATAGGCGAAATTATACGCTTTTTCCGCCGGGAATAACTCCGTGCTTTTTACATTTTTCGCACATAGCGAATAACTTGTCTCTGTCCTCTTCTTTGACTAAATCATCATCCCTGAATGCTCTCATTGCTATAAAATACATATCATAGCATTCGTCAGCATCTACTACTTTATGATAGTAGGGACAAACCCACTTTTTTACTTCCTCCATTTTTTCTTCACCTCTTTGAGTAGTCCAGTTATATTCTCATCAAACAAGGAAGCCGGAAAAGCTGTAGCTAAACCACCATTATCTAATACAACAGACGCACCATCATTAGACAGATACATGGTTTTATCTTCGCTTTGTTGAAAACATATAATTGCGGTATCTACATAATGCTGTGCGTCTTCAAGCGTTATTCCACGCTTCATTAGTTGTTTATCCGCGTGTGTTCCTCCGTGGGTAATTGTCGCCCTCTTTGGATTGATTGCCTTCCCGTATTTAGGGAAAGAAGCACTCAATTCCTCCAAGTCCTCTTCGCTAAACTGGATTATATCACGCTTTACGGGCGTAGTCAAATCAATGACAGGAGCATAGCAACATACGCAGTTGGGGTGGCGTGGCAAGGTTGGTTCCGTTCCTATATCAAATATCTTGCCGTCAAGCGAATGGCAATCACATTTGTCCGAGCAGGTTCCTCCGTGGAGATACTTCACCTGCCGAACGCCTGCCTGCTTGTAGGCATCCAGAGAAGCGGAGTTGTATATATGGCTGGTTTCCGTTCTTATCAGTCTGTCCGCCACGCGATAGGAAACTCCAAACTCATCTCGCAGTTGTTTCTTGATTTCAGTTGGATTTTTGCCGAGAACAATCATATCGCTGATGGATTTACTAACCTTCTCTGCCAGAGC
>OIYG01001296.1_pt1 | contig 19375 bp, 14 predicted proteins | sample 1587861 | NCBI WGS metagenome assembly OIYG01 (sample SAMN03283272) | human gut metagenome | biome: human-associated habitat; material: feces | host: Homo sapiens | place: Peru | collected 2012 | reverse complement strand
TCTGCTTTTTCTAATAAAAAAATCAATTACTGTCAATAATTGATTTATGAATTGATTTATGAATTGATTTTATTTTGAAAATCTTTGAAAATTTTTTCAATTAAATCTCTTCTTTTAAGATTTTTAAATACACCTTCCATCTGAAGAAAATATTTTATTGCTTGATCTTTGTCTAAAAATTCTTCGTATAAAAGTTTATCTCTAGTTTCTTTGTCATATTTTAAAGTGGAGTAAAATTGGTATACATATTGAGGATTAAATATATCTTTATTAACTGTACGAACAATTTTTATTGTGAAAGCGTATCCATCTTTTTTAAAAACTTTAGAATTTAAATATTTTTTATTATAATCAAGTGAATTAAATTTGTTTTTCCTTAGTTTAAATTTAATTAGTTTTAATAATGAAGGATTATTATCTATCTCTTTAAAGTAACCTTTTTTTAGCTTTTTAGTTTCATTAATTAAAGTGTCTAAATAAGGGATAGCTTGATCAATTTCGCTATTAATTGTGTATGAAAAATCTTCATTATCTTCTGTATTGTATTTCATTAATTAACCATCCTTTAGCAATCTTTTAATAGATTATTATATATTTTTTCATATTTTTTAGCTCTCATTATTAGGATTTCAAAATTTCCTGTGATGTGTTGTATTCCTTTTTGATTTATTACATCATCAAACATGTAAAATAATCCATAAGCATGATTATTAGCAATACAAATTAATTTTAATATATAAAATAATTTACTAACATTTTCATTTGAATTTATATTTAAATTATTAGTTTCCCAAAACTCATCAACACTCTTTACTCTTTTTTCTATTTGTTCTCCTCTTTCAATAATAAGAGGTTTATAACCAGCCTCTGCAAGCATAAATGCTGAAAACAACCCAGCAGGACCACTTCCTATTATTACAGATCTTATATCACTATTTCTCTTTAAAACATACCTATAACCCTCATCCGGAGTCCTAAGCACATCTTTATCCTTTACCATAGATAAGATCTTCTCCTCTTTCAAAGTCTTAACATCAATCTCATAAACATAAAATATATTATTTTTATCTCTCGCATCTATTCCCTTTTTACTTATTCTTAAATCCAAAATATCATTCTTATCAATATGTAACCTTTTTGAAACTTTATGTTTAATAAAATCAGTATTATCCTTATCTGGACTTATCCTTAACTGTCTTATTCTTATCATAAATTACCTCCAGCTAAAAGTCCCGTTATAAAAGCAAAAGCAAGATTATATCCACCACAATCCCCTGCTACATCAAGAACTTCTCCTGTTATATATAAACCATTAATTATTTTAGATTCCATAGTATCTAAATCTATCTCACCTAAAGACACTCCCCCAACACATATCTGAGAACTATTATAATCTCCTAAAGAATGAATATTAAATTTAAAACTTGTCAAATAACTAACTAAAGTCCTCTTATTATCAATACTTAATTCATCAAACGACATATTCCTATCTATATGACATAACGATAAAATAAGAGATACTAATTTATAATTTAAAAACCCTTCTAAAACAAAATATATACTTTTATTTTTAAACTTATCAAAATAACTACTCGGATCATCACAAAATGGCATAAAATTTATTCTTATCTGATAACTACCAAAATCTCCTCTTATAAGATTACTTAAATTAAAAACACACATACCACTTATACCATCCTTTGTAGCCTGCATCTCTCCAGATTCTTGTTTTATTAAATTATTATTCTTATATAAAGATAAAGTAACCATACTTCTTACACCATTCCACTTTTCATAATATTTATCTTTTCCTATTAACTTTACAAGCCCAGGAGATATTTCATTTATAGTATGCCCAAGTCTTTCAAGTAAAGAATACATATTACCATCTGATCCTGTCTTTGGATAAGCCTTAGAACCAGAGCTAACAATTACCTTATCACAAATTATTATTTCATCATCACATGAAATATAAAACTTATTTTTATTCTTCTTTATATCATTAACATAAGACAAAGTCCTTACCTTTATATTTAATCTTTCAAGTTCATAACAAAAAATATCTCTTATAGAAGAAGCCTGATTAGAATACGGATAATAATAACCATTATTTACTCTTGGAACTATTCCTAAAGAAGCAATATAAGATAAAAACATATCTTTATTCTTTTCATTTATTATATTCTTTAAAAGTTTCTTATCAAAAGAACAATAATGATCAATATTAAAATCATCATTGAAATAATTACAACGACCATTACCTGTTATTAATAATTTCTTTAAAACCTTATCATTTCTTTCAAGAATTATTACATCATGGCCACCTCTTTTAGCAGTTAAAGCCGCTATAACCCCAGAAGCTCCTCCTCCTATTACTACAACCTTCATTTAATTACTCCTCTCTTAAAGCCCCTATTACTAAAGTATTTTTATACGATCCATCATAACCAGACTCTACATTACATGTCTGAAGTATCATTATTTTGGAATTATCATTAAGACTAATACCAGTATCATAAATTGATTTATTCTTTAATTTATTTATATGCTCTAAATACGTAAGCCCATTATAATTATCCAAATTCACATAATCAAAATCCTCACTTTCTACATATACTGAAAAAATATCATATATATATTTCTTGTCACTATAAAAATAAAAATATGAATGTTTCTGATAATAACTCTTTTTTATATACTTATCAAGATACGTAAAAGGAATTTTATTCCCCCTAGTAGAATTATGTCCATAAATTAATATCTTCTTATCACCAAAACTATTTCTATAATCCATGAATACCGATCCTAATTTACTTTCATTCTTTGATATATCATGATTTAAATAAAACTCATTGTCATTATGTTTAACTATAACAGTTTTAAAAACCTCCGGTATCTCTAATACTCCCACTATCTCATCATTATTGTATTCATTTCTCAAAGAAGTTACTAAATTTTCCTGTTTTGTATCTATCTCTTTTGAAAAATTAAAATAAGAAAGACTAAAAAAAATAAAAAATGATATAACAAACGAAATAGAAAAATATATAAAGAATTTTTTCATAAATACCTCCAAAACTTGCCTTTATTTTAACACAAACACATAGAATCAATCAAGATAATATATTTACTTTAATTTCATATCATTAATTAGGTGATTAAATGTTAAAAAACAAGAGATTACTCCTTTTTATAACAATGCTTGCTTTAATAATAATTGGACTTATTATGATTTATTCAGCATCATATATATGGGCATCATATAAATTTAACGATAGTTTAAAATACGTAAAACAACAAGGAATTTTCATAATTATAGGAATAACATTATCATATATTATCTTAAAACTAGATAGTAATTTTTTTTATAAACATTCAAAAAAGTTTTTAATAGGATCGTTCATTTTACTTATCCTCGTTTTAATACCAGGAATAGGAGTAATCAGAAACGGATCAAGAAGTTGGTTCGGAATAGGATCATTCGGCGTCCAACCAAGTGAAGCAATGAAACTTGCTCTTATAATATCATGTTCTAAGTATTTAGGTAATAAAAATAAAGTTAATAAATCCCTAAAAGATATATGGAAAGTTCTAGCTCTTACAGGACTTGCTTTTCTTCTTATAATGCTCGAACCAGACTTTGGTACCGGAGTAATACTAGTTATGACAATTATTGCACTTTTATTTATATCCGGATTAAAAAGTAAATACTTTAAAATATTTATGATTATAGGAGCAATAGGAGCAGCAATCCTTATAATACTCGCACCATATAGATTAAACAGAATAACCTCTTTCATTAACCCATGGAAAGATCCCTTAGGAAGCGGTTTTCAAATAATACAAAGTCTATTCGCCATAGGACCTGGAGGACTATTAGGATTCGGATTCCTTAATTCTAGACAAAAACACTTCTATTTACCAGAACCTCAGACAGATTTCATATTCTCAGTTATATGCGAAGAATTTGGTATAATTGGAGCCTTAATCCTAATAATGCTTTTTACACTACTTATCACTTTAATAATAAAACTTGCACTAGAACAAAACAACTTATTCAAAAAATATGTAATATTTACCCTAGGTTTCCAAATGATATTTCAAACAATACTTAATCTATCAGTAGTGATAGGACTTATTCCCGTAACAGGAGTTACACTTCCCTTTATATCTTATGGTGGTAGTAGTCTACTAATCTCAATTATAAGTATCAGTATTATACTTAACTTAACAAAGAAAAAGCAATCATAAACAACTTATGATCACCTTGTTTTCTTTAATATTTATAATATCATACAATCTTATATTTTTATCTTGACTTACCACAACTTTGATCCTGTTTATAAGAATATAACCTATCTAATTGTTCTGATGTAATATTAATTACTTTCCCACCTTTAGGATTTATCTTTACCCCTCCAAATACTATCCATATTGCATCAAGTGGTATCTGTGGTATTCGAGCTTCTCCATCTGTAAATATTATTTTATTCTCAACTCTTCTAGAAAAAGCATTTATAGCAACATCAAAATTAGTCCCACCACCACCTTGAAACTGCATGTTTTCTATATCTTTTTCTGTTTTTATTTCATTAAATCCATAAAACTTTGTATCAAAACAACCAACTTTTAGCTTTGAGTGTTTCAATATATTTTTACACTCTCTTAAAAAGTTCCTTAACAAGACCTCATCTATAGAACCACTTGTATCCAAAACAATTTCTGTCTCTGGCATTGGCTGTTCTTCTAAATTAGCAGTAACTACTCCATCTTCTAACGTAGCATTCTTATAAGACCAATCAACATTGTATTTAATAGCTTCTCTCAAAACATATCGCCAATCAATTATAGGACTAGCAGTACCTATATCAGTAACTGTTCTAATCCCTCCATTCGTTGAGGTACCTGCTTGTGATGCCTTATTTAAAATCTCTTCTTTTAATTCTTCTAGCTGTTTCTTTTTATCTTCAAGATTTTTTTTAAAAGCATTTTGTTCTCCCATTTCCTCAAATTCTTCTTGATTCTTTTCAAGCTCAGTTTCTTCATTTTCATGTTCTTTATGTTTCTTTACTGCCTGTTTCCACATACTATGAGAATCATGTCCAACATCTTGTTCTGTTTTATCTTCCTTCGAATTACCTTGTTGCTGATCATCTCGTTGTTTTTCCTGTAATAACTTCTCATATAATTGCTCAGCATCATAATTAATAGCATCCTCTATATCAACACCACCAGGTGCCATTTTTAAGCCATCTCGCTTTAAAAACTGATTAATAACAGCATCAGTAGCAATATTCCATAACATAGGATCTTTATCTTTGCTTCTTAAAACATGATTAAATGCAATATGACACACTTCATGAGCCATTATAAAAGTTTGTTCTTCAACACCTAATCCTTTTAAATACTCAGGATTATAATATATTATTTCTCCATCTGTCGCCGCGGTCGGTATATCATTACTTTCCTTATAACCAACATTTGCTACAATACTCCCAAAAAAAGGATACTTTACAAGCATTTTTCTTTTTAATGCTGCTATATTATTTTCCATATCTCACACCTCAAACTCGTGCAACTAATGAAAATATATCTTCACTTATTTTATCTTTATTTATTTCACTAGCAGTAACAATTATTACACAATTTTTAGGTAATTCAAATGTTGATATTTTTCTATATTCTAATAATTCACAAAATTTTAATTGTTCTTCCTTCGAAATAGTATCAATCTTATCTATTACTAATATTTTACTTCCATTTGAACTCAATATTTCACTAAACCATTTAGGAGGCATAAAATTAGTTCCTTCATAATGTCCATTTAACTCTTTTACATCAATATCCACAGGTAATATAACCGAATTTTCTAAATCATCAAAAAAGTTAAAATCAACTAATATTGGAGCAACATTTGCTTTAATATATGATAATATCATTTCTTTTCTTTTTTTCATTATCTAGCCATTCCTCCTTCTTGAGCTTCTGCAAGTTTTGCCTCTGCTATTCTTTCTAACCTGCTTTCTTCTCCATGTGTCCACATAGAATCAAAAAATGCAACAAATTCTTCTCCTAATTTCGCAGCAAACTCTCTCACCTTTTCCAGATTATCATCATCTACTCTTGATAATCCCATAACTGTTGCATATCTTTCAGCAGAATTTAATACTTCTATATCCTGACTAGTATAATTACCATTTATCACATCTTCTAAAGTTATAACCGGTTGATTACAAAACTCAACAAATTCTCTTGTTATATCCTCGCCTATCAATGCTCTTAATACTTCTGGATTCTCCGTTGCATAAAGCATTTTAGAAGCCATTTCCCACTTTCTAGGATCAGCATTAGGTTTCTCACCATCATACTTACTACGGAGTGTTTCACCTTTCTTATAAGCAATATAAGAATAAATTGCTGGATGTATATTATTTTCACTTGCCCACTTTAACCAACTTTCAACTGTAGTTTTTATATACACATGTGCAAACCTATTAAACAATGGTTCTGCTAATTGATTCGCAGCCAGTGAATCATTCATATCATTACCTGCAGCAACAATTCTAGCATTATCTGGCAATTTCCAAATTCCATTTACTTCCTTATCTAAAACTATATTAAATGCTATACCTTGGATACTAGGCAATGCATTTGTTAACTCATCCAAGAATAAAATATGATATCTATCAGGTTCCTTTTCACATTTTTCCTCTAGTTTTTTAAGCCAACTTGGTTTTATATCTATCATTTCTCCAGTTTCCTGATTATAAACACTTTTTCCATTTAAACTTTCTGGAGTTGCATTACGAAGATATATTATTTCACACGTTGGATCTATTTGTTTTACCCTTGCTGATTTACCTTCAGAAGAAGGACCATGTAAAAATACCGCAACCCCACTTTCTATTGCTCCTTTCATTATTTCCTCTTCACTTACTTGTTTAGTTTTAAAGCCATAAGGATTATTTCTTTTTTTCAAACTATTTTCACCATCTTCATATTTATTAAGCACCCCAGCTGGTATCAACTCTCGAAGCATATATGTATTAAGATACTTAAACATTACTGTATTATTAAAATCACCATCGTAAGAATCTTTACAAAAAAATACTACTCCAGAAAGAAGTGCCTTTTCTGAAATTAAAAGTTTTGTTTTATCATCTATTAACCATTTAACCGGCGATACTTCTACCCAAACATAATCACCATTTTTATATGCCTGTCCATTTGAAAACACAATTTTAGAATTACCTGTCATACAGGCTTGTACACGAATATAATTTTTTCCCAGATGTCTATATTCTTCATAAGTTATAAGTTTTAAAGGATTATCCAACCTAGAATTTAATGTATAACTTCTACCTGTTTTAATCATTCCTATTTTATATTGTTTTTCTAACTCTTCTTGAACACTTTTATCAACAGCATTCTGAGGATACTCTCCGTATTTAACCTCTTCTACATTATTTTCTCCCTTTACTCTCGGTAAAACTTGAGATAATATCGAAGAAAACTTCAAAACCGGGCGAATACCATAAAATCTATCAAGAGGATAAACAGTTTGCCAATCGTGACCATAACTAAATGCAACAGGAAGCTTCTTCCTAGTAGATTTAGTCCAATAATCAGCAGTAAACTCAGGTGGGTCACTCCGAGTAGGATAACGACTAATAGTGAACGTACCCCCAGTTAAAATAAATAAATCCGTAAATTGTGCACAAGAACCATATTTATCAAATACTTCTAGTCTTTCTTCATTCTCATCTCCCACAATTTGCCCTTTAGACAACAAAGTTAATTCTTGATCCATCTTTATACACCTCAATTATATATTATCATATAAATTTATCTCTGTCATATTTTTCTCTTTTATTTACGTCAAGCTTTAGATAACTACCATAAATTAGAACAAAGAAAAAACATTAACATATCATGCGATACATTAATGTTTTTATTTTAATTATTTTTTAATACTCTAACAGGAAGTACTACTGATGAAGCTGATAATACTAACATAAGTAATATTTCTATTAAATTAGAATCATTTTTATTATCAATTCCAGTTTTAGGAGGTAGTATTTCTATATTAGTTTTATTTACTGGAACCTTCTTTTCCTCTTCTTTTAATGTATTAATTATATTATAACCATCATAAGAAGTTATATAACCATTTACTTTAAGTTCTTCTAGAGTATAAATTATTTCTTTTCCATCTTTATACTTATCTAAATTACTTAATATGAACATCCAATTATTATCCTTTGTTAGAGTTATTTGTGTAAATAAATTACCATTTGCAAACACATTTACATTAATAAAGTCAGGTCTTTTATTAGACTTATTATTCTTATCTAACCAAGTCTTAGTAACTTTTAAATCCCTTTTCTCTACTTCATGTGTGTTTGTTATAGTAGCACTTAATTCCTTAGTTTCCTTTGTAGTTTCTTCAGGATCAGGAATATTTGTTGTATAACCTTTTACTTCATCTTCTACTAAACTATACTTAATAGCTATACCACCATCTTTATATTTTGGTAAGTTTTTAAATACATATGTCCAGTTATTCGAAGCATTCAATACTTTAAAATCAACTTTTACACCATCAGCATAAAGATTGACTGTTATACTATCTGGTCTTATTCCATCTTGATTATTTTCATCATCCCATGTTTTAACACCAGAAATTTTTATAGTTTCAGGATTATAAGTATTTATTATATTATAACCATTTATAGAAGTATTATAATCTTTTACAGCATTTTCACTTATTGTATAATTTATAAGTTTTCCTTTACTATATTCTGGAAGCCCTTCAAAACTATAAGTCCAGTTTGTATCTTCAGAAACCTTTGTAGACTTTTCTACTACAGTTTCATCTCCTATCATACCTTTCAAATTAACTGTTATTTCATCTGGTCTTCCATACTTATTATCATCATCTTTCCAAGTTTTTGTACCACTTACTGTTACATCTTTTGGATTATGAGTATTAATAATTATAAAATCATTATTTTCGTCACGAGCCTCAAGATAATGTTCTTTAGTTTTACTATCTACTTCTTCAGATACTGTATAAGTTATTTCTTTTCCATCTTTATACTTATCTAAATCAGTAAAACTATAAATCCATTCATCAGAATTATCACCTTTATCTGAAGAACTAATTACTTTAGAATCTAATTTCACTCCATCTGCATAAAGATTAATTGTTATTTCATCTGGTCTTAATCCATCTTTATCATGAGCATCTACCCAAACCTTCTTACCTACTACTTGTGTTTTTTCTATTTCATGTACATTAGTTAAAGTAATAATTCCATCTTCATAAACAGGGTCTTCTTCAGTATAATACTTTGCAGTATCACTATCCATATTTTCTCTTGCCGTATAAGTTATCTTTTTACCATTAGAATTCATTGGTAAATCAGCAAATTCATATCTAAAGTTATTATTTTCATTAAGAGCAATATTGCGTTCTACTACAACTTCTCCATCTACCTTACCAATAACTTTAACATTAAGAGAACCTGGTCTTTTTCCATCTTGATTGTTATTATCTTTCCATACTTTTTTAACTACTAAATTATTTGTATCTATTTCATGAGTATTTGTTATGATAAATTCATTATCTTTTTCTTTTATAGAAACATCATACCCATCTACTTTTATTTCTTCGACTGTATATTTAATAACTGTTCCTTTATTTTTATATTTTGCTAAATTATCAAATGTATAAGTCCAGTTATTAGTCTCATTTAAAGTTGCTTCTTTAAACTTTTCTCCATCTGCTTTTAGAATAACTTTAATAGATCCAGATCTTATTCCATCTCTATTATTATCATCATCCCATACTTTTGTTACTGTCTTTGAAATAACTTCTGGAATATGTTTATTAGTTATGTTATTATCATTTATTTCTGTTTCATATCCATCAACTGAAGCTTCTTTAACTGTATATTTGATTTCTTCTCCATTTGCATACTTAGGTAAATTATCAAATGTATAAGTCCAGTTATCTTTATCTGTTACTGTTTTTCTATCTATTTCATTATTTAAATGATCATATAAAACTACTGTTATAGAACTTGGTCTTAATCCATCTTGATCATCTTTATCATCCCATGTTTTCTTACCAGATACTTGTGTTTTCTCTGGGTTATATGTATTTGTTACATTGTAACCATCATAAGAAGTATCATAATCTTTTACTTTATCTTCACTTACTGTATAAGTTATTTTCTTACCATCTTTATACATTGGTAAATTATCAAATGTATAAGTCCAGTTATCATTTTCTGTTACTTCTTTAGAATCTATTTTTACTCCATCTGCAAGTAAATTAATTGTTACTTTATCTACTCTTCCATATCTGTTACCTTCATCATCCCAAGTCTTTATTCCATTTACTTTTACTGTTTTTACTACATGGGTATTTGTTATATCATAACTATTTATTTCTTTTTCATAATACTTAGAAGCATTACTATCTAAGATTTCTTCAACCGTATATACTATTTCTTTTCCATCTTTATATTTATCTAGATTAGAGAAAGTATAACTCCAGTTAGTATTTTCATTCACTACCTTAGAATCTATTTTTACTCCATCTTCAAGTAAATTAACTCTTATGAAACTTGGTCTTAATCCATCTTTATTATCTTCATCATCCCAAGTTTTTGTACCAGATACTTCAATTTTTTCTATTTCATGAGTATTTGTTATATTATAACCCTCTACACTTGCAGTATAATCCTCAACTTGTTCTTCTTCAACTATATAAGTTATTTCCTTACCATCTTTATACTTATCTAAATCAGTAAAACTATAACTCCAGTTTTCATCTTTTGTCACTACTTTAGAATCTACTTTTTCTCCATTTGCCTTTAGAATAACCTTAATAGAATCTGGTCTTTTACCATCTTGATTGTTATTATCTTTCCAAGCTTTTTGACCACTTACTTCTGTTTTTATTACATTATGTGTATTTGTTACATTATAACCATTTATTTCTGTTACATAACCACTTACAGGATTTTCTGTAATTTCATACTTTATTTCATATTTAGGATCATTTTCATGACCTTTTTCATATTTATATAAATTATTAAATGTATAAGTCCAGTTTTCATCTTTTGTTACAACTTTAGATTCTTTAAACTTACCATTTTCATAAAGATTTACCACTACAGAAGTAGTTCTAAGTCCATCTTGATTATTATTATCATTCCAAGTCTTTGTACCAGTTATATCTATTTTTTGTCTTTCAAGTATATTAAGTGTAACCTTAGAAGTATTACTAATTACAAAACTTGTTTCATGATTTTGACTTGTACTTGATTTTATAACATAATCAAACGAAACTTCCCCAGTTATACCCTCTTCAGATATAAAACTAAATGTTCCATCTTCGTTCATATTAAGTGTTCCTTGTAAAACATTATCTTTGTAAATACTATATGAACCATCTAAATTTTTCTTTGTATTATCATTTGTTACTATAATAATTTCATCTGTTACCTTTGTAGTTTTATTTTTATGATGTACATCTTCTAAAACTTCTTTGTTTAAGTCATTTGCTAAGATTGTTGTTCCATTTATTACACTTTCTGAGTATCCTACATAAGAACTATTATGACTATAATGATCATTTTTTGTTATTGCAGGTATTTCTACAGCAGGTTTATCAAATTCTAAAGTAAGATTAGTCTTATCATAATATGGATTATTCTCACTTACTGTTGTAGTTAATATAGCATTTTCATTTGTATACATGCTACCATGATAATCTTCATTTGCTCTTACTTCATAAGAAAGTTTATAATCTATATCAGCATCTATATTACCTATATTCCATTTAAGGGTAGTAGTACCATCTACATTATCTATTATTTCTACCCCTTGTTGTGTTAATCTTGTTTTTGAGGCGTTTGTAAGTTTAAATTCTTTAGGAATAATATCAGTAACAACAGTATCATTTCCTATTCTACCAACACTTTCTTCAATAATTGTTTGGAACATTTTTTTTAACTGTTCTCCAGATAATGCATTATAATTCTTATATAAAGGCTTATCTTGTTCTGGGTTGATTGTTGCCAGAATATCTTTTGCATCTTCATCATTACCAAATACTATTGTATAAACATCTGAAGTATTATTATCACCTTTCAGTTTATCAAGTTCAGTTTTCGCTGCTTCAGAAGGTTTCATTTTTTTAGTACAACCCATCATCCAGCCACTCTCAACACATACACTATCATCAGAATTACCAGTTCCATATCTTGATCCATTATAATTGAAATATGTTGGAATACCATCCGTTAGAATTATTACTATTTGTTGAGCATCACTTCTTTTCCCCTCTTTTAAAATAGAATTAGCACTTGCTACTGCTTGTTGAACATTTGTTCCACCATCAGCACTCATACGCTCAATAAAACGATTTATATTATTCTTATTTGTTGTTAATTCATGAGTACGTTTTACATTAGTACCAAATTCTACAATTCCAACTTGATTAGTTCCATCAGACATTAAAGTCTTAACAAGATCCTTAGCCGCAGCCTTTAAGTCTACAAGCTTGTTATCTTCTTTCATACTTCCAGAACTATCAAGCACCAAAACCACATCTAGTTTATCATATGTTGTTATGTTTTTGTTATATGGATGTGCTTTTACGCTTAATTCAACTTTAGCTTTTCTTCCATACACTAGATTATTATCTGGATCATTTGTAATCATTTTAGTAGCAGTCTTTGATATTTCAATTTTACCTGCATTATCTTGAGCAGTTATCGCAAAAATTGATCCTATTACTGCTAAAACTACAAAAAATACCCAAACAATATTTTTTCTCAGTTTTTCTTTCATACCTTTTCCTCCTAATTTTTTAGGCAACGCCTAAAATTAACTCACTATTCTAAAGGTTTTTTCATAAAAGTCAAGCGAATTTTAAAAATTCATTTATTTTTATGTACCAATATTAAAAATTACATTACTAGTATGAAAAAAATTAATAATAAATTACATATTTTTAAACAACAAAAAACTACAAATATCATTGTAGTTAATCTCTTTTTCTTTTAAACCCATCCTCATGTATATTTAATTTTTCCCTAATAGTTGGAATAATTGAAATTATTTTATCTGTGTTAATAAGTGTAATAGCCATAATTTTATCAGTCTTTCTTCCATATACATCCTCTATTTCACTATCCATATTAATTATATAAAAATCTTGGCAACCCTTAGTATTACTCAAGTTTTCCTCTTTTATTCCATCCCTTATTATATCCATATGGGACTCCAAATCAAACGTATTAGAAAAACTATGTCTTGATAATTCAATCGCAGCTTCTTCATCATAATTTAGTAGTTGTCTTGTAAAATAATTATTACAAGTTGATTCATTGCACAAACCATTTATAACTTCAAAATAATTCTCAAGTCTATAATAATCTTTTCGTTCCTTTTCTACTTTCAAAGAAGAAAGGTCAACTTTTTTAAACATTTCATAAGCTATATCATTATCACCAGTTTTTATATATAAATTTGATAACGATAGATAAACCTTTTCTTTAACTTTTTCTTCTTTACATTTTTCAAAATATTCAATTGATTTTTCATAATTTCCCAAACTCTTTTCAAATATTCCTAATGAATAATCAGTATAAGAGTTATGTTCTATTTTATTTGCCTCAAGATAGTATTTATACGCTTCTTCATAATTATCTAATCTTTGCTCAACAAGTGCTAGTTCTATAAAAGCCGCAGAATCTTTTTTTATTAGAAGTGCCTCATTATAATATCTTCTTGCCGCACCATAATTACCCATAGCACACTCACATTTACCTAGTTCCAACAAATTATAATTATCATTCTTATTTCTTCGGTAAATCTCCTCAAAACACTTCTTAGCTTCGTCATACTCACCATTTTTTCTTTTAATCTTTCCAATTTTGAATAATGCTCTAGTATCATTTTCACTTATTGAAAGTGATTTTTGATAATAATCTTCTGCTCTTTTATCTTTTTCTTCAATCTCAGAAATAACCCCAAGTTCATAATACGCTGCCCTATCATCAGTTGATTTAAGTAAATTATAAAGCATACTCTTAGCATCTTCTAATCTTCTCATATATCTATAAACCTTCGCAAGTTCAAGCTTAGAACCAGTATTTCTTTCATTATAGAAAAGTGATTCTTCAAAATTCTTTACTGCACCTTCAAGATCATTATCAAGAACATCTAGTTTTCCAACTTCAAAATAAATCGCAGAAGGATTAACCTTCCCTACAAGATCCTTTAAAAGTTCCTTAGCTCTTGGTCTATATTCTTCAAACTTACCAAGTGTCACTAAAAACTTAAACATTATCTTATAGTTATCCTGATTTCTAGAATATAAGTCTGCTATTATTTCTAGTTTCTTTTGAATATTTTCTTCATTTGAATACTTATATAATTTTTCTCTATCTTCTTTAGTTAAATTCTTCATAAAAACTCCCCTTTCGATAGAAGCCTATTATAGCACAGAAATTTAGATAATACAAGAAAAAAACTAGCAAAAGCTAGCCTATATCCAAACTGCAAAGAATATTCCAAGTACTGCAAGAATAATTCCTGCAAGCCAAAATCCTTTTACTATATCTGGTTCTTCATATCCACTTTTTTCAAAATGATGATGTATCGGAGTCATTAAAAATATTCTCTTCTTTGTTTTTTTATACCAAAATACTTGTATCATAACACTTAAAGTTTCAAGAACAAAAACAAGTCCTATTACAAACAAAGTTATCTCTCTTCTTGTAAGAATTGCCACTGTTGCAAGTACTGCTCCAAGTGCCAGAGAACCGGTATCCCCCATAAAAACCCTCGCGGGATATGCATTAAACATAAGAAATCCTGCTAAAGCACCAGTTAACACAAAACAGAATATTCCTACATCTTCTTTTCCTATAAATAATGAAATTAATGCAAAAGCAATAAATGCAATAGCACTAAGTCCTCCAGCTAAACCATCCAAACCATCAGTAAGATTAACAGCATTTGAAAATCCAACCAATAGAAACAAAATAAGAATACCATATCCAAAACCTAAATCAACATCTATTCCAAGAGTTGTAACAGTAAAATTCGTATTACCATTATATTTCATATAAATTGCAAAGAATATAATAGCAACAATTATTTGAGCAATAAACTTCTGGGAGACAGTAAGTCCTTCATTTTTTCCTTTCTTCAAAGATAAAAAATCATCCAAAAACCCAATAAATGCATAAAGAACAAAAACAATCATTATAATAAGTAAATTATAAGTCATCTGTATTCTTCCATCAATAACTAAAAACAGGATTGCAAGAATAGTAGGTATTATAAAGATAATTCCTCCCATTGTCGGAGTACCCTCTTTTTTTCTATGTGATTCTCCAACATATTCACTAATCCTTTGCCCGAAATTTATTCTTTTTAAAATTGGTATTAAAATAAGTCCTATGACAACTGCAGCTATAAAACCTATCATAATTGATAAGATTGATTTTGTAAGCACTAACATAAAATACACCTCAATTCATATAACATTATACTATATTTTTTATGTTTTAACTATATTTTTCAAATTCACTTTACAAAAAGCTTTACATCATCTATTTCCCAAAAGAAGTTTTACTACACCAGTTTCATAATATCTAGTACCAGCAGATGGACTTTGCTCTACAACTGTATCTCCCTCCCCAACAAACTCTATTTCAAAATTAGATAAAACCTTTTTTGCTTCTTTCCTAGTCATTCCAACAACATTTGGAACCTCATAATACTTCTTATCCATCCATTCATAATCCTTTAAAGCTTGATCAGGTTGTTTTTTTATATCTAAAATATTAATCATATCAAGTAGTATTTTTCTAACAAATGGTGTTGTAGTATAACTAGATAAAAGAGCTGTTTTTTTAGGATTATCTATTGCAAGATATAAAACAACCTTTGGATCATTACTTGGAAGAACTGCCATAAAACTCATTATATAATTATTCTCTAAATATCTACCATTTTTCACTTTTTGAGCAGTTCCAGTTTTTCCACCAACACGATAACCATCTATATAAGTTACTTTTCCCCCACCACGAGCCACCACACTCTCAAGTGCTATTCTCATAGTTTTAGTAGTACTTTCACTAATAGTCTTCCTTACTAATGTCTTTTCATTTTCTTGATAAATATTACCAGTTTTACTATCCAAAATACTTTTCATTATATATGGTTTATATAAATTACCCCCATTTACTATCGAAGAAACAGCCGTTATTTGTTGAATTGGGGTTACACTAACTCCCTGACCAAATGCTGTAGTAGAAAGTTCCAAATCATTAACATCACCTATATCAAAAATAATACCCTTTCCCTCTCCGTTTAAATCTATTCCAGTTTTTTCACCAAATCCAAATAACTTTATATAATCAAATAATTTATTCTTCCCTAACAAAAACCCCATCTTTACAAATCCTGGATTGCTTTGTATCAATACACGAACACTTTAGGACAGGAGTTTGCCTTCTACAAGCAAGTGTTTGTAACGACCTAGACTTAAGTTCGTTTTTTGTATTCATATCTAAATCTATATCAATATCTGGTGTATTAAAATCAAAATAAATAGATAATTTTATATGCTTTCTATCCCCATTTACTTTTTCAACTATAACCTTATCAACTAGTAAATTTACTAAATAAGGTAAGTTTTCTTTAATATCTAATTTTGCATTTAAGCAAGATTCAATATCATTTAATTTTTTACGCATTTTTTCTTCCTCTAAGTTTTGACTTTCCGAACTGTCTATTTGCTTTTGTAAATTAAATAATTCAGTATTAAATTTATCATTTCGTTTTTTAAATTCAAAGTCATCAATCATACCTTTTAAACTTAAATCTAATAATTTATCTTTTTGTTTATCAATTTGTTCTATTTTTCTTTTTATTTCTTCTGTATCCAATTCATCAGTAAAATTTTTAACAATATTTTTATATTCTGATAAAACTTGTCCCAAATAATCTTTTTTGTGTTTAATGAAATCACTAAATAGATCAACAAATATTTTATCAAGATAACTTTCTTTTATAATTGGAGATTCACATTTTGATACTCCCTCAGTTTTATAAGTTTTACAAGCCCATGTTGGATTTAAAGAACGATTTGATCCACCATTACGAATAAATATACTATTACAATCTTTACAATATAACTTAGCCGAATATTTATATTTTTTTATGTGTTCTTCAGAATTAAGTACGTGCCTAGATGGTAATTTTTTTCTTCTCTCATGCAAAGCATTTGCTTTGTCCCAAAGTTCTTCTGATACAATAGCTGGAATTCTATCATCTTTTTCTATAATTTGTTCTTCTTTAGGTATTTTTTTCTTTTTATGAGTTTTATAATCTTCTACCTCAGTAAGTTTTGCAGTATAAAATCCTTTATATCTAGGATTAGAAAGCATCTTTGCAAGGGTTGTCCCTGAATATGGTTTTCCTTTTGAGTTTAAGTATCCCATTTGTGCTAGTTCTTCACCAATTTTTTTTAAGCCAAGACTACCACTTGCATAAGTAGTAAATAAATATTTTATAAGTGGTGCTTCATTTGGATTAATTTCATATATTCCATTCTTTTTATAATATCCTGTTAAGTTACCACCGATTAATTTTCTATCCTTGATCATTCTATTAATACCAAACTTAACTCTTTCTGATAATTTACGAACTTCATCTTGTGCCATACTAGACATAATAGTAAGTCTAAATTCAGCATCTTCCCCTATTGTATTTAGATTATCAGATAAAAAATATACTATAACACCTTGTTTTAATAAATATTCTGTATATTTAATACTATCAACAGTGTTTCTAGAAAATCTAGAAATTTCTTTTGTTAATATTAAATCAATTTTTCCTAAGGTTGCATCCTCAATCATTTTCAAAAAAGAATCACGATTTTTAACAGCTGTACCACTAATTCCTTCATCGATATAACCACGAGTAAAAATCCAATTAGAGTTTTCTTTAATCATATCTTCAAAATAATGTTGTTGATTTTCTAGCGAATTTAATTGATCATCTTTATCAGTTGAAACACGACCATAATATGCAACCTTTAGATTCATATCATAAATTGTTTTTCCTTTTCTTAAATCTTCTCTTGCTTTTTTAATTTCCATAAATAGCACTTCCTTTCATATGTTCCTAAAATTCAAGATAACTAGGATGCTTGAATGGTAGCTCCGTAATCACTTTTTGTCAAATCATCTTTTTCATTCAATAGGTATTCGCTTCTTATTTTCCTAAGTCTTCCCATAATAGAATTTTCCATTTCATTATATGTTCTTAAATCAATAACTTTTTCATCGTATAATTCTTTATTAACAATTAGCCTATATTCCAATAACTTATATTCAAAAGGTAATTGTTTGGTACTAAATCTAACTTCTATATCATTATCTAGCATTTAGATTTACCTCCAATAAAACCTATGTCAAAGTTTTTGGACTTATTCATTAGCACCACCTTTTTTAATTATCTCTTTTTGTAGAGAATTATCTTTTTCTAACGGATTTTTTAAATGAATTTCAATAGTAGATTTAGTATTGTTACCATAACCAATTTCTAGATGATATACTTCCTCGTTTATTTTTCCTTTTAGAAATATTGATTCTTTGGTACTTAATGGTTCTTTTAACTCAAATATCTTTATTTTATCTTTTAATAAATCATTAACGATATTAACAATATTATTTAACTTATTAATTTCTTCAGTCTTAAATTTGTCATAAAAAAAGTTCTTCCTTATTTATTTCTTTATTATTCCTATTTCTATATAATCTATCATATTTAGTTTCTATATTTTCAACCGTAAAATATGTATAACTCAAATCTTCAAGTTGGGTTATTTTCCTTTTTAATTCGCCACTTGAATAACAAAATAACTTTTTATATATTTTCTGCTTATGTAGAAAGTTCTGGATGCCTAAAATCTATTGTTAAAACTTTATAGCCGTTCTCATTTAACATTTTAGATATAATATGATAAATTTCTCCTTTAGGATCTGTTGCAAATATACTTCTTTTAACTTTAGCATTAGCAATAAAACTAATTATAGGAATAACTGCTGTAACACTTTTACCAAAACCACTTGATCCTAAATAAACGTAGTGTGGTGTTTCTTTATCAAACCAAACATATTTTAAATTTTTAGAATAATAAGCGGGAACTCCTGCTTTATTTATTTGTGATATATTTTCTTTAGTAAAATTATTTTTTATTTCTGTAACACTAACAAATCTAGCCGAACAACACTCATTTTTGTTTGTTATTTTATATCTAATTATTATAGGCTCT
>OIYG01001291.1_pt1 | contig 19448 bp, 12 predicted proteins | sample 1587861 | NCBI WGS metagenome assembly OIYG01 (sample SAMN03283272) | human gut metagenome | biome: human-associated habitat; material: feces | host: Homo sapiens | place: Peru | collected 2012 | reverse complement strand
AAAGAATACGTTCTTAAATAGTCAACACGATTAAAGGCACCAAACGGTGCCTTTAGTATTTTATAATGCTCTCTTATTACCCTTGAAGAACACCGCAATTGTTCCCGGACCTGTATGAGCACCAATAACAGTACCAATATTAAAGATGCTAACTTCCTTCACATTATGGAAACTCTCCTTAATCATCTCAGTCATCATACATGCATCATCATAACAAGCTGAATTACACATGTATACATAACCATCATAATCAGGACCAGCCTCTTCCATCATCTTCTCAACAAGTCTTTTCATAGCCTTCTTCTTAGTTCTAATCTTCTCAAAGATTTCAAGCTTACCAGCATCAGAAACAGTCATAAGTGGACAAATTTGTAAAGCACCACCAATCAAGCCGGCAGCCTTAGAAATACGACCACCTCTTACATAAGAAGACAAGTCACTTGAGAAGAACCAGTGAATAATCTTTCTCTTATTTTCTTCAATCCAAGCTAGATTATCCTCTAAAGACATACCTGCATCTTGATTGTCCTTAACCATAGTAACTAATAAACCATAGCCAGAACTTGCGCATAATGAATCCACTACATGAACTTTATTATCATATTTATCATTTAATAAAGCCGCAGCACTATTGGCAGAATTAATAGAACCAGAGATACCACTTGTTAATGTTAAATGTAGAATATCTTTGCCTTCTTTTAAAATAGGCTCAAACATTTCCATATAAGTTTCCACATTAACCTGTGATGTCATTGGCTGCATACCATTTTTGATATCTGCATAGAACTTATCAATTGGATAAGACTTACCATAGTCATCATTATATGTCTTACCATCTACAGTAAAAGTAAATGGTACATAAGGAATATTTCTCTTAGTAAAGTATTCATCACTTAAATCAGCAGTAGAACAACAAGTAACAACATAATTTGTCATAATTTTTTCTCCTAACATTAGATATTTTATATCAACGACTAGCCAAAAGTAAAAAGCCTTATTGGGGCTTTTTACATCGGAAGGTATAAAATGAAAAAATCATTAATCATTTATTTGATTAATTTATACCACTATTTTGTGTAAATCATGTGAAAATGATAATAATTTGTTTAATAGCTCATCATACAAATCGCTCTTAGTCATACCATAGTTAATATTACTGAACTCATCATACATCACAATGATTTTCAAATACTCTTCAACATCTTCAAGACTTAATTCTTTGATCAAAAATTTACCCAAACAACTTATAGAAATAGTATCCTTATCTAGCCTACGGACATAGAAATCACTTAGCTTAAAACCACCATCATTGCATAATTCCTTAACAAGACAATATAAGTCATAAGATATTTCTATTTCTCTTTTCTTTGATTCCTTATCATCAACCTCAAAACCCATCTCATCCCAAAAGTATTCTAAAGATGTATGAGAAAATCTCCAAGAATCCCAAAACTTTGATATCGGATTAGATACATACTTCTTATAATCTTTAATATACCTTAGATATTGATATATAATATTTTTCTCGTTTTTTGTCAAAAATTTAATTTCTTCTAAATCAATATGACCATCTTCACCAATAAAACTTTCGTCTCTTATAACTACCGAATACTTAAAATCTAATCCTGGTCTTTCACCATCTTTTCTTCTACTACTTTCTTTAAATAAAAAACTAGAAGAATGCTTAATATTTGTCTTTACAGGGATACAATAGTTAACCCCCTCAATCTCTACCTTATAGACAGAGTATGATCTGTTAATCTTTCTTAATATATTAGGATAATCTTTCTTGTTGTAAACTGAATAAAACTTATTACTTAATCTTTTTAATTCCATCTCTCCTCCAAAATGAGCACAAAAAAAGGCAGCACTAATCATAACCACCTTTTACACTACGCTCGATTGGGATTTCTTTGTTTCTCTTCGCCGACCCAAGGCCGAAGCAAGTAACGATTGGGATTTTTTTGTTTAACCTCGCCGACCCAAGGCCGAGGCAGATTCTATCGAGTTTTAGCTGAACGCCTACTTATAGTATACACTGAAAACATGGTAATAATTTATGAAAAAATATTTCATAAATTATTACTTTTTCTTCTTATGTTTCCTTCTAACAATACCCAAAGCCACAATGACAACAACACCACCTAAAGTGCAATACAACAAGTAAGAATAATCATTAAGCTTCTTAACAGTAATACTATCAACCTTATTATCATAAGCAATTACACAGTATCTACCATCTTCTGTATAATCAACCTTATCACCATTCACATACACTTCATACTTGCCATAGTTATTAGTATAAATTCTTAAATCATCACACAAAGAATTATTACCAAGCTTAAAGTTAAGCTTATAAGTAAGCTCATTATTATCCTTAGCCTCAACCATACAAGACAAGCTATCACCCATAAAGAACTTACCATCAGCCACCACATAAGCCAAAGGCTCTTCGCTAGAAGAAATAGAAGGATAAACATCATTAAAATCGCACTTAAACAACAAATCCCTTGTGACATTATTAAGAACACCATCGCTCAAGCCATCCCACAAAGCATAATCATTATCCTTTTCATCAATATAAGGAACCTTACTTAAAGGCAAAGAATCACCATACTCAATAGTCTCTTTCAAGATGCACTCTTTATCATTCACAAAATAAATATCAATCTTCTTTAGACTATCATCAATATTTAAGTCCTTTAACTCATCATAAGAAATAGGATAAGCCTTGCCACCATAAGAAATATTATCAATAGCTCCATAACCGCCATAAAGATAATAATTGCCATTAATATCCTCGCTATTTTCAGCCAATTCATCACCAACAAGACCACCCATAATCATACCTACATTATTTGTAGCCTCTTTAATTTGAGCCAAAGAACCATTATTATTAAGTTTCTTACCCCTACCTACAATACCACCTACATAGTCGCTACCATAGATAAAACACTTCGCATAATTATTATTCACATTAGACAAAGATAACCCAACAATACCACCAATATAAGAGCCATCTTCACAATCTAGCAAGCCATAATTGATATTATTCTTAATCAAGCCCAAATCTTGATTACCAACAATACCACCCGCATTGTTCTTCTTCAAAAAGATAGTACCCTCATTAACACTATCAACAAGCACTGCCCTAACCTTATAAGTCATATTCAAAGATGTTTGACCAGTAATAGAAAAATCATCCTCAGGATCTAAATCATTCTCCTTAGCCACAGCACCCGCAATACCACCAACATTGATATCACCACTGACACTACCCTTATTACTACACTTAGTTAACTTACCTTCTACAATATCCTCACTACTTTTAAGAGAAACATCCTCAAAAGTCGGCTTCTCATTAGTCAAAGAATCCGCAAAATTAACCATCGTATTACTTAAGGCTTTCAAATTATTATTAACATTCTTCAAATCATCATTTAAATTACTACTGGCATCCTTATTAGAATTAGAAAGATTCTCCATCGTATTAAACGCATTAGATAAACAAGCAGACAAAGAAGCCCTTGCACTCTCATACTCATCACTTCTTGAGAAAGTATGATCCTCTTCGTTATAGACAAAGCCACTCTTCAACAAGACATCAATCGCATCATTAGCCTCTTTTAAACTATTAGAAATATCCTTCAAACCATTGCTATTATTATCATTGATATTCTTAACTTCATTAATAGAGGCATCAACAGAAGAAGAAACACTCTTAATCTGCCTTTGCAAACGCTGAAGGTAATCCTCATTAAAATCAAGCTCCATGCAAGGCTCAAATTGACCTACAATGCCACCTACTTCCTTACGACCATAGACCTCACCATAATTAACACAAGACTCAATATAACCTGAATGACTTCCGCAAACACCGCCAATGTTATAGCCAACATGTTCATAACCAACTACAGAATAATTAACACACGTTTTAATAGAACCAAAATTGCTACCAACAACGCCACCAATATCAGTAATACTAGCGACATTCTCACTAGACTTTAAAGTCTCTAAACTAATGGCATTAATATCCACATTATCATCTAAAACATAATCATTAACCCTAGCTCTATTGAAACAATTCTTAACCAAACCATAGTTAACACCCACGATACCACCAACATAATGCTTACCATAAATATCACCATAACTTTGGCAATCAATAATTGAAGCACCGCTGGCATTATAACCAACTACCATACCAACATCACTATTAGCAAGCACCTTAGAATCAACATTAATATTTGAAACTTTACCCTGGTTATAGCCTATAAAACCTAGATTATTAGCCTTACTATCAACACTATATTCAACATTTACATTATTAACATCAGCCTTCTTACCAGTAATTCTAAAAACACCAACATTTGTTTCATCGCTATCTAAAGCAATATTAACTAGCTTATGATTATTACCATTAAAAGTACCATTGAAATAAGGAATAGAAGTAAAACCATCCTTAAAATCCAAATCAGCATTCAAATTAACAGTCAAACCCTCACTATTAGTATCAAGAACACACAACTTAACTAATTTATTCCAATCATTTAGATTATTAAGCTCAAAAACATTATCCTCGCCATGTACTGCATAAGGAAATAAAGCCAACATCAACAACAAAGTAACCATCAAGCTAAGCTTCTTTTTCATCATTATCACCCTTTTCCTCTTTAGTAGAAACAAGTGCATTCAACTGGCCTGTCAAAACGCCCTTGAACTCACCATCAACATAACCATTAATCTTACCCCTAACACGACCATTCAAAGCCATAGTACCACTAGTACTTTGCATATTCTTACCAATAGGAGCCTCAATCTTAAACGAAGTCTTTTCAATAATCTTATCTCCCAAAACAAGAATCTGAGGTAGTACAAAGAAAACTAAGATAATAGACACAATAGTACCCCTACCTAAACACTCACCAATAGCCGCGATAACCGGATTGGTTGTCATCTTAGAAATCAAAACACCAGCAGAAGCCAAAATAGAACCAGAGGTAAAGATAGTAGGGAAAGAACTATTCAAGGCCTCAACAATAGCCTCCTTAGACTTCATTCTCTTCTTCAACTCACTATAGTGACTTGAAATAACAATCGCATAGTCGATATTAGCGCCCATTTGAATAGAATTAACAATTAAATATCCTAGGAAATATAATGGTTCATCCATTAATGTTGGAACCGCAAAGTTAATCCAAATAGAACCCTGAATAACGATAATAAGTAGTATTGGTAAACCTGCTGATTGGAATGTAAACAATAAGATAATAATTACAAACAACGCAGATAAAATAGAAATCAAAGTATTATCGCCAATAAACGAAGAAGACAAATCAATAGCTGAAGTAGAATTACCAACCACATAATAATCTTCATCATAATACTTAGCGATAATCTCATGAATCTTATCTAAACACAATGTGGTCGCCTCACTCTCTTCAGGTAGATCCAAGTAAACTACCATTCTAGAATAATCATCTGATTGTAGTTGTAGTTTAGCCTTGTCTAATTGATCAAATAAGTCATCTAATGTTTCCTGCACATCACCATTTAGATATACATTGCCATCATCCATCTCACCCTTTAGAAACATGAACATATCAAACAAAGGCACCTTATAATTACCTATGCCATTAATAAGTTCACCATATTGATCATATTTAACCGCATAAGCTGAATACAAAACCTTAGCTACTTCATAATCCAAATTAGCTAACTCCGAAAATTCTCTAGGACTTAGGGCATCAGCCAACATATAACCATCCATAGCCTCAATATTAGCTAAACCCATAGATGACTTAACACCATCTAGTCTGTCTATCTCTTTCAAAATATTACGTTGGCTATCATAGTTACCACTAGGCACAATAACAGCCACCATATTGTTGTTGCCAAAATTAGCCTTAATATGACTTCTTGCGATCTGAGCATCACTTGCCTTAGCTGTCTCTAAATCATTATATGAATAGACATAAGGACAATTATTTGAAAAGAAGAAGGCAACACAAATCACCACCAAGAAAATAGGTGGAATAATATATTTAGTCTTATTCGCAAACTTGCCAACTGCATCAATCTCAGGCAACAACTTCTTATGACCTGTCTTATCAATTAACTTTGAAAACAACATCAACAAACCAGGCATCAAAGTAAACACTGAAAGTAATGAACAAAAAATTGCCTTAATCAAGACGATAGCCAAATCTAAGCCAATGCCAAAGTGCATAAAACCTAAGGCAGCTAAACCCGATATTGTTGTTAAAGATGAAGATGAAATCTCCGGAATCGCCTTAGACAAAGCAATAACACAAGCTTCTCTTGCCGGTAATGTTTCATGTTCATCAGAAAATCTATGACACAAGATAATCGCATAGTCGATAGCCAAAGCTAGCTGTAAGACTACTGTTACTGAATTAGAAATGAAAGATATCTTACCACACAAGAAGTTAGTTCCCATGTTCAAGATAGCAGCCACCCCAAAGGTCATGATTAAAACCGGAACCTCGGCATAAGATCTTGATGTTAATGTCAAAACGATAACGATAATAATAGCTGCCACAATGACAATAACTACCATTTCATTAGCCAAATCAGCAGACGTATCCACACCAACTTCACTATCTACATAATAGTCGTAATCCTTAAGTTCTTCCTTTATTTCATTCATGGCTGACTTAGATATTTCATCATCTACTTCACCATCAAAAGTAACCGAGAATAAAGCTGAACCATTATTAAAAGAATCCTTACTATTGTCAAAATCAATAGAAGTAACCCCATCTATATCCTCTAATTGTTCCTTTAAATCAATTGCCTTCTCATAACTTACATTAGACACCATAACTCTGGCTGAACCATAGGTCACAAAGTTATCATTCATGACCGTTAGACCCTGTCTTGTTTCGGTATCATCAGGTAAGTACGTAGTAATATCATTTTCTACTTGGACCCAGCCAATAGAAAAGATTGAAAATAGAATCGCAAAAATATAGATTAAGAAAAATAAGTTTCTTCTATCAACAATAAAAGAAGCTATCTTCTCCATCCCTGAGCTCTTGTTTTTTTCTTCTTTTTTATCCATGAAGAATATTATAGAACCTCTATATAGATATATATTTAGTTAATATCATCTATTTGCGCAATTTTGAATAGTGTTTTTATAGATTAATTCAATTTTAAAAAACTTGAGATGCATAACACCTCAAGTTATAGTTAATTTTTATTTGAATCCTTCAATTTTTCCCAGTCATAACGAATGGCATTATCATTAATTTGATTAATTGTGTGATCGATTCCTGCCCATAGCTGAAGATCATCACCAAACAATTCATAAACCGTACCCTTATCCGTAAATGGAGATTCTTGAAGTACCGACTTATCTTTCATTAGCCCATTCATTACAATATATTCAATAATTTGATTCACAAAATATATTTGGCTTGAATTCATTTCTCTTTCATCTTGATATTTAGAAAAAGCCTCTTTTGCAGCCCTCATATCTAGACCAACAATTTCTCGAACAAATTCCCCTAATGGTTTCTTACCAACTTCGGAATAATAGTCTTCTTTACTTCCTAATTGGTTCCATAAAACATCCTCAAGTAGGCCGATGTCTTCCATATTTAACTGTTTGTTTTCTTTTATTTTGGCAAAAACAGGATTATCATTCTCGTGCTGTTTAATGTAATATTCAACTTTTTCCTTATAATTTTGTAATTCATCAGCATTTAGATTGGAGTCGTTCCATTTAACATTTAATATTTCATCCTCAAAATCAGTATCGTATTTAATGCTCTTTTTTGGGATATACTTAATCAAATCACGGAGATTCTTTCTTATAAATTCAAAATCAGGAATATCACACTTATTAAGATAATCAGTATTAATAATTTTATTTAATAACTCTGATTGAACTTGAATTTCAGGAATATTTGCTACACTCGCAACACTTTTTGCCTTTTTTAGCAAATCGTTAATGCCTCTTATATATTTTTTTTGAGCAACATATGCAAGCTCTATTCCATACATCAAAGCATCAAAGCGAACCGCATTGATTTCATCTTTATCAGGATAAATTAATGGCGCTAGTTCCTCTTTAATTTCCAAACAATCAGCATAAGTAAGAGAATTATAGTTATCGGGGTTTGAATATAAATCAACGTATTTAATATGTTGATGAACATCAAACTTATCTCTATCCAATTCCTTTACTTTAGTCACCATTTCATCGACCAAATCATTTCTCCATTGTTTCAATTCATCGGTTTGATAGGCCAAATCTTGTAATTTATATACAATTTGAAATTTTAAATTAAAGATAGCACTTTGTACCGCTAACATGTTCGCAGAAGCCTTACCTTTATTCATTCTAAAGAATTCAAAATTTCCACAAAAATCGAAAATATAAAATTCTTTTTTGTTTTCGCCATTTATAAGCCCTTCGCAAAGTCTTGTCCCTCTTCCTATCATTTGCCAAAACTTTGCCTTACTTTTTACAGGTTTAAAGAAAACCAAGTTTAATACTTCAGGTACATCAATTCCTGTATCTAACATATCTACAGATATAGCTATTTGAGGAAGTTTATCTTTTTGTGATAACTCATCAATTAAAGTTTGAGAATAATTGATTGTATTATCAATTACTTTTGCATAGCCATTCAATTGAGGATATTCTTTATTAAATATTTCGAATATCTTTTCTGCATGTTGATGATTCTTTGCAAAAATAATAGTCTTTCCTATTTTTTGCCCATAATCAATCTTTATTCCATGAGTAAAAAGAGTTCTTAATACCTTTTTAATTGTATCTTCATTAAAAACCCACTCGTTGATAGCTGATGATTCGATATTCTCTGGATAGTCACCATTCTCGTCTACAAAAGTATCTTCATAAATCTCTTTTTCCTCATCACTTAATTGATCCCAAGTAATTCCATTGCTTATAAATTTCAATTCAGTTTCAACAGAAACAAAATCAACCAAGAATCCATCTTTGACAGCCTGGTTAAGCTCATAGCCATAAGTAGGAACACCGCTTTCTAGCTCAAAAATATCATACGTATTCTTATCGATTTCATCTTTTGGAGTAGCTGTAAGTCCTACAATCGGCGCATCAAAATAAGTAAAAATATCTTTATATTTGTTATAAATAGATCTATGAGCCTCATCACAAATAATCAAATCAAAATGTCCGCAAGTGAATAATTTTTTATCATCTTCTTTAATTGTATCTATACAATTCATCATTGTTTTATAAGTTGAAAACACAGCATGCGCATTGCAGTTTGTTTTATCCTCAACCAGATTTGTAGAAGATAAATTAGGTAACAAGTTGGTAAATGAACGTTTAGCTTGCGTAACCAACGATTTTCTATCGGCTAAGAACAAAATATTCTTTATCCAACCATTATTTATTAAAACATCAACAAGAGCGATCACTGTTCTTGTTTTACCAGAACCAGTTGCCATAACCAAAAGGGCTTTTCTTCTATTGCCATTATCAAAAGCCTCACAAACACTCTTTATTGCTTCTTTTTGATAATACCTACCAGCAATTTTGTCGTTTATTTCGATAAAATTTAGAGGTCCTCTAGTGCTCATTAAATTAAAATATTTTTCAAGATCTCTTTTTGAATATATTGAAGAAACTTTTCTTTCGGGATATGTATTATCGATAATTCTAGTTTCAAAACCATTAGACAAGAAAATTACAGGTCTGCGCTTATATTGTTTTTCCAAGATATTCGCATACAAAATGGCCTGTTGTCTTCCAACTTCAACATCCTTGCATGTTCTTTTAGCTTCAATAATTGCCAAAGGTTTTTGTGTATCATCGTATAAAACATAATCAGCAAAACCTACGCCAGCATTATTTGGCATCCCTTGTAGTTCAACTTCATTAATCCAATCTCTATTTTCAACCCAACCAGCATCAATAAGCATTGCATCTATGTATAATTTACGGGTACTAAATTCAGACAATTCTAATGGTCTTTTAACATACGAATCCTGTCTTTCAAGACGTCTGGCACTTAATTCTTCCTTTAGGGCTTTATTCTCTTCTATTAATGTTTGTAAATTAACATCACTAACATTTTCAGACACATTATTGGTTACTTCATTGTCTAATAGTGACTCATCAAACTCTTTTTCTTCATATTCACTGCCGTAACAACAAGAAATCCAATCAAAGAAACAAAACAAATTATTTAAACAAAGCTTTGCAACGTCATTAGCCTTATCCTTTGTTGTATGTGCAACTTCATTGCCGTATTTACGAATAAACTCTAAACGTTTCCATAAGTCATCGCCAACTACATCTTTAAACGCATCAACATGCATCAAAGCATTAAGATTATCCTTATAAGGCACAACTAATTCATTATCAACCGAAAACATCCACTTAATAGCCGCCTCCATTGCCCTACGACAATTAAGAATACAAGTATTTACATCTATCTTGTATGTTCTCTCAGCAACAATTGCAATATCAACAAAACTATTAAATTCTTTCTCTTTCTTCAAATAATCAAAATTAGTCATAATGTACCCCCACTTCCTATAGAAATACTTACTTATATTGTACTATTCATTTGTATAAATTTTGATTTATCGACTTGTTTGACGAAGTCTGCAAACTGTTCTTGCTGCCTTACATCAGGCATCAGAACCATAATCTTATTCATTATTGAAATAGGTAGCTGAGGTTGCGCTGATCCACTTGCTATTCTTTCTTTTATGGAAGCCAATTGCATCTTAAACTGCTCAATAAAGAAGTATTCAGTAACAATATCATGATTCATTCTAAGAATAACCATACCCGAATTGATACGAACATTTTCAAATGGAACAGAATCATCATAAAACGCCAAGTTTCCAATAGTTCCACGAGTTGTAAGCACAATATCACCTCTATTAAGATGACCTTTTCTAAGAATTTCATCCTTTTCTTTAGTTACAAACATACAGTTTTCAAAAGAAAATCCATTCGTTGTAACATTTTTAGCATTTAAGAATAAACAATATCCCTCGTCCAAGAAATCATCCTGAGTAGGATAATTTTTTCCTCTATCTCCGTCGATAATCTCGCATGTTTCAGTCATCGGTATTACTGGCAGATTCTTGCTATTGATTTCTGGATCTCCAAACATCTCGACAAATCGGGCTTTGATTAATAAATCTAAACAATTTAATTCTTCCTTCCTATGTGCTATAATCGATTCTATCTTCATCAGTTTATCAATTATAGCTTGTTGTTCTTTCTTATCTGGCACAGTTATTTTTATTTTTAATAAATCTGACTTTGTCAAACTAGGTATTGTAACCGTTTTATTCAGCTTTTCAAAATCAAACTTTTTACAAAAATAATATAAATATTTTGGTAACACTAGATCAGTTTTTACCGATAATCCAAACGCTGTATCTACGTTCCAAAAAGGTTCCGAAACATAAATTGGGTTATTGATGCTTCCTTTACGGCCTATGATTACAGTATCAGCTTCGCATATATAATCATTTGCATATCCTATAACTCCTCCACTTCCATATATAGGATAACAGCCTTCGGGATTTTCTACTGCTTTCTGATTTTTTCCATTTTTTATTTCCAGGATATCATCAAATCTATATTCCATCTACTTGATCCCACACAAATCCGAATTTGTCATTCGGATCATAACTCCTTTCTAGTCTTTAAGAAGAGCTTTAAGTTCTTCAAAATTCTTTTCTATTTCTTTGTTTAAAGTTTCAATATCAGCAAGTATCTCGTTTGTTGGTGGATACTCAACCTTCTCATAAACAGCTTCCTTGTATTTGTTGATTGATAAATCATAATCATTGTCAACAATTTCTTGTTTATCTACTAAGAAACTTTGTTCTGTTCTTTTTCTATCTGTTTCCTTATCTAAATTATTAAATCTCTCAATAATATCAGGTATATCGTTATCATTAATCACTGTTCTTTTATCATCTAAAGAATAGCCATCAGCCTTCATATCATAGAACCATACTTTATCTGTGCCACCATGTCCTGTTTTAGTGAAAATAAGAATTCCAGTAGAAACACCTGCATAGGGTTTAAAAACACCAGAAGGCATAGAAATAACTGCTTCTAATCTATTATTCTCAACAAGAGCTGTTCTGATTTGCTTATGAGCATTACTTGAACCAAACAATACACCATCAGGAACTATACAAGCACATCTTCCACCTACTTTTAGCATCCTTATGAATAATGCCAAAAACAATAATTCTGTTTTCTTGGTTTTAGTAACTTTTAATAAATCAGCAGAAACTGAATCAGCATCTAAAGTACCCTTAAAAGGCGGATTTGCAAGAATTATAGAATATTTATCTGTGTCTAAATTTTGATCCGACAAACTATCTCTATATTCAATAAAAGGAGACTCAACACCATGTGTCATCATATTCATAGCACCAATTCGAAGCATCGTACGATCCATATCGAATCCATAGAACATGTGATTCATATAATGTTCTCTATTATCTTTATTCATTAAAATCTCATTACGATAAGTCTCTCTTAGATAATCACTAGCACCAACCAAGAAACCACCTGTGCCACAAGCAGGATCGCAAATCGTATCCTGTGGTTTAGGACTCATAAGTTCAACCATCATACGAATAATATGTCTTGGGGTTCTGAATTGACCATTTCTACCAGCAGTAGAAATCTTTGACAACAAATATTCATAGACATCACCTCTAATATCTACTTCATTTGATTGCCCCATCAAAACATAAATATCATCTAAACAGTCTATCACCTTTGACAAAACCAATGGGGTTGGCAACTTAAAGATCGCATCATCCATATATTTTGAATATGCGCTATTCTTATCTGAATGCAAATTCTTGATAAAAGGGAATACTGATTCCTGAATAATTTCATACATTTTATTCGCTGGCAAATCACGGAATCTAGACCATTTAAGTTGTTGACCATCAACAACTCTGTCACCAATTTTTATTTCCTCGGCAAAGATACTCTTAAAAGGCAATCCCAACATAGCACATTCTTTTGCATTTTTATTGTCTGTTTCATCCAAATCATGAATAAACATCAAATAAGTTATTTGTTCAATAACCTCTAGTGGATTAGTTAACCCACCAGCCGCAAGCACATCCCACAAACCATCAATCTTATTCTTTAATTCTCCTGTAATCACTCTCGTTCCCCTCCGTTCCATACATAAGAAGTAAATCTTCCACCACTTACCTTAATTATTTCATTATTCTTTAACAATTCACTTAGTGTACGACTTATTGTTGTGTCACTAATATCAGGACATTTTTCAACTATTTCAGCCTTCGTTATTTTTCCAATATGATTTTTAATCAACTCACGAATTCTATCAGGCTTACTCAAACCTGCCTCAATTAATGTTTGCACTCTTGTTGAAAATTCTCTATAAGCCGCTATCACTACCCCTAAGTAGTATTCCACAAAAGGTGCATAATCATTGTTACCATCATGCCAATTCAACGAACTTTCTTGTAAGGCGTCATAATATGAATCTTTTGAAATTTCTATTAATTTCTCAATACTTATATATTTACCAACAATATAACCAGACTTATATAATAGTAATAATGTTAATAATCTACTCATTCTACCATTGCCATCATTAAAAGGGTGAATACATAAGAAATCCAAAATAAACATAGGCATCACAATAAGCGGATCAACACCATCGTTAATCGCATTATTATAAGCTTCGCATAAATTGATCATCGCATCAGGAGTTGCCCATGCATCAATTGGTTTAAATCGAACCGTTTCATTACCATCAGCGTGAATTTCTGAAATTACATTATTTACAGATTTAAATTTACCCCCGAAACTAGGCCCATTAAATCTGTACAAATCTCCATGCAATTGTAAAAAATAACTAGGACTAACTGGAATAAATTCATGACTATTATGAATAGTAGATAAGACATCTCTATATCCAGCAATTTCTTTTTCACTTCTACTTTTAGGCATCGTCTTGTCCAAAACTAGTTTTCTAATTCTTTCTTGTGTTGTACTGATGCCTTCAATCTTATTTGATGCTTCTGTACTTTGAATCTTGGCAATCTCTAATAAATCAGTTAATTTATCTGAATTAGATTCGATAAATAAATTTTGTTCACCTTTATATTCATGAATAGAAGTTAAAAGTGTTACGATCTTTGGAGTCAATAACTTCTTCCAAGACTCCTTATATTCAAATTGTCTCATTATAATCACCCTTTCTTTCTTCTATTCTATTTTAGTTTCAATTTGGTCATAAATCAATTCAATTTAGTCATTTTTCAAAAAATGACTAAATTGAAATAAAATGACTAAATTGAATTTTAACCATCCATACAACATGCAACATCAAAAAAGTGCCCTATTTATAAGGACTTCCGAGATTTCTTGTTAAACAAATATATAAAAAATTGTCATAAACCATGACTATATTGAAATCACTTATTTTTAAAACCCAATCCCATATAAGTAGCAAGTCTTCTTAAACATGCGATAAATTGAGGTACCCAAAAGAAGGAAATTGTAAACGAACGTCATCTTGTTCATGAGACTAGCATGTTAATCTGAAATAAAAGCAGTTATGCAAAGGACCGAGGGTTGGCAAACAACACAAAAATTAGTCATTAAAGGAGGCGAGCAGTACTGCGGTATTACAGTCTCCTTGTGAACTACCACCGACTTTAGAAGTCTGGGCTTCTTGCTTCTACCACCACAGCCATCTACACACATAAATGTATAGCTTGGTCTTACACGGTGTCCACAAGCGTAAATTTGGACAGTTCCTGTCCTACTATAAAGGTTTAGATGCTTCTAAAAGTCTTAGACCTTCGTTTTTAATGTTGATTGCTGCATTGTAATCACGATCAATGACAAAACCACAACTACATTTCATAGTTCTTATTGATAGATCTTTCATTTCTTTGTGAGTTACACCACAACAGCTACAAACTTGGCTTGAAGGATACCACTTATCAATTTTGATAAAGTATTTACCTCTACTTTTAAGTTTGTACTCTAACATATTCATAAATAAACCATAACCATTATCTAAGGTTGCTTTGCCATTGCCAAAGCCCTTATTAGACATAGCTTTCATATTTAGATCTTCTACACATACGACATCTACTTGATTGGCTATCTCAGTAGAAATCTTGTGTAAATTATCATTTCTTTGGTTTGTAATGTGTTTATGTATTTTATTTACTTTATTAAGTTGTTTTAGATAATTCTTAGATTTTGTTTCGCCTTTTTTAGAACCTATTTTGCGTGATAGTTTACGTTGTTCTTTAGCCAATTTTTTATGACTTTCTTTATAGAACTTATGATTTGTTCCTTTATTACCATTGCTATCAACATATAAGCCATCAGATGCATAATCTAAACCAATGACATTATCTAATTTATTTGATTGGATAACATCTTTCTCATATTCAAATAATATAGAAACATAAAAATTCCCATCACTAGCTTGTGATACAGTAGCCGATTTGATTAACCAATCAGCTTCTGGAAGTCTATGAATAACAGCTTTTACTTTACCGATTTTAGGAAGTTTTATATATTTGTCATCAATAATGGCAACAGTGCCTTTTTGATTATTAGTTGTATATGCTTTTCTACTATACTTTGAAGATTTATACTTTGGAAAACTATTCTTTGTCTTTCTGTTTTTATCAAAACAATTTCTAAAAGCACCTTGTAAGTTTAATTGTACATTAGCTAAAGCTAGACTATCTACTTCTTTAAGAAAAGGATAATCTTTCTTATACATAGCTGGAGTAAACATACCAAAAGTATTTGTTTGTTTATAGTTTTCAATCTTATCATTTAACATAAGATTCCATACTTTTCGACAACAACCAAATGTTTTCATAAATAATTCTTCCTGTTTTTTATTAGGATAGATACGATATTTATAAGCTATATTCATTACTAATATTATATCGTGTATCAACACAATTCATCTAACTACCTAAGAGGTAGGGGATTTCTTGTTGAGTTTTCGTTAAATTTAAAAAAATGAACTTAATCATCTTTCTAATATTTCCTTTAACGCATAAGCTATGCCATCATGATCATTATCACCACAAATCATATCAGCCACTTCCTTGGCTTTATCTTGACCATTGGCCATACAAACACCAAGGCCACAATTCTTAAGCATTGTAATATCATTCTCTGCATCACCAAAGGCACAAATCTCATCAATATTAAGACCCAACTTATCACAAAGAACTGTCTTAATAACACTGCCCTTATCAATACCCTTATTAGTAAATTCATAGAAGAAATCAGCAGAGAACACCGAACACAAATCATCAAAACCCTCACTCAACTTATCTTGATTAGCTCTTAAATATTCAGGATCACTATAAGTCAATACCTTAGGTGTATCGTGGTCTAAATAGCTTACTATATCTTCTACTTCATAAATAAGCAAGTTGTTCATTCTAGTCTCATACTTCAAGACATTAAAAGGCTTATCACGATAAGTAATTGTATTATTGAAACAATCCTCACATATTACATGATTATCTTCTTCTAACACATAAACAAGCTTATCAAACTTAGACAAATGCTTAATTAAATCTTTAGCTCTATCCTTATTCAAGAAATTACTAAAATATTCATGCTTACCATCAGCACTACTAACTCTAGCCCCATTATAAGAAATAAGTAAACCATCATGCTTATCAAGTTCTAGTTCCTTCACAAACTTATTCAAACCATGAGTAGCTCTACCACTCGCTAAACAAACCCTAACACCATTTTCTTGTGCTTTTAAGATAGCTTTCTTAGTTAACGGTGTAATAATCTTTTCTGAATTGGTAAGTGTACCATCTATATCAAATATCAATGTCTTAATCATTTTTCCATTATAGCAGTTAAAACAGTTGTTTAAACAACATAATATTAAAAGAGGTACCAAGACCTCTTCTAACTATTTATCCTTATTCTTTTCTTTTAAACAATAAGCACCAATACCCAGCCATACAACAGCCAAAGTAATTAGTAAAACCTTAGAACCAGTAGGCAAAGGTCCCAAATCAGCACTCAAATTACCTATTTGATCCAAACGATACAAAGACCTTACATCCTCAAACAACTGATCAATAAAGTCACCGTTTACATCCTTACCTCTTCTAGCACCCTTAACCGTTTCCTCAATCAATTGACCAGCCGCATTTCTTAAGGAAGCCGAACCATTAAAGACACTAGTAGTAAAAGTATTATCGATATTATCAATCAACAACTTAACGACATCAATCTTTATACTATAATGCTCAAGATTATCTTCACCACCCTTACTCAAGTAATCCTGATAAGTAGGATCATCAATCGCTTTAGTGGTAACTGGAATATAACCTTCAGTCTCACTATAACTAATCTGAATATCATTACTCAACAAATACTGGGCAAAAATCCAAGATGCTAACACCTCATTAGAATCAGCCTTATTAAAGATACAAATAGAAGGACCCTGAGAAATCATCGTAGGATTATTCACATCAATTTGAGGAACCTCTCTCACTACTGTTTCAAACCTAACAAGCTTCTCTTCAGGAATATCAACCAAAGGTGCATCAGTACCCATCCAAGTGGCCCCAGCTGTTGAATCCACCGCAAAAATACACTGACCAGCATTCAAGAAATTAGCTGGATAACTAGAAATCTTAAAAGTAGAGAAAGCCCTAGACTCTGCATGCTTAGCAATCTCTAACAACAATTCCTTAGTAGTATCATTGAAAATCTCGATATTACCATTATCATCAGAATAACCAGCACCACTTTGTCTTAAAAGCTGAATCATCATATTATCAGTAGACTTATAGATAAAAGGAATCATCGTCTTTTGACCATTAACCAAGAAATTACCATCCTCATCCTTAGCCATAGCCTTCTCACTAACCTCAAAAATGAAATCCCAAGTTACCACATCAGGTATTTCATAACCTAACTTCTCCACAAAATCTTTATTAATATATAAAGCCTCTGTAGACCTCATAAAAGGCAAGGCATATTGATGACCATCGATTACTCCCTCATTCAAAAATTTAGAAACAATCTCATCCTTACTTGGACCATCAAACTTTATTTCACTACCACCAAAGCCATACTTAGCATCATCCATAAGCTCATCTAGTGGCACAACCACATTATTACCAGTCAAATAAGTCGCAATATGATCAGGATAAGTAATACATACATTAGGAGTAGTATTGGTAGAAATATTAGTAATTACATCATTATAAATTTGACCATAATCAGTATATAAAGACAAATTAACCTTGATATTTGGATAAATAGCCTCAAAATCACTAATAGCCTTCTTATAAATAGCTACCTGATTCTTATTACTATCATTCTTCGCCCAAAAAGTAATCTCATAAGTCTTACTAGAATCATAGTCTTCAGGAACTGTAAAACCCGTTGTTTTAGCTTGACCATGGCAACCCGTTAAACAAAATAACACTAGAAGTAAACAAATAAACTTTCTCATCCCTTTGTACCTCCTCTTGAAACACCTTCCATAATCTTCTTATGGAAAATCAAGAATAAGACAATCAAAGGAATCGAAATAAGAACTACCGCTGCCATCATAGCCGGCACATTCTCTCTACCAAAACCACTCTCTCTAATTGTCTGAATACCATTAGAAACAAGGAAATACATCTCATTATCCGTAATAAGTCTTGGCCATACATATGCATTCCAACATTCAATAACCTTAAGAATAATAACTGTCACAATAGTAGGCTTACAAATAGGAATCATAACCTTAAACAAATACTTCAAATCACTAGTACCGTCAACCTTAGCAGCCTTATATAAAGAATCCGGAATCTGTTGGAAATTCTCTTTCAACAAATAAATATAAAAGACACTAGTAACACTTGGAAGAATCAAACCCGTAAAAGTATTTCTCAAACCCAAATTTGTAATCGTCACAAAATTTGTGATAATAACAAGTTCATTTGGAATCATCATCAAAGAAAGAAAAGCCGTAAAAGTAAAATTCTTACCCTTAAAATCCAAACGTGCAAATGCATATGCCGCAAGTACCACCACAATCAACATTAATGCAGTAGTAACTACTGTAAAAATCAAAGTATTTAAGAAATATCTTGCCAAAGGAACCGCTGTAAAAGCCTGTGTGTAATTCTCAAGTGTTGGATTAGACACAAAGAACTTTGGAATATATTCACCATTATAAGTACCATAACTCTTCAAAGAAGTTAGAATCATCCAATAGAAAGGAAACAATACGATAATAGCCCAAATACCCAAAAAGATATAAATTATAGTCTTCAAAAGACCATCCTTAAACTTAGCCTTCTTATAATCTGTATTATTCATAATTTTTACCATTAAGGCGCCTTTCTGTCGCCTTCACAAATACGCAACCAAA
>OIYG01001290.1_pt1 | contig 19452 bp, 12 predicted proteins | sample 1587861 | NCBI WGS metagenome assembly OIYG01 (sample SAMN03283272) | human gut metagenome | biome: human-associated habitat; material: feces | host: Homo sapiens | place: Peru | collected 2012 | reverse complement strand
ACCGATGTTGAAAAATCGGTGGATGAGTTGAGGTTAGGGGTGAAATGCCAATCGAGCCAAGAGCTAGCTGGTTCTCCCCGAAATGCGTTTAGGCACAGCGTTGGACTTATCTTACCGGAGGTAGAGCACTAGTCTGGTGCGGGCGGCGAAATGCCGTACCAAATCATGTTAAACTCCGAATACCGGTAAAGTTACTATCCAGCAGTGAGGCTGCGAGTGCTAAGATCCGTGGCCAAGAGGGAAACAGCCCAGAACGCCAGTTAAGGTCCCAAATATATGCTAAGTGGTTAAGGAGGTAGAGTTGCTCAGACAACTAGGAGGTTGGCTTAGAAGCAGCCATTCCTTGAAAGAGTGCGTAATAGCTCACTAGTCAAGCGACTCCGCGCCGAAAATACACCGGGACTAAAGTATATAACCGAAACTGCGTCATTAAGAATACTTAATGGGTAGGGGAGCGTACTGTAGTAGAGAGAAGTTAGATCGAAAGGACTAATGGACGAGGCAGTAGTGAGAATGTCGGCATAAGTAGCGAAAACATTGGTGAGAATCCAATGCACCGAAAACCTAAGGTTTCCCACGGCAGGCTCGTCCGCGTGGGGTTAGTCGGATCCTAAGGTGAGGCCGAAAGGCGTAGCCGATGGACATCAGGTTGATATTCCTGAACTATCAGTTAACCGTTACAAGAGGCGGAGGGACGCAGGAGGATAGGCACGCAAGCGACTGGAAGAGCTTGTTGAGTAGCGTAGGTAGAGTTTGTAGGAAAATCCGCAAATTCGCTATAAACTGAGGCTACAAGGGACTTTCTACGGAGAGGAAGGTGTTGACTCCACACTGCCAAGAAAAGCTTCGCACTCAAGGTTAATGGGTATCCGTACCGTAAACCGCCACAGGTAGGTTGGTAGAGAATACTAAGGTGCGCGAGATAACTCTCGCTAAGGAACTCGGCAAAATCACCTCGTAACTTCGGGAGAAGAGGTACCCTGGTAGAGTGAAGCGGTTCACCCGTGGAGCTTGATAGGGTCGCAGTGAATAGGCCCATGCGACTGTTTACCAAAAACACAGGTCTCTGCAAAGTCGATCAAGACGAAGTATAGGGGCTGACGCCTGCCCGGTGTCGGAAGGTTACGTGGAAGAGTTAGAAGCATTTCGAAGCTCCGAAACTAAGCCCCGATGAACGGCGGCCGTAACTATAACGGTCCTAAGGTAGCGAAATTCCTTGTCAGGTAAGTTCTGACCCGCACGAATGGCGTAATGACTTGGGCACTGTCTCAACTGCAAATCCGGCGAAGTTGTAGTGCGAGTGAAGATGCTCGCTACCCGCGATTGGACGGAAAGACCCCGTAGAGCTTTACTGTAGCTTAGCATTGAATTCCGGTATTGTCTGTACAGGATAGGTGGGAGACTGGGAAACTAGGGCGTCAGCCTTAGTGGAGTCATCCTTGGGATACCACCCTGACAGTACTGGGGTTCTAACAGGATGCCATGAATCTGGTGACTGGACATTGTTAGGTGGGCAGTTTGACTGGGGCGGTCGCCTCCTAAAAAGTAACGGAGGCGCCCAAAGGTTCCCTCAGAACGGTCGGAAATCGTTCGTAGAGTGCAAAGGCAGAAGGGAGCCTGACTGCGAGACCTACAAGTCGAGCAGGGACGAAAGTCGGGCTTAGTGATCCGGTGGTTCCGCATGGAAGGGCCATCGCTCAACGGATAAAAGCTACCCTGGGGATAACAGGCTTATCTCCCCCAAGAGTCCACATCGACGGGGAGGTTTGGCACCTCGATGTCGGCTCGTCGCATCCTGGGGCTGAAGTAGGTCCCAAGGGTTTGGCTGTTCGCCAATTAAAGCGGCACGCGAGCTGGGTTCAGAACGTCGTGAGACAGTTCGGTCCCTATCCGTCGCGGGCGCAGGAAATTTGAGAGGATCTGTCCTTAGTACGAGAGGACCGGGATGGACATACCGCTGGTGTACCAGTTGTTCTGCCAAGGGCATCGCTGGGTAGCTATGTATGGATGAGATAAACGCTGAAAGCATCTAAGTGCGAAACTCACCTCGAGATAAGATTTCCCACTCCTTTATGGAGTTAAGACCCCTGAGAGATGATCAGGTAGATAGGATGGAAGTGGAAGTGCGGCGACGCATGGAGCGGACCATTACTAATCGGTCGAGGACTTAACCAAAAAAACGCAAGTTCTTGAAAAGAGAAATGAATATTGTCTAGTTTTGAGAGAACAAGGTTTTCTCAAAGAAAATAGTGTGGTGACGATGGCATGGAGGATATACCTGTTCCCATTCCGAACACAGAAGTCAAGCTCCATAGCGCCGAGAGTAGTTGGGGGATCGCCCCCTGTGAGGGTAGGACGTTGCCATGCAAATTATTGCGTCAGCTGTTATGGCTGGCGTTTTTTTGTGTTAAAAAGTATTTTTGGCACAAATGAGCAAAAGCCGCTGTTTCTATTATTTTTATGATCAGCGGATGAATCGTTCTTTTTATTGTAAGTGTGCCATAACGACACGAGTTTATAATGCTTGCAGCCCTATATGATAATTAACGATTTTTATGAATCATACTGTGATAACCAAAAATTATGAGTCTAGGAAAAAGTCCCGTTTCTTGCTTGGATTAAATGAAATACTGAACGAAGGTTGTCGATTTGCGACTGACTTTGTCCGGCATTTTTAAATGCAGTGATGCTCAACTTATTTATCCAAGATCTCAATCAAATTTACGGACAAACCATCAATTTTTGCTGATTTGTCCGTAAGCAAAACGCATTTTACGGACAAATCGCTATTTTCCAGAGGTTTGTCCGTAAATTTTTTGCCATTATGCTGGTGATTTACGGACAAAATCCGATTTTTTGAGCATCTGTCCGTAAAACTAGGTTCAAAACGACTGAAATTTTACGGACAACCGGATGTTTTTGCCTATTTTGTCCGTAGTCGCCATTTTTCGAGCAAGTCGTTTACGGACAGAAGATCCATTTTCATCGATGTGTCCGTAAACGTCAGTGATTTCATCAAGTGCGCCCAAACCGTTTTCGACGATGAACAAAGGAACGCGATAATGATTCCGGTACTCGTTCAGAGTCACGCGAAGACCGACAGGATCAATTGGCCAGCCCCAATCGCTTGCCTCAAGATAAGGGTTCAGTTCGCCCATGGCAAAATTGCCGCTGGTTTTTTCGACTTTTGAAGCATCTGACGTCACGGTTGACATATAGCAGCTGAAGCCTGAATAGTCGACCGTGCCTTTTTTGATTTCGACCTCATATTCAGGATCCATGGAAAGTTCGATGCCATTTTCTTTGAAGCAGCGGTTCAGATATTCCGGATATTTTCCGCAAACCTGAACGTCGGCAAAGAACATGTTCGGCTTGTCCTGAAGCTGAGCGGCTCTGACGTCGCTCTGGTTGCGGGTCTTTGGATAAGTCTGATACGCCGTGCAGCCGATTTTGTTTTCGGAATCAATTTTATGACCGATCTGCACGGCTTTGGCGCTTGCGATAAACTGATGTTGAAGCGCCTGATAGCGCAGGTTGAGCTGTTCTGACGTGCTCAGATTGCTGTCAATGGCACCGGTTCCCATGAATCCCAGGTTGATGCATTGATTTCGTTAAAAATCATCCATATTTGACAATGCCTTTGTAACGATTTAAAACAGTTTCGGCATAGCGTACGAAAGCATCGATCGTCTTGAAATCGGCCCAGTCGTTTTGTTTGAGCGTCAAAGAAAGCTGCATTTCATAGTGAGAAATCGTAACGATGGGCTCAATGCCGTGTTTTTTGCACTCGGAAAATACAGAGTCCCCTCGTCGTTCTGTGTTTCGTCATCACCGTTCGGAAAAATACGTGCCCAGGCAATCGAAAGTCGAAATATTTTAAATATTCCTGGTTTAAAAAAGAAAATGCCAAATTAACATCGCCTTCAAATTTGATTTGTCTTCGATTTGCGCATCGCACATACACAATTTCATTGTCCTGCCGCAAAAATTTATCAGGCCCGTTTTAGATAAATATGGGAAAGCAGAACTTGTTTTCAAGGTTTAAGAAAAAGCCGAGATTCTGGGGGAATCCTGATTTGATGCAAACGAATGCATAGGAAGACTGATTTTTTGAAATTTTTTTAAATAAATTATAATTAAAGGGTTTACAAAACCGCAAAATGGGATATAATAAGAATTGTTGATGAAATCGGTTGCATAGAAAAGAATGATTGTCTTGTGTAACGGGTTTGGAACATTGCGATTATTTTATTAAAGGGGTTTTATACAGATGAAGGATTCAGTCAAAAAGATCTTCAGCTTCGAATTTTGGCAAAAATTCGGCAAATGTCTGATGGTCGTTATCGCTGTTATGCCTGCAGCCGGCTTGATGATCAGTATCGGCAAGACGATTCCGATGATCGATCCGAATGCGGCAGTTCTCGTCACTGTCGGTGGCGTGATTGAACAAATCGGTTGGGGCGTTATCAACAACCTGCACCTGCTCTTTGCGTTGGCAATCGGCGGAAGTTGGGCCAAGGATCGTGCTGGTGGTGCCTTTGCAGCCGGTTTGTCGTTTATTTTCCTCAACAAGATTACGGGTGCCGTATACGGAATTACGACCGACATGATTACGAATAGTCATGCTTACGTACATACGATTTTCGGAACGAAGATCGCCGTAGCTGATTATTTCATCAATGTTTTGGAAGCGCCCGCATTGAACATGGGCGTCTTCGTCGGCATCATTGCCGGATTCGTCGGTGCGACGGCTTACAACAAGTACTACAACTTCCGCAAGCTTCCGGATGCTTTGTCATTTTTCAATGGTAAGCGCTTCGTTCCGTTGGTGGTTATTTTCCGCTCTGCAATCGTTGCATTGCTTTTGGCAGCATTTTGGCCGGTTATTCAATCAGGTATCAACGGTTTCGGCACATGGATTGCCAACTCTAAGGAAAATGCACGCTTCATTGCACCGTTCCTTTATGGGACATTGGAACGTCTCTTGCTTCCGTTCGGTTTGCACCATATGCTGACGATTCCGATCAACTACACGTCGCTTGGCGGCACGTATACGATTCTTTCTGGCGCTCAAGCCGGTCACCAGGTGTTTGGTCAAGATCCTCTTTGGCTTGCATGGGCAACCGACCTGGTTAACTTGCATGGCGCAGGACATATTGCGAAGTATCAGTACGTATTGTCTCACTGGACTCCTGCTCGTTTCAAAGTTGGACAAATGATCGGTGCTACAGGTACATTGATGGGTCTTTGCTACGCAATGTACCGCAACGTTGATCCGGATAAGAAAGAACAATACAAGTCAATGTACGTTTCTGCCGCACTTGCTGTTTTCTTGACAGGTGTTACGGAACCGCTTGAATACATGTTCATGTTTGTCGCAATGCCGCTTTACCTTGTATATGCCGTAGTTCAAGGTTGTGCATTCGCAATGGCCGATCTCGTTCATTTGCGCGTTCACTCATTTGGCAATATCGAATTCTTGACGAGAACGCCAATGGCTATTAAAGCCGGACTTTTGGGCGACGTTTTGAACTTCATCTGGGTATCGGTTCTCTTCGGCGTAATTATGTACTTCATTGCAAACTTCATGATCAAGAAGTTCAACTATGCAACTCCTGGTCGAAACGGCAACTACAATGATGGTGATTCGTCCGAATCGACCGGTGCTGCTACGACTTCTGACGGAAAAGCAGATCCTAATTCACAAGTCGTCAAGATCGTCAACCTGCTCGGCGGTCGCGAAAATATCGTCGACGTTGATGCTTGCATGACGCGACTTCGTGTCACGGTCAAGGATGCTGCCAAAGTCGGTGATGAAAACGCATGGAAACATGCCGGAGCTTTGGGACTCGTCATCAAAGACAATGGTATTCAGGCGGTCTATGGACCTAAAGCGGACGTTTTGAAGTCTGACGTCCAGGATCTGCTTGATTCCGGCGTCGAAATTCCAAAAGTTGACGTTTCGGGAAATGCTTCTTCTGAAAAAAAGAACGTTGAATACAAAGGCGTGACAGAAAACGTTGCCAGCGTGGCTGACGGTGAAACGATCAAGATTACTGACGTCAAAGACCCTGTATTTTCAAAGAAAATGATGGGTGATGGTTTTGCTGTTGAACCAACCGGCTCAGAAGTTTACGCACCGGTTTCAGGCAAAGTCACGAACGTCTTTCCGACAAAACACGCAGTCGGATTGTTGACAGACAGCGGACTTGAAGTGCTCGTTCACATGGGGCTTGATACGGTTGAATTGAAAGGCGAACCTTTCGATGTCAAAGTAAAAGAAGGTCAAACCGTAAATGCCGGCGATCTGCTTGCGGTTTGCGATTGGGACAAAGTCAAGCAAGCCGGCAAGGGCACGACGATCGTGGTCGCATTCACAAACATGGATGCTGTCAAAGAGGTCAAGATTGACAAGCTCGGTCAAACTTCTGCCAAGACGGTCGTTGGGTCGGTTGAGCTTTAATGATAAAATACTAAGCCGGGGAATCGCGTTATTTCCTGGCTTTTTTGAAAGGAATACGCAAAGATGGCTAAATTTTTAACCTTGAATACGCACAGTTTGTTGGGCGAAAACGTTGAAAAAAAATTGAAAATTCTGGGCGATGAAATTTTTAGCGGCGATTATGACGTCGTATGTTTGCAGGAGGTGAATCAATTGATGACTTCCGCCACGACGCAAGATTTGCCGGGGTATTGTCCTGTTGCAGGCGAAATCGCAATCCACGAGGACAATTACGGACTGCAGCTTGTGAGATACCTTGCCCAAAAAGGAGCAACGTACTATTGGAGCTATGCATACAACCACGTCGGGTATGATCGTTTCAACGAAGGAGTTGCGATTTTGTCAAAAGAGCCTCTTGAAGCTTCAAGCGTGCTCGTTTCAAAAAGCGATGATCCATCGGACTATCATACGCGGAAGATGCTTTTTTGCCAAACCGTTGTCGACGGAAAGAAAACCTGCGTTGCAAGCGCGCATTTTTCGTGGCTCAAGGACGGGTTCCTTGACGAGTGGGGAAATGCGGTGGAAGCATTGGCTGCTCAAGGAGAAAGCCTTGTAGTTATGGGAGATTTCAACAATCCGGCAAACACGAAGGGCTATCAGGCAATTCTTGACAGCAGGCTTTTATTGCATGACACGTATGCGGAAGCTGACGTCAAAGAAGGCGAAAATACGATTGAAGCAGACATTGATGGTTGGGAAGGCAACAAGGATGCTTTGAGAATCGATTTTATTTTTGCAACGAAAAATTTTGTTCCGCAAACAAGCAGAGTCGTGTTTGACGGCAAGAAGATGCCGTCAATCAGCGATCATTTCGGCGTTTCATGCGAAGCGACCGTAAACTAGGCATAAAAAAGGCTGGTAAAAACGATGCCTCAAATTGAAAAACCGGATGATTTGCAATCAATTGCAAATCATCCGGTTTTTTTGCGTATACGTGACAAGTGCCTGTTATGATTTAAACAACCCAAAATAGTTTGGCAGGTTGATTTGTCAGTCGCTGCATTTGGCAAAATCACTGTCGTTTACGGACAAATCGCTGAAAATGGGCATGATGTCCGTAAATGGGCTGATCGAAAACTGGCGATTACGGACAAAATTGTCAAAAACGGCCGTTTGTCCGTAAAAAATCAGCCGTTTCGACCTTGGTTTTACGGACAAATGCTCCAAAAAGCCGGCTTTGTCCGTAAATCATCATCATAATGGCCAAAAATTTACGGACAAATCGCTGGAAAATGTCGGTTTGTCCGTAAAATACATTTTGATTACGGACAAATCAGCCAAAAATGGCACTTTGTCCGTAAATTTGAATGAGATCTTGGCTGAATCGTTGAGCAGCACTGCATTTAGAAGTGCCGGACAAAATCAGTCGCAAATTGACCGCCTTCGTTCGGTATTTCATTTAATTCAAGCAAGAAACGGGACTTTTTCCCAGCCTCTTTTTGTTTGGAAAATGCAGGGCCGTGTCATGCTTTGGCGCTTTTATAAGATTACGGGCAAATCTAAAAAACGTCAATTTGCCCGTAATGAAAGCATATGAGTTAAAACAAGACGGCGAAAACCGAAGAAGAAAAAGGACTTCCTGAATATCGGGAAGTCCTTTTTTGATGCGAATTTTTGTGTTCCGGGCGCTGGATTTTACTGACCAAAAATCTGCCCAATCGATGCGGCCCTCTTAAACGTGACGGGTAAGACGTACTCCATCTGCTTGAGTTTTTCATTCGGATTTTTGATGCGTTCAAGCAAAAGATTGACCAAAACTGAGGCGATGTCTTCAAGCGGCTGAACAACGGTCGAAAGTTCGGGATGATAAGTTGAAACGAGTTCCGTTCCGTCAAAGCCGGTGACTTTCAAGTCGTTTGGGACGCTGATGCCGAGTTCGCGGGCAGCCTGTAAAACAAGCAAAGCCGTCAGGTCGTCGGTGCAGACGATGCCATCGGCGACGCTTTTTGACAAAAGTTCTTTGATGGAAAAGCTTTTGAGCGAGGCGGATTCGGTAAAGCTGACCGTATGCGTGTGGCGCGTCAGTTTGAGCCGATCGATTTCATCGCAATATCCTTTGAGACGCTTGTCCGTCGGATTGCCACTTTGATGCGGGTTGCCCAAAAAATAGATATGGCGCGCACCGGCTTCGTAAAGTTCTTTTGTGGCCGTAATGCCGCCCTGGTAGTTGTCGCAACTGACGGTTGGGATCGTTTCAGACAGGTAGCGGTCAAAGGAAACAATCGGCAAACCAACGTTTTTGTATTCCTCGATGCCAAGATTGTGGGCGCCGGCAATGATGCCGTCAACTTGATTTGCAATCAGCATTTTGAGATAGTCGCGCTCTTTTTCCTTATTTTGGGCGGAGTTGCACAAGATGATCTTATAGCCGGCAGCGAAAAGCTTTTCTTCGACGCGCTGAACCAGTTCGGCGTAAAACGGGTTCATGATCGAAGGAAAAATAATGCCGATCAGGTGCGTGCTCTTGCCGTGAAGCGAGCGTGCAAGAGAATTTGGCTGATAGTTGAGCTCTTTCATCGCACGGTAGACCTGTTGTCTTGTTTTTTCGCTGATATATCCGTAGTTGTTGATGACGCGCGAAACGGTCGTTTTGGAAACGCCGGCTTTTTTGGCGACATCGGTCAGTTTTGGTCGCATAAAAATCGTCCTTTCGCTAGGTGATTCAGATGCTCTGCATTTTCCAGAAAGTTCCGCGATATTTGACGTCCGATTGCGATTCGATTGCGATTGACTTTTGACCTTTTTCAGGGAAGAAACGTGCCGTCATCGTTTGCTTGCCGCCGTTGATGAAAATTTCGCAAAGCGAGTTGTCAATGAAAACGTCAAGATCGAGCGGAGCATTTTTTGCAACCGAAGTCGTTCTTTTCGTGCCGAATTCAGTAGCGAAAACCTTGCCGCTGTTTCCGCGATCGAGGGTCAGACTGCCTTCTTCGGTATCAAAAACAAGTTTTAGACTTTGATTGTTCGAACCGTTTTTTTCGAGGTGCAAAATGCCTTTCTGGTTGGCATCTAAAGTTAATTTTAATTCGTATTGGCTGTCCGTATCGGAAACGAGATTTTGAATGTGGTCTATGCCTTGTTCTTGAGTCAAAGGAAGTCCGTCATAGCGCAGGTCGGTCATTGCTTTGACAGGACGCTGAATCAGTTCGCCTTCGTCCGTTAACGAAAGCTCTTTGACCTGGCTCAAGCAATGAGCCCAATTTTCTTCATCCGTCGGGTATTCGATTTCAGGAAGTCCTGTCCAGCTGATGAGATATACTTTGCCGTCAGGTGCGTTGAAGGCTTGCGAAGCGTAGACGTCAAAACCTTCGTCGAGGTTTTTGACCGTTTTGTCGCTTGCTTCAAAACGCCCTGCATCAAGGTTGACAGAATCTCCGATGACGTAGTTGTTCGGATAGATGTTGTCATATGGGCAGATGTTTTTGTCCATGCCTTGCGGACAGAAAATAAGCACCGGTTTGTCGTTGATGAAGACTAAACTTGGGCATTCAATCATGTATCCCATGGTTTCGTCCGTGAAATGAAGATATCCGAGGTCTTCGAAGTTCTTCAGATCTTTGGAGCGATAAATTGAGATGCGACCGTCTTTTTGTGTCGCATCCTGAGCACCGATGATTGCATAGTATTCATCTCTTTGCTTGATGATTTGCGGATCGCGGAAATGCTCCGTAAAGTGATCCGGTTGTGTGATCAATGGTTCAGGGAGTTTTTCGATGCGATTGTTCTCATCCATCCAGGCACCGAGCTGGTATGGGTGCCGAACCCAGTTTTCATCTCTTGAATTACCATTATACATGATGAAAAGCTTGTCTCCGATTTGGAGCGCAGAGCCCGAGTAGGCGCCGTTTTTATCGTATTCAAAATCGGGGTTCAGGCCAAGTCCCAAGTTTTCCCAATGAACCAGATCCTTTGAACGCATATGATTCCATGATTTTAAACCATGAACCGGTCCGAAGGGATATGATTGGTAGAATACGTGCCAATATCCATTATAATATGAAAAACCGTTCGGGTCATTAAGCAATCCGGAAGTCGGCATGATATGATAGCCTAATTTGTAATCTGAGCCTGCAGCCTGCGCTTGAAGATCGAGCAAGGTTTTTGCTCCCCAATCAGCATAAGGTTTGCAGCGCAATTCTCTTGTCCATTCCATAGCAAATTTCCTTTCTTGACATAAAAATTGAAAACGTTGTCTTATCATGCTTTAATTGTAACCTCTGAACCCGTATATGTCAATCGATTAACACCCTAAAAATGTTGATATAACTGTAATTTTAGAAATCACTTATAAAAAAATCAGAAAAAATATGATAAACGATTGACATATTTTGAAAATACGTTATCATATTATTTGTAAATGATGTTGAAACGCTTACAACATTGTTTTTAGCAATTATTCATAATTTAAAGGTTTTAAAGGAGCGTGATTATTCATGGATCACAAAAAAGTTGCCAAACAGGTTATCGATGCCGTCGGGCGTGACAATATGGTTGGCGCTGCACACTGTGCTACGCGTCTGCGCCTTGTTTTAAAGGATGACTCAAAAATTGATCAAGCGGCGTTGGATGCAAATCCTGACGTTAAGGGGACTTTCAAAACTAACGGTCAATACCAAATCATTATCGGACCAGGAGACGTCAACAACGTCTACGATGAGCTGATCAAGGAAACGGGACTCAAGGAAGCTTCGACAGAGGAGCTTAAAAAAGTTGCTGAGCAAGGCAAAAAGTTCAATCCGGTCATGGCTTTCATCAAACTTTTGTCTGATATTTTCGTTCCGATCATTCCTGCCCTGGTTGCCGGTGGTCTGCTGATGGCATTGAACAATTTCTTGACGTCCAAAGGTTTGTTTGGTGCCAAGGCCTTGGTTGAAATGTATCCGAACGTTAAAGGACTTTCAGACATGATTCAGCTCATGTCGGCCGCTCCGTTTATCTTTATGCCGATTCTCGTCGGTATTTCGGCTGCCAAGCGTTTTGGTGCCAATCAGTTCCTCGGAGCCGCAATCGGGATGATTATGACTTCGCCGAACCTCCTTCCCGGCAAATCATGGGATATTCTCGGACTTGCGGTTTCCCAAAACAATTACTACTATCAGGTAATTCCTGTTTTGGCTGCCGTTTACTTATTGTCAGTTTTGGAAAAATTCTTCCACAAGCATCTTCCGTCAGCGGTTGACTTCACGTTTACGCCGCTGCTTTCGGTAATGATTACCGGGTTTTTGACATTTACGATCGTCGGTCCCGTAATGCGCACTGTTTCTGATTGGATTACGAACGGCTTCGTCTGGCTTTATGATACGACGAGTTTTATTGGCATGGGCCTGTTCGGTCTTTGCTATTCGGCAATCGTTTTGACTGGGCTTCACCAAAGCTTTCCGGCAATCGAAACGCAGCTGCTTTCTGCATTTAGCAACGGTCATGGCTACGGCGACTTCATCTTCGTCGTTGCATCAATGGCCAATGTTGCACAAGGTGCCGCAACTTTTGCAATCTACTTCCTGACAAAAGACAAGAAGATGAAGAGTCTGTCGTCTTCTGCCGGCGTTTCGGCTCTTTTGGGCATTACTGAACCTGCTTTGTTCGGTGTCAACCTGAAATATCGCTTCCCGTTCTTCTGCGCATTGATCGGTTCTGGCATCGCTTCGGCATTTGCCGGTTTTGTCAAAGTTATCGCCGCATCCCTTGGCTCGGCCGGATTCCTCGGCTTCCTTTCGATTTATGCAAAATCGATTCCGATGTACGTCGTTGCCGAACTCATCTCATTTGCGATCGCATTTGCTTTGACGTATGCATACGGCAAGAGTCACGAAGCACAACTCAATCCGGTTGCGCCGCAAGCACCTGCTGAATCTGAAGAAGTCAAAGCAGCCAAGGCTGAATCCGCCGCTGTTTCCGGCGTGGAAAATGCAGAAATCTGCTCCCCGGTCGACGGCAGATCAGTTGATTTAAGCGAAACAAACGACGAAGTTTTTTCGCAAAAGATGATGGGCAACGGTGCTGCCGTGATTCCTGAAGACGGGATGATCTATGCACCGATTGACGGTGAAATCACGGTTGCCTATGAAACGAAGCATGCGTACGGAATCAAAGGCGACAACGGTGCAGAAGTCCTGCTCCATATCGGAATCGACACCGTTAATTTGAAAGGCGAGAATTTCACGTCAAACGTAGCTCAAGGACAACGCGTCAGGAAAGGCGACGTTTTGGGAACGGTCGATCTTGTTGCCGTTAAGAATGCCGGCTACGATCCGACCGTCATGGTTATCGTGACGAATACGCCAAACTACAAGTCCGTCATGAGAATCGACAACTCCAGCGTCAAGCATGGCGACAATTTGATCGCGCTTGAAGCATAAAGGAAATTAAAAAAACAGCTATCCGCATGATGCGTACCTGAAAAATCGGCCTTTCGATTTTTGGGACAAGTCGGTGACGATGGCTGTTTTTTTGATTGTGTTAGCGATTTTTAAGAACTGTTAGCGTCAGGGGATGTTTCGATTGGAAATCGCGGATAAAAGCGAATAAAAGGTGCAAGCGGTTGCATATAGTGATATAATATCTGCAGAAACTATATTTAGAAAAAAGGGGGGGTAAAAATGGTGACTCTGGCAGACGTGGCAAGAAGGGCAAATGTTTCCAAAATGACAGTTTCACGCGTGATCAACCATCCTGAGCAAGTAACAGATGAATTGAAAAAAATGGTTTTTGCCGCAATGCATGAGCTGGATTATCGCCCAAACGTTGCTGCAAAGGCTCTTGCCAGAAACAGAACACAGATTGTCAAATTTTTCATCTTGGAAGAAATTTCAACCGTCGAACCATACTACATGAATCTTTTGCTTGGCATTTCGCTTGCGCTCAGCCGCCATCAGTATTCGTTGCAGCTTGTCACAAACAACAACTTTGATCTTGGCGTATGCGATGGATACATTATTACGGGAATGCGAAACAGCGACTATGAGTGGATTTCTCGAATCGAAAAACCGGTAGTTTTGTTCGGGGAAAATCTGCACGGATATGATTTTGTCGATACGAACAATAAGGAAGGCGGGATGCTTTCAACGCGCTATGCGCTTTCATTAGGATATGACAAAGTCGTTTTTGTCGGCATTGATTTGAAAGAGCCATTCGAATATTCGCGAGAACGCGGCTATATCCAAGTGATGCAAGAATCTTTGAGAGAACCGGAAATCGTGCGGGTGGAAAACCATTCTCATAAGAGTCAGGAAATGCTTCAAAAAAATTGGGAAAAATATCCCCCAAATACGGCATTTGTCTGTGCCAGCGACCGGATTGCCGTCGGAGTCGAGCGAGCAATCCAAGGAACGGGCGCAAGCATTCCCAATGATTACGGGATCATTGGCTATGATGGTATCTTTTTGGACCAGGTCGTGTCGCCAAGGCTTACAACGATCAGACAAGACGTTGCCAAACTGGGCGAAGTTTGCGGTGAGATGCTGCTCAACAAAATCGAACAAAAGGGTAAAAAACAAGGATTCAAGCTGCTTGATCCGACGCTTGTCAAAAGAGAAACGACACGTCGAAAGGAAGTCGTTGAAAGATGTTAGCGTTAACATTTTGAAACCGCTTGCGAAGAGTTTGTTCTGCCCTTAAACTCATAATTGAACGTATCATGCGAAGAAGGAAGGGTTTTGAGTGGGAATCAAAAAATATCAGGACAGGATCATCTATCAGATATATCCGAAGAGCTTTAGAGACTCTAATGGAGACGGAATAGGCGATCTGCGGGGGATTATCGGAAAACTGGAATATTTAAAAGATTTAGGGGTCAATACGATTTGGTTGAATCCGATTTTTGTGTCGCCGCAAATTGATAACGGTTACGATGTGTCGAATTATTATGCGCTCGATGAAAAGATGGGCACGCTGCATGATTTTGACGAATTCGTTGAAACTGCGCACTCTTTGGGCTTAGACGTAATTTTGGATTTTGTCATGAATCATACTTCGGACAAGCATCCGTGGTTTAAAGATGCAATCGCAAGCGATCGAAGCCTTTATCGCGACTATTATTTGTGGGCAAAGGGAAAAGACGGCAAATTGCCGAACAACTGGGGCTCATTTTTTGGCGGCAGCGTCTGGGAAAAAGATCCGCAAGCAGATGACGTTTATTACTTCCACTTATTTGACAAAAAGATGCCGGATTTGAACTGGAGAAATCCCGAAGTGAGACGTTCGATGGCAGATATTGCCAAGTTTTGGATCGATCATGGAGTTGACGGATTCAGGCTTGATGCCTTTATCCATATTGCCAAGGCCGATTTTGAGCAAAACATGCCTTCTCATGGGAAAAAAGGCCCGATCATTGCCGAGCCGTTTTATGCAAACATGCCGCTTGTTCAGACGTATCTGCACGAATTCGTGAAAAGGCTGCGCGAATATAAGCCGGATATTTTCATTTTAGGCGAGGCCGCCAGCGCAGATATTGATCTGGCTGTTGATTATACGGACCCTTCAAAGGAAATGTGCGACACGGTCGTAACCTTTCGCTATTTTGAAGACGACAAGAGCAAGCTTGATCCGAAACTTCCGGAATTCGGGCAGCCGTTGCCGCTTAAAATCGAAACGTTCAAGGATACAATGGTTACGTGGCAAAAACGCCTGCAAAAAATCAGCTATCCGACGCTTTATTGGAACAACCACGATATGCCGCGGATTTTGACGCGTTTTGCTTCTGAAAGCGAACATAAGAAGGCAGCGGCCAAAATGCTTGCGACATTGATGTATCTGCAGCGCGGCGTACCCTGCATTTATTATGGCGAAGAAATCGGCATGGAGTCTGCAAATTTGCCAAAAATCAGCGATTTTGAAGACCAGCAGGCAGACGAATTTCTCAAAGAAGCCAAAAAAGCCGGTGCAACGGAAGAAAAATGCCTTTCGATGCTTTCGAGAAGCCACAAGATGGCTTCAAGAACGGTAATGCAGTGGAATGAAAGCGAGTATTACGGCTTTTCAGCGACGAAACCTTGGAAGTACGGCCAGACAAACGACGTGAACGTTGCAAATGAACAAAGTGATGGCACGAGCATCTTGAATTTTTACAAGTCCGTGCTTAAACTGAAGAAAAAGCCTTTGTTTGTTGAGGGCAATTTCGTTTTGGCCGACACGACGGATGATTTGTACGTCTATAAGCGGACGCTTGGCGAAAGCGAGGCCTGGGTAATCTGCAATTTGGCGGATGCCGTTACTAAATACAGAGTTCGCGGAAACTTGAGCGACAAGCACATCGTTTTACAAAACGGGAGCTTGAGTCTTAATGAAGAAAACGTTTTAACGCTTCCGCCGTTCGGAAGCCTGGTCTTTATGACAGAATAAGGAAAGAGAGGGAACGCAATGGAAATTTCAGCATTATATCATCGCCCGGACAGTGAGATGGCATATCTTAAGACAAAAGATGCTTTTCAGATTCGCTTGAGAACAAAGCACAGCGATGTCAAAGAAGTCAAGCTGCTTTACGGAGATCCGTACGGAAACAAGGTCAACGAAAAAGACGAAAGCACTTGGGAGCATGACGTCGCTTTGATGGAAAAAACGTTTGAAACCAAATATCACGACTATTGGGAAACGGAAGTCAAGATGCCTTTGAACAGGCTTCAGTATGCGTTTCATCTGGTTGGCAGCGACGGAGAAGAGATATTATATGATGACAGGCGCGTAATGCCTTATACGGAAGAAAACGAAGGAAACCTATCCTGTTTCAGGATGCCTTATCTTCATGAAATCGACCGCGTCAAAACGCCCGAATGGGTCAAAAAAACCGTTTGGTATCAGATTTTCCCGGAAAGGTTCGCAAATGGCGACAAGACTAACGATCCGAACGGAACTCTTCCTTGGGGGAGTGCCGATCCGACGCCGACGAACTTTTTCGGCGGTGATCTGAAGGGAATTCTTGATCACCTCGACTATTTGCAGGATTTGGGTGTAAACGGACTGTACCTGTGCCCGATTTTTACTGCAACGTCCAATCACAAGTACGATACGGTCGACTATTTTGGAATCGACCCTGCATTTGGCGACAAGGAGACGCTCAAAGAATTGGTTGATGCCGCCCATGAACGCGGGATGCACGTCATGCTTGACGCGGTTTTCAACCATATGGGCGATTTTTCGATGCAATGGAAAGACGTGCAAAAGTACGGCGAAAAGTCCAGATTTGCCAAATGGTTCCACATCAACAAATTCCCTGTTTCTTATGATGAGACGGAAAATGCAGAGCACGCAAAAAATTTGACCTATGAGGTCTTCGCAACAACCCCGCATATGCCAAAACTCAATACCGCCAATGAGGAAACGGCAGAATATCTGCTTGAGATTGCGCAGTACTGGATCAAAGAATTTGACATTGATGCCTGGCGGCTTGACGTTGCAAACGAAATCGATCACCATTTTTGGAAGAGGTTTTATGCCGCAACGCACGAATTGAAGTCAGATTTCTACATTCTCGGTGAAGTCTGGCACAGTGCGCAGGAATGGGTTGAACAAGAAGAATTTGATGCTGCGATGAACTATCCGTTTACTGAGTCGATTGCGCTTGATTTCGTCAAGCACGAAACGACGGCAAGCGAAATGGTGTCGATGCTTTCCGAACATTTGATGAAATATCGCGATCAGACGAACGAAGTCATGCTGAATGCCATGGACACTCATGATACGGCTCGACTTTTGACGCTTTGTCACGGGAATAAAAAGCTTCAGCGTCAGACGCTTGCGTTCATGTTCACGCAGCCCGGTGCTCCTTGCGTTTACTATGGCACGGAAGTCGGGCTCGACGGCGGCTTTGATCCAGGATGTCGCAAGTGCATGATTTGGGATGAGGAAAAACAGGATCACGAAATGTTTGCGTTCATGCAAAAGCTGATCAAGCTCAGAAAAGATTACGCAGATATTTGGTCGAAGGGAAAAGTCGAATACAGGAACGTTTGTGACGAAACGAACAGTCTTGAAGTCGTCAGAAGTTTTGACGGAGTTGAGCTGCATTGCTTCTTCAACATGGGTGAAAAAGCACTTGAAGCGCCTTGTTTTGGTGAAGTCCTGCTCGGACAAAACCTTAAAGGTGACAAGGTTGAAAAAGACGGCTTCGTAATCGTTAAAAAATAAAGATAAATCTTTTGATGATGGGGAGAACTATTCCTCAAATTAAGGACTCGGATGATTTGCAATTATTTGCAAATCATCCGTTTTTTTTATGCATGACGATCGCCTTCCACGATGGGACAACCCGAAAGAGTTTGAGCGGTAAATGTGACTGAGAGCTTGCGTGCTGATTTAGCAGGCGCTGCATTTGGTAAAATCAATGCCGTTTACGGACAAATATTAAAAAGCGCCATTTTGCGCGTAGATTGCTTGAATCATGGATGCTTTGACGACAAGGGAAGTCATGTGATCGTAAGCATTAAGCATTTTTGGGGATGCGCCCTGCATGTATCGACAAGGGAAGAATGTTTTCAGAAACAATCACCGCCATAATGTAAGCGCTACAAACTGTTATCGGTAACAGTTTGTAATCGGTTGCACAAAGAAATATGATGAAGCATAATAATACTTGTAAGGAAACGAATTAACCTAAAGGGGGATTTAAAATGAACAAATGTATCAAGAAAGCTAGTGCTTTAGCTGTTGCGTTGGGCGCAACCGTTTCATTGGCTGCTTGCGGAAGCAGTAAGAGCGGATCCGATTCTTCAAAGAAGACGATCACGATTTCCGTTGACAAAGGCTACAAAGATTATATCAATGAAGTCAAAGGCAGCTTTGAAAAGAAGAACAACGTCAAGGTTGTCGTAAAGACGAAGGATGCTACGGCAACTTTGGATGCTTTGAAACTTGACGGACCTGCAGGCAAAGCTGCGGACGTGATGATGGCTCCGTTTGACAGAGTCGGCGTTTTGGGAAAGCAAGGCCAATTGGCTGACGTTAAGCTTGCTTCCGGTCGCTACGATTCACGCGACAAGAAACTTGTTACGCTTAACGGCAAGCAATATGGCGAACCGGCCATAATCGAGACGCTTGTCATGTACTATAACAAGGATCTTATCAAGACGGCTCCTAAGACGTTCAAAGATCTTGAAGCTCTTGCCAAGGATCCAAAGTACGCATATGCAAACGACAAGACCAAAAACGTCGGGTTCCTTTGCCAATGGACAAATTTCTATGACGCTTACGGCTTGATCAAAGGTTATGGCGGCTATGTCTTCGGTGACAACAATACGAATCCTAAGAAGCTTGGTTTGAACAACAGCGGTGCAGTTGAAGGTTTGACATACATCACTGACTGGTTCAAGAACGTTTGGCCAAAGGGCATGCAGTCAAAGACTTCAAACGAAAACTTCATCACGGATCAATTTACGTCCGGCAAGACTGCCGCAATCATCGATGGTCCATGGATGGCCGCAACATATAAGAAAGACAAGGTCAACTATGGCGTTGCAACGATTCCGACGTTGAACAACGGTAAAAAATATCAAGCATTCGGCGGCGGCAAGGCATGGGTCGTTTCAAAGTATACGAAGAATAAGGCAGTTTGCCAAAAGTTCATCGACTATCTGACAAACGACAAGAATCAAGAGAAACTCTACAAGGACGTTCAAGAAGTTCCTGCCAATCAAAATGCTCGCGAGTATGCAGTCAAGAATGGTACGGAATTGTCCAAGGCCGTTATCGGGCAATTTGCTTCTGCAGATCCGATGCCTAACATTCCGGAAATGACCGAAGTTTGGACAGGGGCTGAAAACTTGGTTATAAATGCGGCTTCCGGCAAGAAGACGCCAAAGCAGACGGCAGATGCTGCTGTAAAACAGATCAGTCAATCGATTGAGCAAAAGTATAAGGATTAATAAGGTGTGAAGCCGAACGCTTAGCCTCCGCGTATCCAAGTCGCGCTTGCGACGGGTAAGCTCGTCTTGCCCGAGCAAGGGTGCTTGGGACAAGGG
>OIYG01001289.1_pt1 | contig 19454 bp, 9 predicted proteins | sample 1587861 | NCBI WGS metagenome assembly OIYG01 (sample SAMN03283272) | human gut metagenome | biome: human-associated habitat; material: feces | host: Homo sapiens | place: Peru | collected 2012 | reverse complement strand
TTTAACAACTTAAAATAATTATCTTTATGAATCCAAATTCAGATTTAAAGAACAAAGAGAATGTGATGGCAGCTAATGCCGAGTCTTCAACAATTAAGGCAGTTAATGCCGAGTCTTCAACAGTTGATGCAGGCTATGCCGAGTCAAGAATTTCAGAGTATGCAGCCCGCTTTGCCGCATATAGCGATGAACAACTAAAGCAGACTGTAGATCACGAGCGTAATGTTCGTGGTTGGGGCAGCGAGCGCAGCTATTTCCTCGCTGCTCTGCGTGAAGAGTGCGAAAAACGAGGAATACCATATTGCTGGTAATTCTCGTCTTGATAATGACCCCCTGGCAAGAGATTAGCTTCAAGTTATCTCCTGCCAGGGGTTATTATTTCATGAAACTACATATCCTCCATTGACAACCCTTGGTATCCGATAGTGAATTTCTTGAATTTTCCTGTTGTCTGAAAGAAATGCTCGGCTTTATCTTTTAAAATGCCGAGATTTATATCCTTGGCTTGGCGTTTCACCTCATAGAAAATGACTTTCTGTTCCAGTTCATCAGCAGCGATAATATCAATTTCATTCTCTCCCTTTCTGTCCCACCAAGAAGCGATTTGGGTATATTCTTCGCTTTCTATCATCTTTGCAATGAAATATCTTTCCAGAACCTTGCCTGTGTATGTGGTGTAGTTCTTATCCATAACCATCTTAAGTTTTTTATTGGCGCCAACCTCTATCATGTATCCATATTTGTAGATGTAGCGAAACCAGATGCGAAGGAAGTTATCTTCTATCTGATAGCGAATGTTGCGATTGGTCTTTTGAAACATCGGTGTATAACGAGAAATCAAGCAATAGTCATTCTCCAGTTTAGTGAGATAGCCTGAGAGTTCTGAGAGCCAGTAGGTCATCGTTGGTGTAGGCAGAATTATATGTTGAGAGAATTTCCTTGATAGCAGAAGGAGGAAATGGAGTGACTTTTATTTCTCCAGTCTGCCTACCATAAAGTGGTTGCTTGTTGTTTTTAAAGATGATGTTCATAAGTGAATAAACAGAACCGCAAACCACGAGATTAATATGAGCTTTCTGTTTGTTAAGATCCCATATCTTTTGCATATCTGAAAATATAGATGGATTAACCCGTTTGAAATCTTGAAATTCATCAATGATGAGAGTGATTTCTATAATCTTATAGCTTCTTTTTATTTATGTTATTTTCGAAACCACCGTTTCCGAAATGACGGTTTCGAATGCAAAGTTAATAAAAATGCTTGAATATCAGTCTGTTTGTTTGCTAATTTAAGTTTTTTAGTTTGTATGAATGTTGTCGATGTTTTCGAAATAGCGGTTCCGAATATAGTATCTCTACAGCTAAGTATGTAATCAACAGTGATTAGCAATAGTTTCTAAAGACCAGATTGAGTGATAATCCGATAAGAAAGATTCAAGCCAGCTTTATGTCCTTCTTTAAATGAAATCCTAATACGAGTTACAAAATTTTGAGTTTTCTTTGTAACTCCCAAATTTTATTGCATAAAAACTGGGATAATCTCATTTATTTTTTGTAACTTTGCCCTCGAAAAGGGGGAGAGGTTGCCTTAGGCGGCTGCTCCCTTGTAACATAAGTTGAACAAATAAAATAGAATAATAAGAAACAGAAAGAACAAAATTTTAGACATATAAAATATTAAATACAAGCGTTTACGATTATTTGGAGTCTCTTGAAATTTGCCGATTGAAAAAAGACTGAATATAGTAAATATAAGTGAATGCTCACGCTCATAAGGCGTGAGCTAAACTTATCTATATTCAGCAGGTTACGGCAAATACCTTAGAGACTGATAAGTGAGGCTTACGCCTTTCTTATATAGTTTTGCCAACAAGGTATTTGTCTCTTCTGCATTGTTTTAGTAAACCTGGAAGTTTGCCCAAGCATAGCAAAAATGTGACCTGCTAATTCCGATAAAGTTTACGCTCATAATTCCTTATAAGCGACGATGAAACAGGAAATCCCTTATTCATCTGCGCAGCTCTTGTATTATGCTTGGCAGTTGTCACGTAATAGGGGCGGTGCAGATGATGATAAGTTGACGGGTGTCTTGTCGGAGGCACGTGTCGATCTGAACCCCCATCAGGTGATGGCGGCTCTTTTTGCATTCCAATCTCCTTTTTCCAAAGGTGTTATCCTTGCCGACGAGGTGGGATTGGGAAAAACGATAGAGGCTGGTATTGTTATCAGCCAGTTTTGGGCTGAACGTAAGCGTCGTATCCTCATCGTTGCCCCAGCTACCCTCCGCCGACAGTGGAGCATGGAGCTGGAGGAAAAGTTCTTTCTGGATTCTTTTATTCTCGAAAAGAAAAAGGGGATTTCTTTAGACCATCTTTCCGATGGCAAGCAAATCTATATCTGCTCTTATCAGTTTGCTTCAAGACAAGCCGAAATCTTGTCGCGCACTCATTGGGACCTGGTGGTTTATGATGAGGCTCATAAACTGCGTAACGTTTATAAGTCAACCCCTTCGATGGCTTCCCGTCTGAAATCCGCTTTTTCTGATATTCATAAACTCCTCCTTACCGCCACTCCGCTCCAGAATAACATAGAGGAATTGTATGGTTTGGTGAGTATCATCGATGACCATTACTTCGGTGACTTGAAGAGTTTCAAGGCTCAGTATTGCTATAGTAATAAAAACGATGATATTGCTTTTGTAGATCTTCGCAAGCGGCTTCGCCCCATCGTGCATCGCACGCTTCGTAAACAGGTTACGGAGTATGTAAAATATACTTCCCGTATCCCGATGGCGCAGGAATATTATCCTGCCGTTGAAGAGCAGAAACTCTATAATCAAATCAGCGAGTATCTTCGTCGTGATGATTCTTACGGATTGCCAACCAGTCAACGTCAGTTGATTACGCTGATATTCCGCAAACTCATGTCTTCATCAACTTTTGCCATCGGCTATACGCTCAAAACGCTTATCGACCGTTTGCAGACCAAGATAGCCCCTTATTCTGCCGATAAACAGCAAGGCTGGTATGGAGAAAATGGAGAAATAGCTATAGCTGCCGAGGATATGTTGGGTGATGATTGGGATGAATGGAATGAGCAGGATGAGAACGAACTGGAAGGAGAAATCCTTACTCCCGATGAGATAGAAGGCATCAAGGATGAAATCAAGGAACTCCAACGTCTATATGATCTTGCCAATAGTATCAGTAGCAATAAAAAAGGTGATTGCCTCTTGTCGGCACTCCATACCGGATTCCAGAAGATGGAAGAGTTGGGAGCCAACCGCAAAGCTTTGATATTCACGGAAAGTACCCGTACCCAGCTTTATCTGAAACAGCTTTTAGAGGAGAATGGTTATATGGGCAAGATCGTACTCTTCAATGGTTCCAATAATGATGAAACATCCCGTAAGATATATAAGGCATGGAAAAAGCGGAATATAGGCACATCAGCCTTTACCCCTTCTTTGTCGGCAAACAAGCGCCAGGCTATTGTTGATTATTTCAGAGACGAAGCCGAAATCATGATTGCTACCGAGGCGGCATCCGAAGGTATCAACCTTCAGTTTTGTTCGCTTATCGTGAATTATGATTTGCCGTGGAATCCTCAAAGGGTGGAACAGCGCATAGGTAGATGCCATCGTTATGGACAGAAGAATGATGTTGTGGTTTTCAACTTCATCAACAAGGCAAATGCAGCTGATGTGCGTGTGTTCCAACTGCTTTCTGAGAAATTCCATCTCTTTGATGGTGTCTTCGGTTCGAGTGATGAGGTGTTGGGTAGCATCGAGTCGGGTGTTGACTTCGAGAAGCGGATGCTCAACATCTATCAGCAGTGCCGTACTCCTGAAGAAATCAATGCAGCCTTCGACCAGATTCAGCAAGAGATGGATGCGAGTATCAAGGCGACGATGCAAGATACCCGCAAGCAACTGCTTGAAAACTTTGATGAGGATGTGGTGGGACTGCTGAAGATTCGCCAAGGCAAGGATATGGGAAATCTGAATAAGTTCCATCGCTGGCTTTGGACGATAACCATTGCTACGCTTGGTAAGGAGAATGTAGAAGTGGTAGATGAAATCAATCTTGTCTTTCGCTTGAAGCACAATCCTTATCCTGATGTGTCGGCAGAATGTGGCATGTATCAGATAACAACGCTGCAATCGCAATACATCAATTATCGTTTGTCGCATCCTTTGGCTCAAAAGGTCATTGCTTTGTGTAAGCAGAATCAGCAAAGTCTGCAGAATCTCCTCTTCGATTATAGCCTATACCATTATAAGGTGGCAGATATTGAACAATGTGCTTATGAAAGTGGATGGCTTCAGGCTCATCTTGTTTCTTTTATATCCGAAGGACAGCAGGAACAGCACATTGTGCTGACGGCACTTGCGGAAGATGGAACGGCTTTGGGTCAGGAGTTTGCTGAAAAACTATTGAATGTACCATCGGTAGTTACAGGAAATGCTTATGTGCAGGAGGAAGCAAGCCAGAAGTTAGCTTCCCTGTATGATAACCGGAGAGCAGCCTTGACCGTTCAGATAGAAGAACGAAACAAGGCTTTGCTTGATGCTGAAATCCTGCATATCGAGAAATGGGCAGAAGACCAGCAGCTCACTTTGGAGAATGAACTGAAAGATATCAAGGCAAAAATCAAGGAAAAGAAAAGACTTTTGAGTCGTTCGGAGAATGCACAGCAAACATTGACCTTGGAAAAGGATTTGAATACCCTTACTCGTCAGCAGAAGCGTAAGCGAGCCGAAATCTTTAATCTGGAAGATGAGATAGAGGAGAAGCGAGACGGAATGATAGACAAAGTGAAGACTTTTATCCAACAGCATATTACGGAAGAAGAACTCTTCTGTGTGCATTGGACTTTAAAGAAATGAGACGGAAACAAAGCAAGATAACACAACTAAGATAAAAACAATGACACAATACGAACAGAAATTTAGAGATATACTTGCAGAAATACTGCAACTCGACCAAGCCGAACTCGACTTTGGTATATATCGCATTATGAATCAGAAACGTAAGGATATCGAGGCGTTCTTGAACAATCGTCTTGTTCCTGAAATTACAAAGATTTTGAAGGCTCAAACTGCTGCAGGAACTGATGTTTCTGCCATGGAGAATGAGGTGTTTTCTCATTTGGCTAAATTCTTTAGCCGTTATTATGAGGGTGGCGATTTTATCTCTAAACGTCGCTATAAGGACGATGCCTATGCTATTCCTTATAGCGGTGAGGAAGTGAAGTTGTATTGGGCAAATGCCGACCAGTATTACATCAAGACTTCTGAGTATTTCAAGAATTACTCGTTCGTGTTGCCGACCAGCCGTCGTAAGGTACACTTTGTTCTTCGTGATGCGGATACAGAGCAGAACAACAACAAGGCTGCCAACAATATGGAGCGCCGTTTCCAACTTTGTGAAGAGGACTGTATCGCAGAGGAAGATGGTGAGCTAAACATCTTCTTTACTTATGAGCTGATGCCGAAGACTACCAAGCAGGATGCACTTATCAAGGATGCTGAGGCTAAGATTATTTCTTCGTTTGCAGAAGGAATATATGCCGACTTTGCAGAGTTGGTCAATGAAAAGGTGCCAACAGAAAAGAATAAGGAACGTACTTTGCTGATGAAGCATCTGCAAGACTATACGGCAAAGAACAATTTTGATTATTTCATCCACAAAGACCTGGGCGGTTTCCTTCGTAGAGAACTTGATTTCTATATCAAAAACGAGGTGATGTTCTTGGATGATTTGGATGCCACTCATATCATGGAGCATTTGGCACAGGTGAAAGCCATCAAACTGGTAGGAGAGAAGATAATCACCTTCCTTGCCCAGCTCGAAGACTTCCAAAAGAAGTTGTGGCTCAAGAAAAAGTTTGTAGTCGGTTGTGATTATTGTATCACGCTCGACCGCATTCCTCGTACCCTTTACTCTGAGATTATAGCCAATGATGCCCAACGAAAAGAATGGGTTCGCCTCTTTGCCATCGATGAAATCAAAGGGGATATGATGACCGAGGGCTATAGTGAGCCATTATCAGAAAAGTTCCTGGAAGACAATCCTTTCCTTGTGCTTGACACCAAGTTCTTTAGTGCCGAGTTCAAGCATAAACTCGTGGGGAGCATGGAGAAAGTGGATGAGGAGTGTAATGGATTGCTGATAAAAAGTGATAATTATCAAGGATTATCAGCGATTCAAAAAAAATATAGATCTTCAATCAAAACTATATATATCGATCCTCCATATAATACAGGTTCAGATGGATTTGTATATAAGGATATGTATATGCATTCATCATGGCTTTCTATGATGGACAATCGCTTTGCTTTATTAAAGACGTTGTTCTCTAAAGAACAGAGTAGCATCATTGTCAGTATAAATGAGAATGAACTGTTTGATTTAAAATTACTAATGGAAGAGACTTTTGCAAAGTATTTGACTACCATGTCTATTAAAGTACGTCATGAAGATCGAATACTTAAGGGTGATAAAGATTTCCATGAAGTGTATGAGTCTGCCGTTTGTTATGCTGCTTCTGATGATTTTAAACCGCAAAAAAGACATAAGGATAATACGTCTATAGATGAATATAAATATTCAATAAAACTTCTTGATAAGCCTGAGAAGATAGACATCTTAGATAATAAAAAGGTGGAATTTTATGCTCCAGGGCAATACGTTGTTACAAAGGAAAGTATTCCAAATGAATCTTTTTTAAAAGCAATAAGTGTTAGAGGAAGTATTCGTGAAGGAAATTCTAGTGGGCGATTTTATACGGGCAATTTAGAAAATATATCTGAAGAGTATGCCGGATATTTATTTAAAGTTGAAGGAATAGGAGAAGATGGTTTAGGATTTAGATTCTTTAAAACTCCAGATGCTGATGGAAAAAGAAAAAATGGAGATTATTTCCAAGGTATGCCAGTAAATAGAAAAGATGTTATAGACATTCCTTATCCAAATTTCTTTGATTTTGAAAAGGCATTTAATAATGCTACAGATGAAGGTGGCGTTGAATTTAGAAATGGTAAGAAACCATTGGCATTTATGAATCAAATGCTTCTGCTTCAAGGTGTAGGCGCTGATAAAAATGTTACGGTGCTAGATTATTTTGGTGGAAGCGGTTCTACAGTGCATTCTGTGATAGGCTATAATCGTGCAGATAATGGAAATCGAAAATATATAACAATGGATATGGGAAGCCATTTTGAAACTGTTCTTTTTCCTCGAATCGAAAAAGTAATCTATTCCGAGGATTGGAAGGATGGCAAGCCTGTTTCCCGCAAAGGCATTTCTCAATGCTTCAAGTATATCCGCCTGGAGCAATACGAGGATACATTGAATAACTTGCAGCCAAAGAACCAGCGACTCGACTTCGATAACGAGAATGGTAAGGGCGATTTCGAGGAAACCTATTTCCTCCGTTATATGCTCAATACAGAAACCAAGGGAGATCTCTTCAACCTGGAATGGTTTAAGAACCCGTTTGCCATGTCTATCAAGACAACCAAGGATAATGAGTTGGTAGATACCCATGTTGATATGGTGGAAACCTTCAACTACCTCATCGGTCTGAATGTAGAGACGCTCCGTTATCCTAAGGATGGCTACTGCGTAGTGGAAGGAACTACCCATATCGGCAACGAGCGAACCCTCGTGATTTGGAGAAACTGCAATAAGGTGAGCAACGAAGACTTGAATGAATTCTTCCGAAAGCAAGCCTACTGCACCACAGACTCAGAGTTCGATAAGATTTATGTAAATGGTGATAATACATTACCGAATATCAAGACGGATGAGGAGCATTGGAAAGTAGTACTCATTGAGGAAGAATTTAAGAAGAGAATGTTTGAATAGGTCTTATTATGGCTAAGAAAATACAGAAGAAAGGAAAACTGCAGCAGGCACTGGTCCTGTTTCATTATATCTTGCAGCTGTTTGGCTGTAAGGACCTGGAGGCTTTGTCTCGTGATCTCAAGGATCCTGCATACGAAGGATTGAATGATGACCACGAGTCAAAACTCTATCATGAGCTTTGTCATAAGCTCTATGCTACAGGTCCTTTGTCCATAGAACAGTTGTACTTTTACGACCAGCATATCGTGAAGTTTACTGATGAGATTAACGAGAAGCGAAGTGAACCTATCAAGTGGAAGTACTTCCAGTATCTATCCCTCTTGTTCACGGAAATCTATCTCGACCAGTATTTCAGCAATCCGCAGGCACTTTGCGACAACCTGAATCGTTTTCTGCATGATGACTTCAATCATCGTGCAGAAACCTGGCATGAGTTGCCCGACTTTACGGTTGATGACTTGAATAAGTTGGCCTATTGGAATGCAACTGGTTCGGGCAAGACTCTGCTGATGCATGTCAACATCAAGCAATATCTGGAGTATGCCAGAATCCATCATGCCAAGAAACTCAATCGCATCATCGTATTGACTCCAAATGAAGGATTGAGCCGTCAGCATTATGAAGAGTTGAAGGCTTCTAATATGGATGTTGCTATGTTCAGTAAGCAAGGAATCGGTAGCATGTTTCAAGGCAAGGCTGTAGAAATCATCGACATCAATAAATTGGCTGATAAGGATGGAGATAAAACGGTAGCAGTTGAGGCTTTCGAAGGCAACAACCTGGTATTGGTAGATGAAGGTCATAAAGGTTCGAGCGGCGATGTCTGGATGGGGTATCGTCAGAAACTGACCGAGGAAGGCTTCTCCTTTGAGTATTCCGCTACCTTTGGTCAAGCCATTTCTGCAAAGAGTAATGCCAAAGACCGGAAGGCGATGTTCGACCAATATGGAAAGGCTACACTCTTTGATTATTCCTATCGTTATTTCTATGCCGACGGATATGGCAAGGATTATCGTATCATGAATATGAACGATTGGAATGATGATGATATGCTCAATATGTATCTCACGGCATATTTGTTATGTCTTTATGAGCAGACTAAAATCTATCATAGTGATGCGCGGATTCATAACAAGTTTCTGGTGGAGAAGCCATTGGGAATATTTGTGGGAAGTAGCGTAAAGGCTGTGAGCAAGGAAAATAAGAATCAGGTATCGGATGTAACTCAGATACTCTTGTTCTTGCAGGATTTTATTCGGAATCGTACAGAGTTTTCTGGTTATATCCGTCGTTTGCTCAGTTCGGAAGATGGATTGAAAACAAAGAATGGTTATTCTGTATTTGGCAACTCTTTCCTGGCGCTTAAAGGTGGTTATCTCGTAGAAGATGACAAACAGAAGTTTGCCGAGAATATCTACGATGCTATCTTGCGGGATCTTTTCCACTCCAATATCCATGGTGCCCAACTTCATATCGACCTTCAAAAAGGAGGTTTTGAGGAGATAGGACTGAGGGTAGGAAGTGCCAAGGATTATTTCGGCGTCATCAATGTGGGCGATGGTAAGGAATTGCTGAAACTTTTGCAGGATAAAGGATTCCTTTGTGAAACGAAAGCATTCGGAACTTCCAGCCTCTTCAACAATATCAATTCTCAAGATTCAACTGTCAACATTTTGATTGGTTCCAAGAAGTTTACTGAGGGTTGGAGCAGTTGGCGAGTTTCTGTAATGGGACTGATGAATGTGGGACGTAGCGAAGGTTCTGAGATTATTCAGCTCTTTGGTCGTGGCGTTCGTCTGAAGGGATACAAGTATTCGCTGAAGCGAAGCAAGATGCTGGATGCCTGCTATCAGGACGAGATGATTCCAAAGGGATTGGCAACTATTGAGTCTCTGAATATCTTTGGCGTGCGAGCTGATTATATGGAAGCTTTCAAAACATATTTGGAAGATGAAGGTTTGCCAACCAATGAGATAGACTATGAGAAGATTGTCATCAAAACCATTAAGTCTGTTGATTTGGACGCTCTTCATCTTTCATTGCCGAAAGTCGTGGATGGCTATAACTTCAAGAAGTCTGCCGTGGTGGAACCTGCCGAAGAAAGCCTGATGAAAAAGGTGAATGTAAAACTGGACAAATATCCAAAGGTGGATTTGTTGAGAAGCAAGAATGTTCAAACTGCTAATGCAGCAAGTCGCTATATAGGTGTTTTGGGGCAGGAGCATCTGAATTGGATAGACTGGACGGAAGTGTTCTTTGCCTTGCAAGGTATGAAGGCGGAGCGTGGTTGGTATAATCTGGAGTTGCGATTGGAAGACTTGAAGTATTTGATGGCAAATCCAACCTGGTACGAATTGTCTATTCCTGAGGACCGTTTGAACTTTCATGATTTCGGAAAGAATGTGGAGTTGTGGCAGGATGTTACAATCAGTCTGCTTCGAGGCTATATGGATATGGCTTATAAGAAAGCCAAGTCGAAGGAAGAGCAAAAGCATTTGAAGGAGACGCGCGTTACCTATTATAATATAGGTATGCCTGACGAATATGAAATAGAGGTTCGTAACGACCTGTGTAATGTAGTAGATCATTTGAAAATATTGCAGGCGCAGGTGGAGGCCAATGAATTTGGTAAAGACTTAGTTCTTGATGCCCCTTATTTCAAGGCTTTGAATGTGGAGGAACATCTGTATAAGCCTTTGGTCTTCCTTGCTGAGAAAGATACCAATGGCAATCGTCCTTATGTAGATGTTGTAACTGGTGAGCCAACGTTGAAGGTTTCTCCTGTTGCATTAAACTTGGGAGAACAGAACTTTGTTACTTCCTTCCGTGAATATTGTAAGGCTCATCAAGACGATGTGCTGGCTGGTAAGCAGGTTTATCTGCTTCGCAATGAGAGCAAGAGGGGATTAGGTTTCTTTGAAGCAAATAACTTCTATCCTGATTTCATCTTATGGATATTGGATGGAGAGAAGCAATACATCACCTTCATCGATCCGAAAGGTATTCGCAATCTTAAAGGATTGGAGGATGATAAGATTCAACTCTTCAAGTATTTACAGACAGAAGTGTCTTCTCAGTTGGGCAACGCTCATCTGATGTTGAACAGTTTCATTATTAGCAATACGCCAATGGAGCAAGTGGAGTTTTGGTTGAAGAATCCATTTGAGAAAGGTGAATTCCAAAAGAATCATGTGTTGTTTAAGGATGATAAAAGCTATCTGGAAACGATGGTGAATATGATTTTGCAGTATATATAGAATAATTTTGGTGTGGTAATAAGGCATATTTTATTGCCACGCCTTTCTTTTACTTATTCCCTAAGTACTGAAGACTTGTTTGCGACTTGTATCTCCGAAAGATAGGAATCTGTGTTTCGGGTTTACGGGTGGTGTCTTACTTGTGCACACTTGTCGTTTTTCGGTGGCACAAAAGTGCTCTTGCCCGAGCATAAAAGTGCCCTTACCTCAGCACAAAAGTGCCCTTCCTTAGGCACGTTATAAACTTGGTGAGACATGAATATCTGCTTGGCGTTCAGTTCTCTTATTTCCTTTTTATAGGATATGTTTGTAGTGGTTTTATATAAAGATACAGGCGATAGGCTTTTGGAAAAATCTTTATAGCGGAATTTTTTCTAAAACAGGAATGCGATGTTACCCTTCACCCTTCATCTTTTCTCCTGAAATGCCGATAAACACAGGGAATTCGAGGATGAATGGTAAAAGCCTACCCTTCATCACCTTTCATTTCCCTTCATCTTTTTTGCCAGTTTTTGCCCTTTTAAGCCTAATGCTGACTGGTTATTCGTTTGATTCGAAATATAGTAAATTATGAAAAATATAGACATCTTGTTTTCCTCCATCGGATTACGCAGACTTAACGGAACATTCTTGATCTACAGATTATTCACGGATTTTCACGGATATAAAATTGCATTATAGACTTATGACTCTCCATCTCTGAGTCTTAATAGGCGACCGTTCTTAGTCTTAATAGACGATCAATTTAAGCTTAATAGACGACTCCATCTTAGCTTAAGATGAAGGGTGATGAAGGGTAATGAAGGGTGTTTTTTAGTTATTCTGTCTATAATTACCTGTATATCAGATACTTATGTTTGCAATATGAAGGGTGAAGGGTTTTTATCGTTTCGCTTTTCAAATTTTCAATGATTTTATCCTCAAATCCGTTACCCCATAGGTCGCGGACTTGAGGATTTTTTTAATTTTATTGCCAAGTGGCGGCATAAGAAAGAGCCTCTTAGAAGTCGCAAGGCAATGCAGAGAGCTGTTGCATGATGGTCTTTGCCATACGGGAATGACCAGCATCATTAGGATGAAGGCGGTCGGTATCCATCTTGTTGAACATCTGGGCACCAGCGTCGTAAAGAGGGAAGAGACCTGAAAGGGAGTTGAGATCGATGACTGGTACTGCCCATACATTGCCTACTTCCTTAATCGCCTTTACGTATTCATCAAAGAAGAGTCCACGTGCATTTTCGTACATCTCATCAGGCTGAATATTCTTATCGCTGCTGGCAAAGAGCGCACGGTGTACAGGAGTCATCACAACAATCTGTTTGGTAGGGTACATCTGCTTCAGTTTTGACATGGCAATGTTGATGCGCCCTTTGAGCGTATTCTTGTCCATGGCAAAGTGGCGGTGGCGACGCTGTACCATTTCACTTGGTTTGTGGCGGGCAACTCTCACGCTGTCGAATGTCTCTGTGTACCAGTCTCCGATAGGCACACCATTATTGTAATCGTTGGTACCCATAAAAATGAGGATTGCATCGAAATTATCACCATGTTCTTTCTTGAGTTTGTCCGCCTGGCGGGGAATATCATTCCATTGTCTGCCACTCACGCCATATACATAGGGAGTAATGCCAAGCCATTCTTCAAGAAATCCCCAGTATTTTACCTTTGATGCCTTGATATTTGGGTCGGTGATAGAATCGCCAAAGTAAGCAACTTTCTTTCCTTTCCACGGATGCTGGAGATTCTTGAAAGCTTTTTCTTTTTCTGCAATTTCTTTCTTGGTCATCGCCTTTTGGGCGAATGTAGGCATTGTCATCGTAAGGGCAAGTGCCAGCGTGATAATCATTTGTCTTTTCATTGTTAGTTTGTTTATTTTCAATTCTTTTAGGCAAAGGTACATTAAATATTTCATAACTTAGAATCTTTTTCGTTTAAATATCGTTTTATTTCTTCTTTTTTCGTAATTTTGCACTCGCTCTTGGAGAATTCTAAGTTTTGCATAGGGGGATAAGAGTTTATACTGATTTCTTTCTCCCCATCATAATTGGAATTTTGGTATCATATATATTAAGGTAATATACAAGGATGACTGTAGGATTGAATAATTTGAGTGATTTATTGCGTAAGCGTATAGCCGTTGCGGCTTATTATTTTGTACCGGGAGTAGTGTTTGCCAGTTGGGCGAGTCGTATTCCGGATGTAAAGCAGATGTTGCATCTCACTAATGGTCAGTTAGGTTCTGTGCTCTTTGCCATTCCTATCGGCCAACTCCTGATGATGGCTTTTTCGGGCGTTTTGGTCAGTAAATTCGGAAGCAAGAAGATGATAGTTCTTGCAGAGGTTCTATATGCTCTTGTCCTTTTTTCTATCGGAAGTAGCAGTACTGTTTTTCAACTTATACTCTCACTCGTAGCTTTTGGAATGATGGCCAATCTGATGAATATTGCTACCAATACACAGGCCTGTCTGGTAGAGAAAATGTATGGTCGCAACATTATGTCGTCGTTTCATGGCTTATGGAGCCTTGGTGGTTTCTCTGGTGGCATCATCGGAGCCGTCTTTGCGAATACGCTTCTTCCGATTGAAGCTCATTTTGGTACTATTTTAGTGATGAGCCTTATCATTATCGCCGTTGGCTTCAGATTCCTCGTGGATGATGCTACGGCAAAAGCAGAAGAGGATGATGTTCCGAAGTTTTCTTTCAGAACCATCGACCCGATTTTGTTTCTTTTAGGACTGATGGGATTTTCCGGTATGTTCTGTGAAGGTACTGTTTATGATTGGTCGGGTGTATATTTCTCGTCAGTAGTAAAACCTGATGAGGCTTTTATCCGTGCCGGTTATGTGGCAGGTATGGGAGCGATGACCTTGGGCCGTTTCCTTGCCGATGGATTTGTCACGAAATATGGACCAGCCAGGGTGCTGAAAGTTTGTGGAGGTTTGATAGTAGGTGGTTTGTGGTTGGCTGCTGCTTTTCCTTATCTCATTCCTGCTACCTTTGGTTTCTTGCTGGTAGGTTTCGGAATATCTTCGTCTGTTCCTATCTGTTATAGTATAGCAGGTAAGTTGGGCACTATCAAGGCCAGCATTGCCATCACGATAGTTTCAAGTATCAGTTTCTTAGGTTTCCTGGTAGGTCCTCCTGTCATCGGATGGCTTGCTGAAGCTACAGGGCTGCGCATTGCCATCAGTATTGCTGCTTGTCTTGGGTTGATGATTGCATTTGTGGCAACAAAGTTATGCTCAATAAGAATATAGTATGTTTTTGATTAACAAATTCGTCCAGATGTCTCTATTTGCAGAATTATTGTATGTTTATAGGTGAAAAATGAACGATAAATAACCTTTTTCTCATCTGAAATGATGTAATTTTGCACCATCAAAATTACAAAAATACTCTTATTGACATGATAACAATTAAAATGAACTATTTAGAAAAGGTTGCAAAGATACTCTTCTTCGTGTTGATGTGTCTGTTTGTATCAGCTGCAGTGTCGGCAAAAGATTACGTATGGTATGACGGTTCTCATGCTGTAACTTATCATATACAAAAGGAGGTTGACCCTGTCGTGAAGGTTGCTGCAGATATGTTCTCAGATGACATGGAAGCAGTGACTGGCAAGAAAGCGATCTATGCAAACCATGTGAAAGAAGCTGCTATCAGGGTAGTGCAACTTGATAAAACTTCTGTTTCTCTTAAGAAAAAGTTGCTGAAACAGGGGGTTCCCGTTAATGAACTATTGAAAAAAACAGATGGTTTCAGTATATCTGTTATCAATAATCAGATAACTATAGTTGGTGTAAACGGACGTGGTGCAGCCTACGGCCTGTTGGAGATGTCTCGCCATGCCGGTGTGAATCCATGGGTATGGTGGGGAGATGTAGTACCTGAAAAGAAGTCCTTATTATCCATTGATGAATCTTATAAAACTCTACAGGGAGCTTCCGTGGAGTATCGTGGTATTTTTATTAATGATGAGGATTGGAGTTTGCGCCCTTGGAGTTGCCATAACTTTGAAAAAGGTCCTGAGGGCAGGATTGGCAGGAACACTTATAAGAAAGTTTTTCAACTCTTGATGCGCCTTCGTGCCAATACGATTTGGCCGGCTATGCATGAAGGGACTGTTTCCTTTTTCAAGATACCTGGTGCCAAGGCGGTAGCTGACAGTTGTGGTATAGCTGTGGGCAGTTCTCATTGTGAACCTCTGCTGAGAAGCAATACCGGTGAATGGGATACCTCTAAGCGGGGAAGATTCAACTATATTACCAATAAAAAAGAAGTTCAGAAATATTGGGCTGAGCGCCTTGATGAAGTTAAAGACTCGAAAGGTGGTAATTTGCTTACCATAGGTATGCGTGGTATTCATGATGGAAGTATGGAAGGTGTACATACCATGCAGGAGAAATTTGACGGTTTGCAGCAAGTCATCAATGACCAGCAGGAACTGATTCGTCGTCATCTTGGCGATCCAAGCAAGCAGATACAGGTATTTATTCCATATAAGGAAGTACTTGATATCTATAATAAGGGATTGAAGGTTCCGGATTATGCCACTTTGATGTGGTGTGATGACAACTATGGTTATCTCACCCGTCTTCCTAATGCCAAAGAGCAGAAGCGTCTTGGTGGCGGTGGAATATACTATCACTTGAGCTATTGGGGGCGTCCTCATGACCATCTTTGGCTGACTACCACTCAGCCTGGATTGATATACAATGAGATGAAAGCGGCTTACGATCATCAGGTTCGCAAGATTTGGATTGCGAATGTACATGATCCAAAAGTTGCTGGTTATGACTTGGAACTTTTCCTGGATATGGCCTGGAATATCAACTGCGTCAATGCAAATACGCTGGAAAAGTATTATCAGGCATGGTTGTGCCGTCAGTTTGGTGAAGAAGCTGGAAAGGCTCTTTTCCCAGCCATGAAGGAATTTTATCATCTTTGTGGCGAGCGACGTCCGGAATTCATGGGATGGACTCAAGTAGAGTTGGAAAAGAAGAAATATCCTCGCGGACTGAGTCCTGTAGAAGGTTCTGAATTTTCAACTACAGCCTTTGGTAACGAACGTGAGCGTTATCTGGAAAGATATGCAACTATTGCATCACAGGTGAAAGATGCTGCTTCGCTCATCCGTCCAGAACTGAAAGATGCTTATTTTGCTGCCATTGAATATCCGGTATTGGCGGCAGAGGCGAATGCCCGAAAATTGCTTCGTAATAGTGGGGCTGCTTATGAAGAGATCAAGAAACTGACAGATGTTTATAATCATAAGGTAGCAAATGGTAAGTGGAATGGTTTGATGGATATGAATCCAAGAAACTTGCCAGTATTTGCTGCCCCTCATCTCAAGCAATCCTTCGCACCTAAGAGTGATTCTCTGGCTTTCCATCCTCTTCATGTAGAGGGAGTGATTGCTCGTAATGCGTGTGATTTTCAAAAAACTTCTGGTCCTGTAGAGATGGTTCAGATGCTGGGACATAGCATGCATGCCGTAAGTTTACCAAAGGGTGAAAGTTTGACTTATGATTTTACTGTAGAGAAAGCGGGTGATGCCTTGCTTAAGATCGCATTGATTCCTACGCAGCCAAGTGATCAGGGAGACTTGAGATTCTCTGTCAGTATTGATGGGGCTGAACCTACTGTGTTTAGCTTAAAAGAACCTTTTCGTTCTGAGCGTTGGAAGTTGAATGTATTGAGAGGTCAGGCGGTAAGAGATTTGAAACTGACTGGTCTGAAAGCTGGTAAGCATACTTTGGTTATCAAGGCTCTTGATTATCACGTGCTCGTAGATCAGTGGATGATAGATTCTGATTTGTCTCGTCAGTTCTATTTGTTCCCGGTGGAATAAGCTGAATTTGCATTCATCAAGGCAGGAAATGTGCAGTTTCTTATGATATAAATTCGTGCGTTGAGTAGAATATGTACAAAATTACTTGCTTTTGAACGTTTTTATAAGCTTGAATATTTCTTTAATCATTAACTTTGCAGTATAAAAGTAGATAAGTATATTAGTTTGGTTAGATTAGTTTATTTTTTTTTATGGTTTTAGAAATTTAGGTTTTAAGTATGTTTGTTTTAGAGTAATTTTGAATGAATTATTTAGAATCAAAACAAGAAGCGCAGTTGTTGGGAAACAGCTGCGCTTCTTGGTGAATATATTTGTGTATGGCGGGCGTAGAGACCGAAGGCGGGAGTTTCCTTGGCATCCTTTCCGGTTTTGATGCTTTTGCCATTAATTAGACGTGGGTTAGCAGAGAATTTGCTGGATGAAGATAGAAATATTTGGTAGTTACAAAATAAATTCGTAATTTTGCCAAAAGCATTCGAAATGGTGGCAAATATAAAATAATATAAGAGGAAAAATGGGAATTTATATAAATAAAGGCAATGACGGTTTCGCATCTCTCTGCAATTCGAAGTTTGTCGATAAGAGTATGTTGATAGCGGAAGTGAACTCTGTGATGATGACGGAGAATCGCTTTCTCTGTGTTACTCGTGCCCGAAGATTTGGTAAATCTGTGGCTGTAAAAATGCTCAATGCCTATTATGACAAGTCTTGCGATTCCCATGAACTATTCGATGGATTGGCTATATGCAAAGATAAGGATTTTGAAAAGCATCTTAATCATTATCCTGTGCTTTATTTGGATATGACGGATTTCGTAACGAAATATGGTAAGAACGAGCGCATTGTTGAGTATATCAAGCATGATATTTGTGAGGAACTACTGAGCTTGTACGATTGCGTGACGATGAAAACCAACGATGATTTGATGGATTTGCTCGTTAGTATCGTTGACCATACAGGAGAGAAATTCATCTGTTTAATTGACGAATGGGATGCTCTTTGCCGTGAGGGGCAGGAGAAACAAATGGATGAGTATGTCGATTTATTGCGCCGTCTCTTCAAGGGAAGTATGACAGAATATGTCTTCGCATGTTGCTATATGACTGGTATTCTGCCGATCAAACGCTATAATACCCAGTCGGCATTGAATAATTTTGATGAATACACGATGCTCAGTCCAGCCCAGTTGGCTCCTTATTTCGGTTTTACGGAGAAAGAAGTGGGATGTTTATGTGCCGATGGGGGAATGGATATTTATGAGATGAAGCGTTGGTATGATGGCTATGAACTTGGAAAGGAGAAGGCGATGTACAATCCGTATGCAGTAATGCGCGCCTTGAAACGTAAATTGTATGAAAGCTTTTGGACAAGTACCAATACGTTTGAGAGTCTCAAACGTTATATCACGATGAATTTTGATGGTTTGAAGGATGATATTATCCATGCTCTTAATGATGTTCCTGTGAGGGTAAATGCACTGCGTTTTAGCAATGATATGCACAAGGTGGAGTGCAAGGATGATGTCCTGACACTTCTTTGCCATTTGGGTTATCTTTCTTATAATAGTGAGACCAAATGTGCATGCATTCCTAATTATGAAGTTCGCCAAGAATTTGAGACTGCTATAGCGGACACCAGTTGGAAAGAGGTGACGAGTGCATTGGAACATTCCGAAGACTTATTGGCGCATTTGCTTAATGGCGATGAGGAAGATGTGGCAACAAACGTTGCTGAGGTTCATGAACAAAATACCAGTATCTTGAAATACAATGATGAGAATTCTTTGGCTTGTGTTCTTTCGTTGGCATTTTATACTGCAAGAAATCGTTATGAGATGATTCGTGAATTGCCAACGGGCAAGGGCTTTGCTGATATAGTGCTGTTGCCTTACCGTCATGTGGATGCTCCTGCGATAGTGTTAGAGCTGAAGTGGAATAATGATGCCGATACTGCTATCAGCCAGATCAAACTTCAAGGATATGGAAAATCTTTGATGCACTATGTTGGTGATGTGATTCTAGTAGGCATCAACTATGATAAACAAACGAAAGTACATAGTTGCAAAATTGAGAAAATTGTAAAGAAGTAATTGTAAGAGGATGAAAATTCCTATCTAATAAAGGTAGATGTTTTGGGGATATAAATGTAAATATATTTATCTAATTTCGATAGATGTTAAATGAAAAAAGCCCTTAGACTTCCATGATGAGGTCTAAGGGCTTTTATTTTTGCGTGCCCACGCATAAATTCATACGTCGGCACGCAGTTTATTTTGCTGAGGGGTATATTTTCCTTTTATATAAATAAATTTCCTATTTGGAAGACCAGAGCTGATACTACCCATGCTAATAGCGTGGTGTAGCCGGCGGCAAAGCCTGCCCATTTCCAACTGCCCGTCTCGCCCTTGATGGCAGCGATAGTGGCGATGCAAGGGAAGTAGAGCAATACGAAGAGGAGGAAACAGTAGGCGGTGA
>OIYG01001288.1_pt1 | contig 19463 bp, 16 predicted proteins | sample 1587861 | NCBI WGS metagenome assembly OIYG01 (sample SAMN03283272) | human gut metagenome | biome: human-associated habitat; material: feces | host: Homo sapiens | place: Peru | collected 2012 | reverse complement strand
TTATTGCGTCAATAAAAATAATCGGTTCATTTATAATATTATCTTTTGTAAATATACCATTAACATTAATAGTTTTCTCATTTCTTCCTATAATGTTTATATTTGTGACCTATTTTAATAAAAAGATGAGAAAAATATTTAAAGAAACGCGAGTTCAAATAGGAGAAATTAATTCTCAAATAGAAGACAGCCTCGGCGGTATAAGAGTTGTAAAATCTTTTGCTAATGAAGAAATAGAACAAAAGAAATTTGATAATGGAAATAATAAATTTCTGTCTATTAAAAAGTCTTTTTATAAATACCTGGCTGGTCTTCAAGGCTCTAATAAATTTTTCGACACTTTTATGTATATATCTGTTGCTATAGTAGGTGCAATATTTATTATAAAGAATCTTATAAATGTAGGAGATTTTATAGCATATTTATTATATGTAACTACACTTTTAGCTTCAATACTAAAAATTATAAATTTTACAGAACAGTTTCAAAGAGGTATGACAGGTATAGATAGATTTTTTGAAGTTATGGATACACCAATCGAAATTAAAGATAAAGAAAATGCAATTGAGCTTAAAAACGTAAAAGGAGATATTTTATTTAAAAATGTCAGCTTTAAATATTCAGACAATTCGGACCATGTTTTAGAAAATATAAATATTCATGTTTCCCCAGGTAAAAGTATTGCATTAGTAGGTCCATCTGGTTGTGGAAAAACTACAATGTGTAACCTAATATCTCGTTTCTACGAAGTTACCTCAGGTGCAATATATATCGACGGTATTAATATTAAAGATATTACTCAAAAATCTTTACACCAAAACATTGGAGTTGTTCAACAAGACGTTTACATGTTTTCAGGTTCAATTAAAGAAAATATAGAGTACGGAAAGCCGGGTGCATCTGAAGAAGAAATAATTAAAGCTGCTAAATTAGCTGGAGCTGATGAATTCATAGTTTCATTAGATAATGGATACGATTCATATGTTGGTGAACGAGGAGTAAAACTATCTGGTGGACAAAAACAACGCATTAGTATAGCAAGGGTATTCTTGAAAAATCCTCCCATACTTATTCTAGATGAAGCCACTTCTGCTCTTGATAATTATAGTGAAAAAGTCGTTCAAGACTCTTTAGAAAAACTTGCTGAAGGAAGGACAACATTTACAATTGCTCACAGGCTTACCACTATTAAAAACGCCGATGAAATCTTAGTTCTAACAGAAAATGGTATCGAGGAAAAAGGCATACACAGTGAACTAATTAAAAGCGGTGGTTTATATTCAGAAATGTATAGTATGTATATGGAACTATAAATAGAAATTAATACATAATTATCACCTCCTGAGGTACAATAACTCAGAGGTGATTTTTTATATGCCATTAAATAAGGATATAAATAAAACTATAGAGGAATTTAAGACTATATTAAGAGCAAATGAGAGTTTTGACCTTATATATAGAACAATAAATATAAACTTACGAACTGCATGTTTCTTTTTTATAGATGGATTAGTAAAAGATGCTGTTATGGAAAAAATGCTAGAGTTCCTTTATTCTATAAAAGATGATGAAGCATTTAAAGACGCTCACTCATTTTCAAAAAGCTGCGTTCCTTATATAGAAGTAGATATAACTGACGACAAAGAGAAAATTTGTACAAATATATTGTCTGGCATGTTCGTATTAATGGTAGATGGGTTTGAACAAGCAATAGTTATTGATGTTAGAACATACCCTCAGCGAGATACAAGTGAACCAGCTACAGATAAAGTTCTAAGAGGTTCAAGAGATGGATTCGTAGAAACCCTTGTTAGTAACACAGCTCTTATTAGAAGAAGAATAAGAAATCCAAATCTTACTATGAAAATTTTTTCAGTTGGAAAATTGTCCAAATCAGATGTAGTAGTAAGTTATATGGAAAATAAGGTTGACAAAAAACTTCTTTCTGACATTTGTAATAGAATAAAAAATGCAAAAGTAGATTCACTAACAATGAATCAGCAAAGCCTTATTGAAGCTATTTATCATTATAAATGGTACAATCCTTTTCCCAAAATTAAACATAGTGAACGTCCCGATACCGCCGCTTCTGCCATACTTGAAGGAAATATAGTAATACTAGTAGATAATTCTCCTTCTGCAATAATTCTTCCAACCTCTATTTTCGACATACTAGAGGAAGCTGATGATTATTACTTTCCACCATTTACAGGAACATACCTTAAACTTTCAAGATATTTAATAGGTCTATTTACACTAATTATAACTCCTTTATGGTTATTATTTTTAAAAAATCCATGGATGATACCACCTTGGCTTGAATTTATAAATGTTACCGATAAAATTAATCTACCAATATTCTGGCAACTTCTAGCCTTAGAATTAATAATAGATGGCCTTAGGCTTGCTTCACTTCACACGCCAGATTCCATTACAACAACGCTTAGTGTAATAGCGGCTATAGTTTTAAGCGATTTTGCTGTACAAAGCGGTTGGTTTAATGCTGAGTCAATGCTATATATGGCATTTGTTGCAATGGCCAACTATGCTCAGCCAAGCATAGAATTAGGATATTGTTTAAAATTTCTTAGGGTTTTCCTTCTTATTTTAACTGCAGTCTTTAATATTTTAGGATTTATTATTGGACTTATTTTAATGTTCTTGCTAATGTTATCTAATAAAACTGTATCAGGCAAACATTATTTATATCCACTTATTCCATTCAACGGAAAAAAACTTTTAACCAAAGTTTTTCGTACTAGAGCAAAAGTTTCAGAATAAAGTAAAACCTCCAGAAATTCTGGAGGTTTTATTATTAGTTGCTCTATTTATTCTTGTGGAAAACAGATTTTATCTTAGATGTCAACTTGTCTGCTATTCTATATGGAATACTTGTTTCTGTATATGGTTTCTCTCCATTCACAAAGTACATAGTATACCCTAAATATATCCAAAATATTATCGAGCCTAAAGTATTAACAAATATTATTTCATTAAGGAAAAATCCTGAACATAATAATATTATTAAAGGAAGGCATGAAAACAGTATATCAAAATATTGTTCTTTATCTGTAACAGTAAATATTGCTTTTAAAGTGGTTATAATGCTTTTTATAATAAAGCCAAAGATCAATATAGATCCTACTATTCCAGTACAAGCTATAACATTAACATAAAAACTATGCCCTGTATAACCCCTAACTGCAATAATACCTTCTGGAAAATTATCTCTCGCATATGCAACAATGTGCTTTACAGAGACACCAAATATAGGCTTGCTTCTAAATACTTCTAATGCACTTCCCCAAATCTTAAATCTCAAATTTGAAATATCACTATTTTCTTCTACATCACTTCGACTAAAAGAAACTGGACGTATAGTATTGCCAGCATCATTTCCCGCAAAAAGTGAAGGCAAATAAGCAATACCTTTTTTTAATAAAAAATATACAATAAATATGCACACAAGAGACAAAACCGAGCATAAAATCGATAATAGAATTTTCTTGACTTTGCTCATATTTTTGAATGAACATCTAAAAATAAAGAAAGCACCCACCAAAACAGTTATGCCCAATGCAACCTCGGCAGTTCTTGAACCGGATAAAATAATATATATAAACATAAAAAATATATTAACAGTATAAAATATTTTCAAAAATCTATTTGTGTCCTTTTTAAAATTCTTAACGGAAAATACTATCATTATTAATGATGTAATTGATGCATAATTAGGGTCATTATAAATTCCAAATAATCTATTTTCTACAATTCCCATTCTAACAAACTGATTTTCTGGTAAATCAATATAATAGTACGACTGTTCTAAAAACATCCAAAGCGTTACTAACATTGATAAAAACCATATTATCATTATAAAATGTTCAATTTGATATATTTCTTTATAAACATCTATTTTAGATCTATTAAAGTCTACTGCATAAAAAATAAAAAACTCAATAGATAATAAAATCATACTATTTATATTACTCATTATGCCATAATTAATATTTAAAATTGATGAAATAAACACTGATATTAAGAAAATACATAGCCAAGATACATTTTGTGTTTTAAACAATATTTTATCTGAAAATAAATCATAAAATATTAAAACTACTCCTAATGTTGTTATACCCAAAAATATAAGTGCATCTAATTTAAAAGGTGTTATAGCTTTAAAAGGCCCCCATGCTCTCTGCATTACTAACAATATGTATATAAAAATATACACCTTTCTTAATACATTATAATTACACAAATAAATCTTTTTTCCTATATCCATATCTTACCTCTCTTAATCTGTAATCTTTAATCTATTTTCATAACTCTAATTACAATTATAAACTGTCTTTTTCTAATAATTCATATATTATCTATAACACTTTCCCACTTACTCAATATCCTTCGTTTGTCAAATTTGTCTAAATTACAGCGACTATTATTGGACATACGCATTCTTAATTCTTCATTTTCTATTAATTCAGATATTCTGTCTGCCATTTTTTCTTTGTCGTAGCAAGCAATCAAAAATCCTTCTACTCCATTTGTTATTATTTCTCTAGGACCTGTAATACAATCAAAACTTACCACTGGCAAATAATTTGCTTTAGCTTCTAAAAGAACAAGTGGAAGTCCCTCTCGATACGACGACAAAACATAAATCGCATAGTTTTTATATCTATTATATATATCGTTAACTTGTCCTTTTAAAATTAATTTATTTTGTAGGTTATATTCAGTTATTTTTGTTTTAATTTCGGTAAAAGTTTCGCCATCACCATATAAATCCCACTGCCAACTTGGATATTTTTTTAATACAATATTAGCAATATCAACCAGCATATCATATCCTTTTTCTTTGCCAAATCTCCCAACTGTAATAATTTTTTTAGAATTTATATTGTAATCACTACTTGCTGTTTTTAGTACTTCTTCTGAAATCCAGTTTGGAATGCAAACAACTTTCGATTGTGAAACGCCAAAAATAGTTTTATAATCTTCCAGATTTCTATCAGTAAGTGTAACAACTTTATCACATTTTTCAGCAGCAAGTTTTCTATACCTCATATTAAACGGAGAATCGATTTCATTCCTAATAGCTCCATGATCACAAAATACTAATTTAGCCTTTACAAAAAGTTTTAGCAGCCTTACAAATGAGACCGCATATGTATTTATAAAGAATATAACCTCTATATTCTCTTTTCTTATGTATTTAACTAATTTAAAGAATGACTTTAAATATACTTCTCTTCTTCTGCCTACACCTGTATTTAAAAAAATATGTTGTACATTATCTGGTTGTTCATAAGAAAGTTTTCCATTCTTATTCCAAATAGATATCAAATGAACATTATACTTTTTTGCCAATTCTTGTGTAAGATTAAATACTACTCTTTCCGCTCCACCTTTAATAGATAGATCAGGATCTAAAAAACATATATTTTTCATATTTATTTCCCTAATTATAAAACACATTCATATTTTGGTTATTATTAAGTAATACAAGTTTATTGTATAATTTTTTGCTAAATAATAATACTATAACAGAAAACTTTCTCTGTTTAGAGAATAAGGGATTTTTTATAATTTTTATTGTTCCTTTTCTCATAGAACGTACTACTTTATTATACTCATCAAAATCTTTAAAATCCTTACTCAGAACCATTTTTTTAAGAACGCATGCATGTGCCCAATAGTATCTAAAAATGGCCTGATCTTTTAAATCTGGAAAGTCTCTCATAACAAGATCAAAATTATGTTTATAAGCTTCTATAACATTTAAATCTTTCTTTTTGAAAACAGAATTTGTAATACTATCTTCTCTAATTTCATAATAATACTTTGGTGCTGTTGTCCCAACAACAATATTAGCTTTACTCAATATAGTAGGTGTTGTAAATGCATCTTCAGATAATTTTCCAATAGGATATCTAGTATCATTAAACAAACTCTTTCTATATATTTTTGTACATGCTTCTACAGATATTTTTTTATCTTCCAAAACTAATCTTAATGCTTCTTTACCATTAACAACAAAATATTCATTTTCTTTAAATTTAGAAATATTTCTTCCATTTAAACATCTATAATAACCGCAAACTGAAATATCTGCATTTTCATTTTCTAAATTATTATACAACACTTCATACATGTCTTCGGCTATATAATCATCACTATCTATAAAACTAACAAATTCACATTCTGAGTAATCTATACCCACATTTCTTGCGTCACTAAGTCCGCCATTTTTTTTGTGAATAACTCTAACTCTATCATCTAATTTTTTATATTCATCACAAATTTCGCCACAGCTATCTGTTGAACCGTCATTAACTAATATTAGTTCATAGTCTTTAAAAGACTGATTTAAAATTGAATCAACACATCTTTTAAGATATTTTTCTACATTATATATAGGCACAATTATGCTTATTTTTGCCACTATTAAATTCCCCTTTACAGAATCATAATTCACTAAATAACTTTTTCCATTTACGCACTATCTTTTCTTTACTAAACAAATCTAAATTGCTATAACTATTTTTAGAAAAATTTTTCCTTAATTCTTTGTCTTCAATCAGCATACAAATTTTTTGGGCCATTTCATTATTATCAAAGCATTTTACTATATATCCATTCAAACCATCATTTATTATTTCACTTGGACCTGTCAAGCAGTCGAAGCTTACTATCGGCAATTTGTTTGCTTTTGCTTCCAATAAAACCATAGGAAGACCCTCTGCATATGATGTTAAAACAAATATAGAATATTGTTTATAAAGATCATAAATATTGTTCGCAAACCCTTTTATTGTTATATTATTCGACAAACCTAAATCTTTTATCTGATTTTCCAGCTTTACTTTTTCCTCATCACCACTCCCATAAATATGCCATTGCCAATCTGGGTGTTTGCTAAACACCGTTTTTGCTACAACAAGTAAATTGTCATATCCTTTAACAGGTTCAATTCTTCCAATGGATAGAAGGGTTTTACTATTTTCATCATATATACTTTCAGATTTTAATAATTTGTCATCTACCCAGTTATATATATAGTCTATTTTTTCTCTCTTAACATTATATTTATCTATATAAGCATCCATATCTTGTTTAGTCAATGTAATAATTTTATCTGCATGTCTTGCACCTATTTTTTGCATTATTTTTTGGCTATTGTCGCATACAAATGAATTTAAACAATTCAAATGTTCACAAAAAACAGTTTTAACGTCTGTTCCCAATGCAGCAAATATTAATAAAGCATTCATGCTCGCCCCTATAGATACAGCTATATCTATATGATTTTGTTTATATATTTTTCTTAACTTTGATATTCCTCCTTTTATAAGGGCTTCTCTAATTCTTATATCTCTATCAAATAATTTATGGATTTTTACAGCCTTATCAAATTCATAAGCGGGTTTATCTCCACTAAATCCTAAGCTTACAACATGTATATTGTAATCATTTACTAACTCTTTCGTTATGAGATTCAATACTTTAAGCCCACCTGTACCTTTTGTTATATCAGGTTGTATAAAACATAAACTTCTCATGTTGTTCTCCTTTTTACATCTTCCATTTAAATACTGTTTTAAATGGCGTATTTAAATCTGTTCTAAATACTCTATGGATATCTTCAATACTATAAACAGGATCATCTTCATAAATAATTACATCTAACCGCCGTTGAAAACTTTTTTTCTGCATAAGTTTCACAGATCTCTCAAAATCCTTTACTCCGGAACGACTTGTCCCAACAAAGGTAAGACCTTTTTCAAGAATATCTCTTGTATTAATAGAAACTTTATTTTCACTAACACCCATAAGCATAACGCATCCTTGAGGGTTAATGTACTTTATAATATCATCAATAGCATAATAGCTGCCTTCTCCACCAGCACACTCAAATGCATGATCTACTCTAAAATTATTTGGAATTTCTTCAGCAAGAAAAGTTTTATCTACAAAAGAAAAATGCGATAATTTTCTTATATCTTTTCCTACAACTACTAAACTAGAATTTGGAAATATAGCTTTTATTACACAAGACAATACATAAGCCAGACTTCCATCACCCCAAATACCTATAGTATCCCTTTTCGGGTGAGCAAATTTATCAAATCTATCTGTACTATGAACAGCAACACTTACAAACTCTGTAATACTGGCAATTTTATCATTTATATTATTAAATGGTACTACTCTTGATTCATCTATATTTATAAATTCTCTCATAAATCCATTATGACCACTAGAAAGGAAATAAGACCCTCTCCTATAATTTTCATATATAAATTCATCATTTTCGACAGGTATATTAGGAACCATAACAACTTTTTGCCCTTTTTTCAACTTACCACTTTTATCTTCTACAACCTCTCCACAACATTCATGTATTAGTGCCATAGGAAGTTTTTTTTCTAAAGTTCTTGGATCTCTTTGTCCTAAATAGTATCTCTGATCTGCATGGCAAATTGACATATATTTAGGTTTTATGATAACCCCACTTGAAAAATCTATATCCTCGTACTTAACGCTAAAAACTTTAGGACTTATTAGTTGATAAATATAATTAATCAAATCTTATCCCCCTATCGAAAGCCCAAAACTACAAATAGTATTTAAAAACCTTTTTGCAATTATTAAATTCATGTTCTTAATTTTATATTCTCTATTTAAATTGGTATTTTAACTTTCTATTGATTCTTTCACCATAGCTTGAGCAATTTTATAGTCACTTATTGTTGTGATTTTTATATTTGAAATTTCACCCTTTACTAACTTTACAGGAGTATTTCTCACAACACAAATCTTACAAGCATCGGTCAATATTTCTTTCTCTTCTTCTGATAAATCATTATAAAGCTCTTTTAACATATTCATTTTAAAGCTTTGTGGTGTTTGCCCCTGATACATAAATTTTCTATTTGGTATATTGTAAATTTTATCGTTATCTTCAGAAACAACTATAGTATCCACAGCTGAAACAACTGTATCACAAGCGCCATACTTTTGTGCGGCATCTATATTATCTTCAATAATCCTTAAAGTAACAAATGGACGAACTGAATCGTGAGTTACTATTATGTCATCATCATGTTTACCATGATCTTCTTCTATCTTATCTATTATATTAAGTATAGTACTGTTTCTATCTGTTCCGCCTTCTGTTACTACAACTTTAGTTTTATCTATATTGTATTTATCTATCAAGTCTTCCATATGAGATACCCAACTACTGTGCACACCAATATATATATAATCTAACCTATTACACATAAGAAACTTCTCTAATGTTTGTATAATAATTGGTTTACTTCCAAGAGGCAAAAATTGTTTCGGCATATCTGAAATATGCATTCTAGAACCTACTCCGCCTGCTAAAATAGCTCCATATATCATTTATTATTCATCCTTTTCTTTTTTCATCTCTTTATATAATTCCTTTAGTTCATCAACTGTTTTACCTTTATATTTTTTATAACTATTATCAAGATCGTAAAAAATAACATCATGATGCGCTACCTGTTTATCTTCTGGAGGAGGAGTCATATAATCTCCAAATGCCATAGTTAAATATTCATGATATCCTACTGGAATGGGCATCATATATCCTTCAAATTCTTTATATACAGCACTTTCAAAAGCTTTCTTAGGATATTCATTCTTCATATATCCCGGACCCGCACAAAGCTCTGTTATAAATTTACAGTCTTCAATTTTATATTTACTCATATGCTTCTCAGCAAATTTCCAAATTTTATATCTAATACTTTTAGATGGTACAATTCCAAGCATAAGCTTTCCTATTAAAGTTACAGCCTTTCCATGGTTTTCTGGTACTAACTGAGCTAGATACAATGAAAATATTAAAGCCCAAAACTTTTGCATCTTTCTTGCAAACCTAGATGAAGGACAACCGTCTAGAGGAAAAACATCAATAACAAGGCCTTTAGGAATGTCAAGATTAACCTGATTGGGTCTTATAAATGTAGTATTATTATCAACAATAGTTGTAAATATATTTCCTACAAACATATCTTTGTTTGTTCTCAAACAAGAATATCTTTTTGTATCTGCGCATTTTTCCCAAACCTCATTTAACCTTTCATAATCTTCCCTAGGCATAAAAACATCAACATCATCATCCCAGGGAATAAAACCCTTATTCCTAAGTGATCCTATACAACAGCCACCACAAAAATAAAATAATAAATTATTTTCATCACATATTTTTTTGAAATACAAAAGCATTTCTAAACTTTTAAGTTGAAAGTCACGTAATTCATTCTTGCTAAATGTATTTCTTTTTTCAGTGCTAGACATTTAATTATTCCTTCCTAATTTTAACCAATTATTAAATCAATTCCATTTTGTATTTATAAACTTAAATATTCCAGTTAGAAAACCTAATCCATAAGATATGTGTATAATTGTATGGACATAAACTAATTTAATTTTTTGCAGTAAATTATTGACATATTTGTTTTTAAAAGAGAAATAAAAATTGAGAATAATATAAAGGCCTAATATAAATATAAAAGAGTATAAAATAATGTTCGAAAAGAAAGACCCTATTCCAAACAGTATTAAAAACAAAACAAACATCATTGGAATTAAATGAGCAACTCTTGCTGGTTTTTTATGTTTCTTAATAACTGCTATTTTCCAAACACCATATTCAAAATATTGTTTAAATAAACCTAAGTAGGTATTTCTTGGATAATATGTACTCTTAATACTAGAGCTTATATATATTTTCCCTCCATTTTTAATAATTCTATAATTTAAATCATCATCTTCACTTCTTGGCAACCTTTCATCGTACATTCCAATATCAATAAGCGTTTTTCTTTTAAACGACCCCCAAGAAACTGTATCGGCGTATCCTTCGTATTCATCTATATAATGAATACCTCCTCCAAGTGCAAATGGAGAATGGTATGCAGCAGCTATAACCTTCTGACATTCTGTTTTTCCTTTTGCATTTGTTGGACCACCTACATTATCGGCACCTGTTCTTTTTAAACACTCAATACATTTTGAAATATAATCATTTTCATATTCTGCATGCGCATCCATTCTTACAATATAAGTTCCTATTGCATTTTTTATTCCAATATTAAGAGCATATTGCACTGTTCTTTTAGGATTATTTAAAAGTCTTATAAAAGGAAAGTTATTAATCATTTCTTCTATTATTTCAACTGTTTTGTCTTTTGAGCCACCATCTATTAGCAAAAGCTCCATATCATCCTTAGGATAATCTTGATTTACGATAGATTCTATGCATGATTTAATATAATTTTCCTCATTATATACAGGAATAATAACAGAAACAGAAACACTATCTTTCTTTTGCATTTAACCACCTTCTAAATACATCTAATCTCTAACAATTTTACCTTTAATTTTTCTAATTGGTCCTATAAACAATTCTTTCTCGTACTTATTCATTACACATAGCCACATAACTGCGATATATAAAACCGCAAAAATAACACACTTAATGGCAAAATCAATTATTATTGAAGACAGGCTTATATATCTAAATAAAAGTCCTACAAATATACAGCACACTGCTCCAGGAATAAGTATTTTTATAATTTCTATCCAAAACGCTTTAACATCTAAGTTCATAATCTTTTTAAAATATACATTCATAATAAACCCACTATTTATTATAAAAGCGCAACCTGTAACTATAGAGCAGCCTATTATACCGTACTTTTTAGCAACAGGTATAGCTACACTTATAGTAATTATAGCTGTACATAAAAATACCAAGGCCCTAAATTTGCATCTATTTCTCGCCTGCATTATTACAAGCCCTAAATTTTGAATTAATTCTATTGAAAATGGTGCTATTAATGCTATAGTAACAAAATACATTATATTAATACTATCTTTAAGTTCCGATCTTCCTAACCACAAAAACAAAAACTCTTTACCCAAAAGAATAAATCCCGTTATAATAGCAAATAAAATAATAAATTGAAGCCTTCCTGCTTTAATAAATAACTTTGAAAATTCACTTTCATTTACATTACTTGCCACCATAGAAGTAACCATAGGAAGGAAAATAGAAAATATTACAGATGAAATCATTGTATAAGCTGTAAATATTTTAAAAGGGGGAGCATAAGCAGCAACTGCTCCAGTTCCCGCAACAGAGCTTAAAATAATCTGGTTAGATCTCCAAAACATTTGATCAACTAGCGCAGTCAAAAACAGATAAAACGAAAAGCCAAGCATACTATAAAGTAACGCTTTTTCAAAATTATACAATTTTATTTTCATATTAAGTTTTGCATAACAATAATATATTTTAGCCGCTACTAATAAAATATTCGATATAGTCATAACAACAACCATAGCAAAAGCTGTTGGATGTGCCATCATAACTAAAATTACAACTACTGGTTGCAATAATGTTTGAACTAATGAAGCTACTTTTATAAATGTAAATTTTTCATGCGATGATATAACTGCATTATATATTTGCGAAATAATTGTAATTGATATACTTATAAGAAGAACAATATAAACACGTTTGCCACTTTCTAGCTCAGCTTGCGACCATTTATCTTTATAAATATCGTCTAAAAAGAAATATAAAATAGTTCCAGCTATTAAAATAATAGATGTAATAACTGCATATATTCTTGAACATATAGCTAATACATTAGCCATATTTTTTTCATCTTTTAATGTTAGATATTTCGTGTAAAATCGTGTAATTGTAGAACCTAAACCAAAGTCCATTATAGAAAAATAGGCTATTATAGAACCCATTGTTTCATATATACCATATTCAGATTTCCCCATAAATCCCAAAAGGACAGGAACATAAGCAAAATTTATTAATGTGGAAGCTAATATTGTTATATAAGAAATAATAATTCCACTTTTCTTTTCATTAATAGCCATCTTAAGCCTCCCTTGTTTGTAAACGCTATTTTTCATAGATACAAACATTAAATATTATAACACTAATGCAATCAATTGGCAATAAAAAACAGTAGGCCTTACAAATATCCTTTGTACCAATTTAATATTTATTCTAAATTATTAGTAAAAGAATCCCCACACTTTATGTGCAGGGATTCTTTTATTTTATAGCATTATAATAAATATCTTCATAATATGCGTACATTTCTCTATATTCTTCAGTGTCTCCTTTATGCATCCTCCTTAGATGCTCATGAGTGTCAAAATTATGTCCTTCAGTTAATCTCTGAATTAAATGAACCGCAATATTTGAACAATGGTCAGAAATTCGCTCGAGATTAGTTATAAGTTCAACAAAAGATATTCCAGCTTCTACATTGCAAATTCCCTTTTGTAACCTTGTTACATGCTTAGCTGTTAAAGTTTCTTTTAATGAATCTATGACTTCTTCTAAAGGTTCAACTTTATGTGATGTTTCAAGGCTATTATTAGCAATAGCATCTATAGTAATATCGATAATACTTCCAACTGCACTTACCATAGCTTTAATTTCTTTTTTTCCTTCTCCAGAAAATGTAATATTATTGCTACTGTTATACTCCGCAACATCTGCAATATTTATACAATAATCTCCTATTCTTTCAAAATCTCCTACATTATGCATTAACTCTGTAGCAATAAGAGTTTCTTGCTCATTCAAACTGCAACCAGTTATCTTAACAAGATATTCATTTAATGCTGTTTCTGCTTTGTCTAAAAACCTTTCATTTTCTTGCAAATTCTTTTCAATTTTAGAGTCATAATTCATAAGGAGTTCAGTAGACATCTTAAAGTTTTCTTTTGCTGTTTCTGCCATATTTAAAATAACAGTCCTACTTTGTTGAAGTGCAACTGGAGGTGTTTTTAGAAAAATATCATCTAATACACCTAATTCTTGATTTATTTTGGAAGGATTTTTATCTTTAACAACTTTTCCAGAAATCTTTATAAGTGATGAAGAGAGAGGAAGCAAAATTAATGTTGTAATAACATTAAATGAAGTATGTATATCTGCAATATCTCCTCTGCTCATAATATCATTCCAAAAAGGAAGACCTATACTATACTGAGCGCTATACAAAACACTTACAAACAGCACACCACCTAAAACATTGAACATAACATCGATTAATGTAGCTCTTTTAGCATTTTTATTAGTTCCAATACTAGCAAGCAAAACAGTAAAACATTTTCCTATATTTTGTCCAACAATAATTGGTAAGGCCATAGAAAATGTAACTGCACCAGTTGAAGAAATAGCCTGCAAAATACCAACCGAAGCAGAAGAACTTTGAATAATTGCAGTAAATACCATTCCAAATAATATTCCTATAAATGGATTTGAGAAAGTTAAAAACATATTTTGAAATGTTTCATTATCTTTAAGAGGGGTTATTGTTTTTTCCATAATTGTCATACCCATAAAGAGTATTCCAAAACCAAGCATAATTTTTGCTATATTTCTTGTTTTTTTCTTTTTAGCAAAAAGTAAAATAAAAGCACCAACACCTACAATAACGGGAGCAAATGCTTCTGGCTTTATAAGGGTTAAGAAAACATTATCTGAACTTATGTCTCCAAGTCTTAGAATTTGTCCTGTAACGGTTGAGCCTATATTAGCACCCATAATAACCGGTATTCCTTGGGCTAGATTCATAATACTTGCATTTAAAAAGCCTAAAACCATAATAGTAGTAGCAGCAGAACTTTGAATTATACCTGTAACAACAGTACCAACAGTAGCACCTTTAATTTTATTATTCGTAAGTCTTTTAAGAATTTTTTCAAGCCCCGCTCCGGCCATATTTTGAAGTGCTTCTCCAAGTAAATTCATTCCGTAAAGGAACATACCTATTCCACCAATAAGCATTAGAACCGATAAAGGTGTCAAAACAAATCCCTCCAATAAAAATCTAACATAAAATATTCAATTTTTTCTACTATATTTTACAACAAAATAATCTCAGTTACAACATTAAAACTTTCTTCACAAAAATTTTAACTTTACGTTACAAATTTATCAATATTGTTCATATAAAATGTGAATAATCACATTATTATCTCTAGGGACAACAAAAGCTCTTTGTCAAAATACACATAATTTACATTTTATTAATAGTTTTTTATTGCATTTGTTCAAAACGTGTTGTATAATACCAATAAATTAAGATTCTAGTCAGAGGTGCTATATGAAAAAGAGCAAACTTCTTGTAAGTGGATTTACACATATAAACCACGGAAAAATAATTAACTGCTATTCAGACATTAATATAAGGAACATTAAAAATGCAAATGGATTCTGTAATAGTAATTTAGGAACTATCTCTAACAGCTACAGTAACTGTAAAATTAAGCTTAAGAATATATCAGACGGATTTTGCAAAGAAAACAACGGAGAAATTATTAGTTGTTTCTTTAACAAGGAAAACTCTGAATTTGATAAAAAGTCTCCAGGAGTTTTACCAATTACCAGTGAAAATTTCAAAGAAGAATATCTGCAAGAATTTGGATGGGATACAGAAAAAGTTTGGATCTCAAAAGATAATAAAAGGCCAAATTTTAAAAAGAGATTCTTCCATATTATAAATGACGATAAAGAAAATTTTATTAAAATATCAAGCGCAGAAAAGCTCTTCGATATAGCTAAAAAAATTAATGAAGGTAACAAGGAATATTCACATGGTAAATTTATATTAACTAAAAATATAAATTTAAACGGGAAAAAGTGGATACCAATAGGTAAAGATGAATCTCATCCATTCTTTGGTAAGTTCGACGGTGATGGTTTTAGCATATATAACTTTGTTGTTTCAGACAAACATTTAGAATATGCAGGACTTTTCGGAGTTTTAAAAGATTCTGAAATTTTTAATCTCACTGTCGACGGTATAATAAAAAGAGGAACTTGCTCAGGTACTTTAGCAGGATTTAACGATAACGGTTTAATAGCTTGTTGTTCTTGTGCTTGTTCAATAACTCCACAAAAAATATCTGGAGGTTTTGTTGGAAAAAACAATGGAGTTATAGCCCAATGCTTTACTACAGGTTCAATATTTCAAAAATTTATAATTCCATTTCCTATTGCAGCATTTTTATTAACAGGGGCTGCAGCCGGAATTGTAATAGGCTCAGTATATATGTATCAACAACACAAACTAAAAGATACTTCTATACCAGCTTATCCACCAGTAGAAATAAGTTCAGATGCTAAAAAAGTTGACGATGGCTTAACACCTGCAACCGGTGGAAATTCAGTTTCGTACAAATTAGTAAAAGATGTTAAAGCAAATTCTGGTACTGGTGATGCCATTATAAACTTTTTAAATCCTGGCTCATCTAACCACAACATAGTTTTACAAATGCAAATTACAGATGAAGAATTAATAAATAAATTAGGTAAAACAGGAAGGATTAACACAGAACAATCTTCAATGGAAAAAGCATCTAACTATGATGCTAAAACACAAAGGGTAACAATAGGTGAATCTGGCGCCGTGCCACCCGGATACAGTCTGGAACAGCTTAAACTTCATGCATTGCCCGATGGAACAGTACTGCCAGCAGGGGAATATAACGCTGTAGTTTACATGTTGTTTTATGATATAAACTCTAATGAAAGGGCAATTTTAAATTCGCAGGTACCAATAGTTCTTACTATTGAAAGCTAGCGAGCTTGCGAAATAATTTAGTCCTAACATTCAAGGAGGTGGTATCCCATTAACAGTCATTCGCATATTAAGTTGAAAAATAGTGAAAGTACCCGTAATTTTAAGGAGGTTTTTAACATGAAAAACTTAAAGAAAGTTACTGCAGGATTTTTATCTTTATCATTATTAACATGCGTAGGAGCAACACAAGCCTTTGCCGATGCCGGTAAAAAAACTATTACAACTACCGACAGTACAGAAATTAGCAAAGCCACAGTAGGTACCGTAAAAACTTTAGAAGATACATATAATGTAGAAATTGCCTGGGGAGATCTTCAATATGACTATGTTGAAAAATGGGATAGTACAAATTATAAAAGTACTCACGAATGGGAGAGACATACTAAAGATTCAGCTTCCGACAAAATAACCATTACTAATAAATCTAATGTAGCTATTCAAGCAGCATTCAAATTTACTCCAACTACAGGCGAAAAAGATTATTCTGAAGTAAAAGGTGAATACTATAGCGACTCTGGTTATACAGCGCAACTTACTTTCGGAGATGATCATAACGCTCTCACACTAGATGCAGCTAGCAATGGTTCTAAAGCTCCTGACGGTGACGCATATATGAAACTTGTTGGAGAGCCTACTAGTGTAGTTCCTGCAATTGGTGACACCATTGGTACTGTAACTGTAACAGTTTCTAAAAGAGCTGATAGTTGAACTCCAGAAGGGTCATAAAGCCATAAAACAAACTTAAGGAGAAATTTAAATGAACAACGATATTCAATTGCCCACACAGTGCAAAACAGAAAAACTTAAAAGAAAAAAGCTTTTTTGGGCTTGCCTTATAAGCTTTGTAGTTGTTGTTTCTGCTTCACTTACTTTTATTTTTATTAATTCCAACCGTTATGTGCCGCCAGCTTTTGACAACAATGCCTTGGCTGGTACACCAAACCCTCCTGAAGAGCTAGGGTACAGTGTAGCTTCAATTAGCAATGGCTACCAAGTTGGACTGAGTGGAAACTTAACTGAAAACAATTCGAATGTCAAAGTTTACTTTACTTCTCCAGAATCTAACACCGTTTGGATTAAACTTTTAATTTCAGACGAATCCGGTGCTACTTTAGCTGAAACTGGTATTATTAAGCCAGGTCAATACATAGAGTCTGTTCAACTTAACAAGGCTTTAGAATCTTCTAAAACACCTGTAAATTTAAAGGTAATGGCCTATGAACCAGATACTTACTTAAGTGCCGGTAGTGTTAATTTAAATACAGTTATTACGCATAATTAAATAATAGTTTTATAAAAGTATAAAGAAAACCAACCATTTTAAGAATGATTGGTTTTCTTTTATTCAAATACTAGAGGATTATTACTTGCTAGCCATAAATATGTCTCTTATAGCATATATACTCAACTAATTACCTTCCTTATTAACTTTTAATCAATTCTTTATATATCTCCTTATTTCTGCTATTTTAACATGGTTTTAAGAAACGACCTTACAATTGTGGTATTCTTTAATAACCCTACATTAAATGCATATACTTTAATATCACGTTTGAATAAATTGTTTACAATTTCAAAGTCCTGTTTCGAATATTGACACTGAGAATCCATATCTTGAAATACCAAAAATAATATTAAATGGGTCGTTTCAAGTAGAATATTTGGTTATTTTGTCAATTGGAAAAGAATGTTTTTTTCTCTATAATGATAAAGGGTTAAAATTTTAATATAATTTGAGGAAGGAAATATTTAAAATGATAAAAAACAAATGTAAGAAAATAATTACAGTAGCAATATTACTAGTAATGATGGCAATCATGTTTTCTGTAAATGTATTTGCTGGAGGTGCGTCTAGTTCGATGAATATAGAAAAATTTTTATTAAATAACCCAGTAGACGATAATTGGGTTAGACAAGCAGACCAAATTAGAGATGCCTTTTACACTAGTCCATATCGTTATTTTGAGCATGATGAGTTGAAGTATTTGATCCAAAAAACAGAAGATGCTATGCATAAGTATAACAGTAGTTGTGATTATAGTTACAATACTTTAGTAAAAATACGTGATGCATTTGACAATGCCCGCATAGTTCAAATGAGAAATTATTAATTTTGTTCTATATATCATAGCTTTATAGATTATGATATGAAGAGTGTAAAGTCAGCTACAAAGATTTCACAATCACGTGTATTCTCATATAATAAAAAAGGCAAATTCATGTACAGAATTTGCCTTTTTTATTTAAAAGGTTGCAAAGAACTTAATCAAATATATTAATTTAAAGGGACGTTAAATTTATTATAAAATTTCTTGATTATCTTTATATCACTTTTAGGGGAGTATATTAAAATTTTTTTAACCTTCGTTTAAATAGAATTTAAACGACTAGATTGGTAAACACCATCAACCAAAATTTTTATTGTAGCTCCTTCTATATCTACTTCTAATTTACTATCATCTGGATCAAACAATAAGTCGTCTGCGTTATCATTCGGTTCTACGTTACCATTTGCATCTAAATAAACTAATCCTCTACAGCCATAAAATGCTTTTTTCCAAAAAATACTACACTTTTTGGAACTCTTACTTTTAGTTTATTGCAACCATTAAAGGCAAAAAAACTAACGGTTTGTACAGCATCGGGAATATTAAATTGCTTTAAATTTTCGCATCATTGAAATGTATATTCATTGATCTCTGTTATGCACGAACAGGCAGACACTCTATTCAATTTTTTACAATCTTGAAATGTACCTGCTCTAATAATCCTTACACCAGTTGGGATATCTAT
>OIYG01001287.1_pt1 | contig 19472 bp, 20 predicted proteins | sample 1587861 | NCBI WGS metagenome assembly OIYG01 (sample SAMN03283272) | human gut metagenome | biome: human-associated habitat; material: feces | host: Homo sapiens | place: Peru | collected 2012 | reverse complement strand
ATTGGTATTACTACCCTAATAAAATATTATCAAAAAAAGATACTTATTTCAAGTATCTAGCTTATATTTTTATTAATATTTATTCATCAAAATATTCTTCATCCATCTCCAAATATTTTTTATTATTATTAATAATTTTATCATAATTAGTTTTAGATATTTTTATTTCTTTAATGTTATAATTATAATAACTATCAAAGTTAATTTTCTTATTTTTTATATCATTTAATATATATTTAACAATATTATTCTCTTTTACTTTATAATCTATATAATAATTATTATCACTAGACATATAAATATTAGGTTCTATATAATCACTATATTCTACCAATACTTCTATATCTTTAACACTATTATCAATAACAACTTTATTTTGTTTTTCATAATATTCTAATTCAGTAAATAAAGTATCATCTTTAACGTTAATCCTTAATACTGTACTATTTTTAAATTTAATATTAGTAATATAATCAAATGTACTTAATTCTAAAAATACTACTCCACTACCTATACCCATTACAATTAAACTAGAAATAAATATAATAAATAATCTTTTAAAATTATATCCTCTATCAAATATAAATTCATACATTAATTCAATAAATATATAAATAAATGCTAATCCTCCAATAGATAAAATATTAAATCCTAAAAATATTAAACCATATTTAATCCAAAACAATGATACAGTACCTAAAAACACAACAGTTATAAAACCAAATATTAAAAACATAATTATAAAAACAGCAAAAATTTTTAATAAAAACTTAATCATTCTACCTAATAAACTAATTATAGAATTTGTACTATGTTTAGCATCTCTTATTATAATTTTTTCTTGTTTTTCTTTATTATAAAAACGTTTATTTTTATCTTCGGTATTATCTTTTTCAATTACTTTATTATTTATATTTTTATCTTCTATAGTAACATAATAATCTAAATATCTTATTTTAAATAAATGTATAGTTACTACACAAGATATAACAAACATTAATAAACTATACAACATTTTAAATATTATAAATAAATAATTATATATAGAATTTGGTAATAATAAAAATATTTTAAGTACGGTATCTTTTAAAAATAATCCGAATACATCAGATACAAAATAACACCCTACTATTATAACAAATAATTCTATTATACATTTTATTTTTGTAGTAAATTTCATACTCCAAAACATATTATAAGTTTTAGTAATAAACTCTAATATATCTTTTAATAAATTATTTATATTAAATTTATTAGTTTCATTCTTTTTACCTATAACATCATCATCAATTAAATCATCTATTTTACAATCCAAAGTTTTTGCTAACCTGATAATTGTAGCCATATCAGGATAACTTGTACCGCTTTCCCATTTACTAATAGCTTGTCTTGACATTCCTAATTTTTCTGCCAATGCTTCTTGACTTAGATTTTTTTCTTTTCGAATCTTTATTAATTTCTCTTGAAATTTCATATTTTCTTCACCTCTAACGAAATTATATAATTATTCTTATTAGTAGCACAACCTAAATTAATTTACATTTTGTATAAATTCAGTTGCAATTATAAGTTTTTATTAATTTTTTTATATTATTTAATTCATTTAAGTTACATATTTTAGGATATTCTGAATTTTCTATATTCCATCCATCTATATCTAAATTATCTTTATTAAAATAAATAGGTATACCTCCACTACTTTTCCATAAATCTAAATTTCTTACTGTATCATCTATAAGTATATTATTTTTAGATAAAACTACATCTTGTTTTCCAACTGTATATGGTACTAATATTATTTCATTCTTAATACCTAATTCTCTAAACATTTTAATTTTAGCAACGCCTTCATTTGTTAAAGAATGTATTTTAGTTAATATACTAAAATCATATTTAATACTTTTTAATATATTTATTGAATCATTTATTATTTCACTTTCTTTAAGTAATTTACTCCAATCAATATTTTGTACATATTTTATTTTATCTTCTTCAGATTTTATAAAGCCTTTTCTTTCGTATTCAAAATATATTTCATTAAATAATAATTTTTCACTATCTATTATTACCCCATCACAATCTATATATATTTTCATATTTATACCTCACTAATAAGATTATTTGTCATAATTCCATATACCTAATTTACCATTAACAGGTATAGTTTTTTCATATTTTTTTACTTTTACTATCTTCCATGCATAATAATCTTTATAACTACTATGATATACTAAACTATTATCTTTCTTTAAATACTTACTAAATTCATCATTTACTTTTATACAATCTGTTATTTCTACTTCTCCTAAAATATTACCAGGATTTATTTTAATATTATATTTATTTGCAATATACAACATATCTTTATCTATACCTTTACCAGCATGTATTAATAATTTTCCTCTATAATTAGTTTTCCAACTTCTAAATTCATATTTTTTATATCCATTAATTATTAAACTAGCCCAAGGTTCTTTTATAGTTAATACTTTCATAAATAAGTTTCTCCTTTAAAAAATATTATAGCATAATAAAAGAAAACTTAAGTATTTTTATTAAAGTTTTCTAACATTTCTCGGTCGGAATCATTTATAACTCGCACCATCCGTAAGAGACTAACATTTTCAATCTCTTTAATACATCCATATTTTATAACATGATATTATCATTATCAAGTATAAATACTTTCTATTTTATTATATGTATAAATCAATAACTTATATACTATTTTTTACACATTATTTCAAGTATTTTATCAAAATCATCGTCAATAGCTGTTTTATTTTTCTTAAGTTCACCACATTTATCACACTTGTATATAATTTTATAAGTATCTTTTTTACCCTTTTCAATATCAATAGGTCTTAATATTCCCTTACACTCTGATAATCTATCACCAGGATTAATATCTAGATGCTTACTACATAAACAATATGGACAATGGTCTCTTGCAGTATAATCTAACTTATTAACGCTTTTACCACATACTTCACATATAAAATTTTCATCTATCATTTTAAATTTTTTATTATCCATAATCTACTCCTTATAACCAACACTTTTCTTAAATAAATATATGTTTAAACTAGATAGTAATTTAGGTATTTTTATAACTAATAAATTAATTACTACTTCAGGTATTACTGAAAAAATAAGCCATAAAATAATAACACCAATTACTTCTAACCATTCACTAAAATCATTTGGTAAATTAATACCATGTAACAAGAAACTTATTATAATAAATATTATTAATAAACCAAATATACCATCTGCTAAATATTTTAAAATACCACTCATAAATGAAATAACATATGCTAATATTATATTTATTAATTGTAATATACTTATAAATAAACTTTCTAATAAAACAAAAATTATACCAAAAACTTTTCTAACCTTACTATCATTATAATACTTTATATAATCTCTAAAATATTCCCATTTAGTATATAACTTCTCTTCATCATAACTTCTTTGTTCATTATATACTTTTTCTTTTATATTTTGATATCCATTAGCACTAATATTATTTAAATATATATCATATTCTTTTCTTTTTTCATCATCTAAAAGTATACTTTTTGCTTCATTTAATTTTTTAGTAACTTCTATTGCTTCATTATTTTTATTTATATCAGGATGCCATTTTTTTATTTGTTCCTTATATTTTAATCTAATTTCTTCTTTACTAGCATTATTTTTAACTCCCAATAATTCATAATAATTTATAAAATCATTCATATACATCCCTCAAAGTTATTGTATCAAATATAATATTTAAATTCTATATTTTACATTAACTTATTTATATTTATTTCATAAAATATATTAGGGGGACTTATGGAAAATGAATTAACTAATACGGTTACTGCGGTTGGTAATTACAATAGTATACCTACAAGTATTACTAGTACTGCTAGTGTAGTTACTATGATAGATGGTTTAACTATTACAATAACTGCAGATAAAACTGTATGGGCAGATGGTGAACTAACTTATACAATTGTCGTTAGTAACCAAACTGAAAAAATATATGAAAATCCAGTTATAACAGATAAACTTGATACTACTTTAGTAGAGTTTGTAGATGGTTCTGTTATAATCGAAGGAAGTGCTGCTACTAGTAGTGAATATATCTACAATACTGATACTCTAACTATTAACTTAACTACTATCAATGCAAATGATTCTAAAAACGTTTCTTTTAAAGTAAGAAAAAAATAAAACTAATCCAAAGTTTCATTTTTTACTCTTCAATACTATAAGATATTATTGACGTATAAACCATATTATTTTTAATAGGATTATTTATAGATAATAATATACCTTCATCTTCTTTAAACGTTACATTAGTAATTTTAGTAACACCACCATTATCAGTACCAGTATATATTAATTTAGGTTCGTCATCCAAAACAGTTATTTCATCATCTTTTTTTATTATAATAGATTTTTCCAAAATATCATCACCATTTGATAAATCATGATTTATACTTGCATAAAGTTTCCAATCAGAACTGTGTATCCTACTATCAGTTACATTAATTACCAGTTCACTTTCTTTAGGACAAAGTATAGGATTTATACTAATAGGTTCTAAAATAAATTTAACTATTTTAGTAGCATTATCAATAACTAACTCTCCACTATATACAATTTTTATAATTTTAGTATTACATATTGGTTCATTTTGTAATTTAGTATTAAAAGTTATTTTAGTACCAATAGGTAAAGTATTTGGTAATGTATAACTATATGTTCCATCTTCACCTACTTTAACAACTGCACTTTCACTTTCATATTCTATTAATATTGAAGAATTACTTAAAGTACTACCTTTTATAACAGTATCTGTATCAGTTAAAGCATCAACATGAAATACAAAATCTCCAATAGATATTATTTTTTTATTATTAATTATAAATTTATCTAAACTAGGTAAAGTAGTTAACTCACTTTCTTTAAAATTACTACTCGTTATAATTGTTTTAGAATTAGTAAATGTACCAGTTATATTAGATAAAGTATTTTTATACCAAGATGTAGGTAACGTATCTTTTGTTATATCACTACTAATATCTATAGCAGTATCAAACAAATTTATTCTATTAAAATTAAAGTTAAATGATACTGTATTATTTGTATATAAAACATTAGCAACTTTATTATATAATATTACTTTCTCTGGATTATTTAAGTAAAATCCTATACCACTACCATTAAAATATATATTGTAATTACTAGAAGTTATACTAACATAATCATTTATCATTTCTAATATAGAACCATTATTTAATGTTATATTACCATAACTATACCAAGTAGGATAACTACCATTTCTAGTAGTTTGTTTTATACTTAATAATGCATTTTCTTCTAATGTAGTTATACCTGTACCATATGTACCATAACCCATACCATTTTTAGTTGTTATATAAAATGAAGATGAATGACCTATATCAAATTCTAAGTTAGTTATTCCATAATATAATTCTCTATTAACAGAAGTAAAATGTACTGTTGAATTAGGTAATATTTTTAAATATGGATTATTATTTCTAAACCAAAATGAAGAGTTTCCTGTTGATTTATGCGTTATAGTTGAAGTTCCACCAATTTCTATTTTATTACACTCTGCTACTTCATTACCAACAGCATAATTATCTTGTATTTCTATATTAACATCAATAAATCTAGTTAATCCATATGGATGAAATGATATTTGCGGACCTAAATAATTTATATTATTATACTCAATAATTACATCTTTATATTTAGCTTCTTCAGGAACATATATTACTCCATAATAATTATATCCAGTTATTTTCATATTTTTAACCGTTACTTTATTTATAACAGAATTTACTCTTATAGTATCTGCTGCTCCTGTACTTTTCATATCTGTAAATTCATACGTAACATTATCATAAGTACCATCTATAGTAATATTAGTTTTAGTACTTGATATAATAATCCCGCTAGTTAACGTTATATTATTTCCAAAATATATATAATTATATGTATTATTATTTTCAAGAATATTTTTTAACTCTGCACTTGTATTAACAACAACAGTATTATCATCAATTATAGTCATAATACACCTCTTACTTTATTTTATGTTATATTTTTTTTATGACATAAAGAAAAAATCACACTAAGTGATTATAATCTCCAATATGGTGTATCACAATGTGTATTTCCACCACGATATTTATTTATAGGACTAACAACAGTAGTTACATTACTATAAACAACTTCACTATTACAACATATACTTGCTTGATTTTTCAATATAAAGAAAGTATTACGCCTTTTTAGTAACGCGAAACGTTATAGTATCTGTTGTTTGTGCATTAACTTGTTCTAAGTTAATTGTTAATGTATTATTACTAAAACTATATTTATCTTCTCAAAGCACTACATCATTCAACATTACACTTCCAGTTACGAAGTCCACTTTAGATGTATCTATTTCATCCGTCAATACTGGATTTAAATATGGAGTATCAGTTAAATTACTAATTTTAATTGTATAAGTAAGTGCTCCACTTGCCCAATTTTGTTTATCTGCTTCTTTTGTAATAGTTAACCCACTAATTAGATTAACAACAGATGTATTAGAAGTTATTGATGTAGAAAAATTATTATAATTACCAACAGCGGTTACTATATTAGTTAATTCGTTCATAGTCACCTCCTACATTTAAATATATGAAAAGAAATTAGTTCTAAAAACAAATTTCTTTATCTAACTCAATTTAACTGTATATGGATTATCTTTTGTTCCAACCCCATCATCTACTATAACATTTGATTCTAAATTAATAGAAGGCCTAAAAACACCCCACTCATCTTCGCTACGTGATGTAAAATCAGCAAAAGACATATCATTCAGATATATGCAATCACTTCTTCCATCACAAAATATAGTTGGAGACAGAGTCCAATATTTTAATTCTGTTTTCTGAGAAAAATCATTTTGAAGATAATTATTAACTGTATTACCTCCAGCAAAAATTATTTCATCTATTGTTAGCGTTCCAACATACATTAATGTTGTATTATCACCAAATACTTTCATCTTCGTACCATTACACTTCAATATATTTTCTTTTTTTGCTTTCCCCTGTAAACGAACATATGCATCATAATAAACATAATTACCTTTTATTATATTATCTAATATTTGATTTTTTGATAGCTCTACGCTATTATCATTATATTTCCCATATCCAGCATCTTGTAAACACCAGTTTCCACTTTTTAAATAATTCAAATAATTTTGCAATTTTTCAATTTGAAATTTTTTAAATATTGTTGCCATTGACGTTCCACTATTTGTTTCTGCATTCAAATAATTCATTATATATCTTCTACCACCATTCTGTGTTGTACCATCAGATGCAGTCAACGTTTGAGCACTATATTCAGTATAACCAAAATTCCCATCACCCAAGCTCCAATTTCCATCAGCATCACTGCAACTATTATCTTGATCTTCTAATATTAATTTTATATTGCCATCTCCATCTATCCTCACTATTCTCCAACACATATTAGCAAAGTTAACATAATTATCTAACACATTTCCTCTAAAATAATAACTTGTTCCATAATCATCTGGTGCATTGTTTAATACTCTTTCATCTTCTCCAGATATTGATGTAAATTCTGTCACTGTAGTTCCCATTACAGTTCGGCCTTCTCCACCTTTTTTTGCACTAGATAATATTGTTGCTCTTAATGTTGGTATACCATCACTTAGATTAGTTATATCGAGATTAATATTTGAACCATCAATATTTATATCCATATCTGCCACTTTATTAGTATCACTATAATTTATTTGATTATTATTAAAACTTGAATCACTTTGTTTTGTAACTTCTAATGTTGTATTTTTAACTGATGTTGTATTTTTATTTTTTATACTTATTGTATGATTATCTGGCTCTATTCCTATAAATTTATATTTGCCATTTACTATCTCACTTATTTGTTCTTTACTATGAATTACTACATAATCATTACTACTACTATTTACTACATTCCCTTGTATAGATAATGAATTGCTATCAAATATATCTATTTTTGCGGATAATTCTTTATTCATATCATCAGATTGGTCTACACCCTTCTCTTTATATGTTACCGTTAACGTATATGTTTGTAATTCATTTTTATCTATTTCATTTTCTACTATATAACTATTTAGATTAGGAAATTCTTTTTCTGTTACTCCATTACATGTTTTATTTACTACACTACTCTTACATGTTAATGTATAAACTATGTCTCCTGTTCTAGTAAAAGTATTTAATATATTTACTAAACCAACTTTATAACTATCTATATTTTTATTACCATTATTAGTTACAGTAAATGTCTTTGGTGTTAAAGTTGTACCTGGTAATATTTTATCACCAGTAATAACATCACTATTATCAGAATAAGTTAATGATAAATTAGCAGTTGTAACACTAATAGATTTTGTATTAGTATTTCCAGTTATTACAGTTAAAAAATATGCATAAGTTAATCCTATTAAAATTAAACTCACTAACACTATTCCTGTTATACTAACTATTATTTTTTGTTTTCTACTCATAATAATCTCACACTCCTTAATTATTTTAGACAATATAATTATAATAAATATTTAATATTATTTGAACGTGCCTATAGTACTTATATTAAATCATATTTAAAACAAATATTTTGTCTTTTTATACACAAAAAATTATATTTCTTTATACCCCCCCCCCCAACGATTTTTGGGGAGTTGGGAAAGAGATATAATTTTAATTTTTTATGAATAGAAAATTTTTAACACGGTATTACTACCCTAATAAAATATTATCAAAAAAAGTAATCATATTCAAGTAATTTTGATTACTTTCTCGTTTTAATTAAATTTTTTTTTAAAACAAATAATGACGTTAAAGATAGAATACCTATTATAAAATAAATAATTATATTATCACTCGTTTTAGGATTTTTAATATTTGTATTAGTCGTTTGTTCTGTTGCAACTATTCCATATTGACTTAAATGTGATGTTTCAAAAACTATATATCCATCTTCTATAGTAGCTGGTATAGTTTCTTTTATTTCATCATTAGTTATATAAACAATTTTATATTCTTTATAACCCTTCAAATTTTCTGGTAAAGCAATTTTTATTTTCATTTTAGTATCACTAATTTTAACTATTTGACCATTTTCTAACACATTTATATCTACTATATATTTAACATTATTATCAGATAAGTTTTTATTTACTTCAACTTTTTTAATATCTAAAGTATAGTTTTTACTAACTTCTTTTTCAAAAATAATACTACCTTTTATTGTACTAGAACTTTTTATTTCTTGTACACTATCTTTTTTTGGTTGTTCTACAGATGTAGGTGTCATTGTTAAATCTGGGTACATTCTCCATGTTGTTTGAAATTCATCAACATTTGTTTCTACTTCCCAATCTGACACTCTATAATTATAATATTTACCATTTATTTTTAATTTAGTATTTCTTGTAAAAGTATATCCTTCTTTAGCTTTAAAATATAAAACATATTGATATTCTTTTCCAGTTTCAAAAGTATTAATGTGTTTTTCATAACCTTTATTAAAGAATTCAGCAGATGTTATTCCTGAACCATCTTTTGCTTCCCAACATTCAAATTGATATATATATGTTGATTCTGCAGATGTTTTTCCTGTAAATACAGGTTTATCTCCCGCATTAAAACTAATTGTTGCATTATTTAACTCTATGACATCAATACGTTTTAATTGAACTGGTTTTGTAGGTTTTATTGTTTTCACAGCAGTTATAAAAAGTCTTGTTCCAGAATTTACTATATTTTTACTATTTATATTTGTTCCATTTATTCTTACTGAACTATTAGTTCCAAATATACTACCATCCCTTGCTTTTAAAGAAATACTGTACATATAAGTTTTTCCCTCTTCAAAAGCAGTTATTTTTTTATCTTGGGCTGTGGCATTATTTTTGCTTTCATCAGAATACCAAAATTTTACTGGAACAGCCTCACCATTTTCATTAGTTTCCATTTCTTCCCAGTATTCATACTCTATATCATATAAACTATCCCATGGATCACATTTATAAGCTTTTGCTTCTGGCTTATCTCCTGGATTATAATTAAATTTTACACCCTCAATATCTATATTTGCTGTACTCAAATCTAGATCTTCTGCAAAAGTAGTTATTGGTGCAATACATACAGCGAACAAAAACATTAATATAGTTGTAATAAGTATTTTACTTTTATTCATAATTATTTTCTCCTAACATTCTTTCTTTTTTTTATTAATTATTATAGTTGTAATAATTCCTATCATAGACATTACAAATAATACAAAATATGTTTTAATATTATCACTTGTTTGTGGATTCTTAATAGTTTCCTTTACTTCATTTTTTACTTCACTAATAGTAAATTTGCTTTCTGCTACTCCACCATCATTAAATAATACTTTTAATGTATGTTCACCTACACTTAATTTACTAACATAATCTTTTTTAAAAGTAATTATTGTACTACCACTTTCTGAAGTATAATTATTTACATCAACTAATATATTATCAATAAATACTTTACCACCATTTTGAAATAAGCTATAATTTGCATCAATTCTAAATCTAGCATTATCACTTTGATTAATTATATATTTTTGATTTTCACCTTCTAAAAATTTGTATTTTATTTCTTTTTGTGTTTCTTTTTCTTCATTTGCATATTTAAATGTAAAATCATAAGTACATCTAGTATAGTAATCATATCTTGTTTCATATATAACACCACCATCCGAACCGGTAAAATTCAATTTAGAACCTGTATATTGAGTATGAATTCCCTTAAAAACATCACTTTTTTTAGTTCCAACATTTACTGCAGTTAATATTGCTTTATTTTCATTTCTATTACCAACTATCTTTATAACTGCTTCACTTTCATTGTCTGTTAATAATAAACCATTATAGTCCCTTTTATAATACAATGTTTTATCTAAATCTACAAATGATTTTAATCCCTTTGTTAACTCATCATTTTTAGAAAAATCAATTACATATTCTTTCTCATTAGTCAAATCAATTACACCATTTGATGTTATATTTTCATAAACATTTTCAACCTTGGTATTAATAGCTGTTAATATTCTTACAAATCTAACATCTAACGTTCCGCTAAATTTATTTGTTTCTAACTTAAATGTAGATTTAGTTTCACCTACTGATGTTGTCATAGGATAATACCAATTATTAATATTTAATTTTATAGGTATATTAACACCCGTTACACTTGTATCTTCAATTTCTTCAATTACAAACTTGTACTCTGCTTCATTTAAATCAATTACCATATTATTTGAAATATCAGCAACTAAATCCTCACCTTTGAATAACTGTACCTTTGCAATCTTGCTATATTCTACATAACCATCATGAATTGTTCCAGCTTTAAAATTCAAAGTTACTTCATTTCCATTTTCTGCTTTTACATTAGTAATAAATAAAAATGATATTAAAACTAATATAATTCCAAATATTTTATTTTTTCTCATAATATTCTCCTTTTCTATAATTAAAATTATATTAAATAATACTTTTATCTTCAATAAAATTGACAAAAATAGCAATGACTTTTTGGAAAGAAAAAAAGAATACTTTACAGCATTCAATATTTTTAACTAAATTTACTTTCTATTTAACAGTCCAATCAATTGGACTTTTTCCATTTTCTACTAATATCTTATTACATTTACTAAAAGGTTTACTTCCAAAGAAACCATATCTAGCACTAAAAGGACTTGGATGTGCAGATTCTATTATAAAATGTTTAGGATTTGTTATTAAGTTTTTCTTACTTCTTGCAAAAGCTCCCCATAATATATATACAACTACGTCATCTTTCTTTTCAATTCTTTTTATTATCTCATCAGTGAAATCTTGCCAACCTAAATTTTTATGACTAGCAGGTGTATCTTTTCTAACAGTCAGTACTGCATTTAGTAATAGCACTCCCTCTTTAGCCCAACAAGTTAAATTACCACTATTACTAGGTTCTATACCTAAATCATCATATAATTCTTTATATATATTTTTTAAACTAGGAGGTAATTTAGGACATAGTACACTAAATGATAATCCATGTGCTTCTCCCACACCATGATAAGGATCTTGTCCAACAATTACAACTTTAACATCTTTATATGGAGTCAATTTAATTGCATTAAATACTTCTTGTTTAATAGGAAAACAAGTACTTTTTCTATACTCTTCATTTACTCTTAAAATTAAATTTCTAAAATCTTCACTTTCAAATACATCTTTTAAAACTATATCCCAATCATTACCTATTTTCATTATTTACTCCTTATTTATGATATGTTTCATTATTTAATATTTTAAAACTTCTATATATTTGTTCTACTAAAAAAGCTCTAAAAAGCCCATGAGGAAAAGTTAAATCACTAAATGATAATTTATAATTAGACATATCTTTTATACTATCATCTATTCCATCTGAACCGCCTATTATAAATGTTATATTACCATAAGTCATTAACCAATTATCAATTTTCTTACTAAACTCTATACTATTCATTTTATTACCATTAATTTCCATAGTAACAATATAATCTTTTTTATTAATATATTTTTTTATTTCATAACCTTCACTAATTATATCAGAATCTTTTAGTTCAATTATTTCTAGTTTATGATATTTATTAACTCTATTTTTATAATCATTAACTAATTCGATTAAATATTTTTCTTTTAATTTTCCAACACATATTATTTTTATCATAATATAAAATCCTTTGTTTTTTCATTCTGTTTAGCTATAAAAATATTATTAAAATCTACATTATATTCCATTAATGTATTACATAACGTTTTCATTGCTATCTCTTCTGTATTATTTTCATGTGATAAGTGAGCTAATACAACGTAATTTGTGTTATTACCAATTAATTTAGATAAATAAAATGATGATGCTTGATTGGATAAGTGTCCTCTATCTGATAATACTCTTTGTTTTAACCAAGGTGGATATTTTCCATGCATAAGCATTTCTACATCATGATTGCTTTCCATTACATAGATATTTTTATTATATAGTTTATTAAAGTATTTATTATTTATATATCCAGTATCTGTAATGTATACTAACGATTTGTTATTTGATGTAAATATATATCCTATAGATTCACTAGCATCATGACTAGTTTTTATTGTTTCAACTAAGACATCTTCTAATTCTATAATATTATCCAAAAACAAAATATTATCATAATCTTTTAAATATTCTAAATCATTGAACATTTTTTTACCTAAACATATTGTGGGATTATTTTTTTTTATAAATGTTTCTAATGCTCCAACGTGGTCTTTATGGGTATGAGTCAAAAATATATAATTTATATCACTAGGTGTTAATTCAAAATATGCTAATTGTTCTTTTATATATTTTAAATTCATACCCGCATCAATAAGGATATTAAGTTTTTCTGTTCTTATTAATGTACTATTTCCTTTAGAACCACTCGCAAGTACACTCACTAACATGAGAATATGCTCCCACATGGATTAACAAATTTTCCACCTTGATATGGATAACCTATTGATACACCTAAATGTAAATGTGTTCCTGTAGAGAAACCTGAGTTACCCATGGTTCCCACTTGTTGTCCTCTAGACACAGTTTGTCCTACACTTACTGTATATTTCGCTAAGTGCATGTATTGTGTAAAATAATTATTTCCATGTTGTACATAAACGTAAGTACCCATACTAGAATGATATCCTGTTTCAACTACAATACCATCACCAACTGCAAATACTGGTGAACCATAACCACATCCAGAAATATCTATTCCTTTATGTAAACTACCCCAACGATAAGCAAATCTACTAGTAATAACATATGGTGTTATTGTTGGCCAACTCCATGAATCATTTGTAAAAGATACTTCATAGAACTCATAACCACCACTACTATATTCTGGTGCTTTTGTACCACGTTTAACAATTTTATTAACAGCAGGTACTAACTCTGTTTTATTAGTAATATATAGTCCTTGTATCTCACCATTAATATATTGAATCTTTTCTGTTACACGAGTTTCTCCATTTTCACCCTCTTGTATTGTTTCATTATTACCCCTATATTTTGTATCATCATCTTGATATTCAGTTTCAAAAGGAACGTCAACATCTTCTATCTTTTCTTCTTCATAAACAATACTTACAACAGGATTGATTAATGCTGTATTTACTTCTTGTCCTCTAGTTAATAAAACTTTTGAACTAGTAAATTCTGGGTTAGCAACTAAAAACTCATCTACGTTTAAGTTATTAGCTTCCGCAACACTAGTTATGTCATCACCTTCACGTACAATATATTTTTTACCCTCATCTAATGTTCCAAATAACAAGTATTTACTAATATCACTACTATTAGTATAAATATATTCTTCTGTACTTAAATAAGCTTTTTTTATTTTTATATCTTCATTCCAATAAACATTTTCAATTGTAGAACCAGTTTCAGTTATTTCAGTTTGAGTACCATTTTTATATTTATCCAATGTCTCAGTTCCAATAAATGCTGCTATTGTATTATAAAAACCATCTTCAAAATCACTTTTCTTAAGCACATTCATTTTTACTGGATCCTTTTTTACAATTTTCTTTTCATCATTAGAAGAATCATCAGAATTTTCGGTTTCTTCTTCTTTATATGTTATAGTAACTTCATAACCACTTACAGTAAAAGGATCTTTATTCTTTAGTTTATTATAAACATCCACTGCAGTACTAACATCTGTTTCATACGTTGTTACATCTTGTATATCTAATCCACTAGGTGGATAAACTTTATCAACCTTATATTTTTCCTTAATTTCAGTTTGTTCTTTATCTACTAAGTTAAGAAATTCATCTTTATTCTCTAGAAAGCCAATACTTTCTCCATTTAAATATACTTGATATAAATTTTTAGGAGTATCTTCTAATTTAGTTTTAACTCCAAAAAAGAATATAAAGATACTTATAAATATTGTTATCGTTACCCCCATAACTTTATTAAACGTATCCATTTATTCACCTTCCTGTTTTTTTAAATAATTTCTAAAATTACTCATCGTTCTTTCAAATAGTAATTCTATTGTTCCAGTACTACCATTACGGTGTTTTCCAACAATTAGTTCAGTAACACTTACATTTGTTTGTTCAGCAGCACTCTTATTATAATAATCATCTCTATAAAGAAATGCAACTATATCTGCATCTTGTTCTATAGAGCCAGATTCTCTTAAGTCACTCATTATTGGTCTTTTGTTTTCACGTAATTCTACACTACGCGATAATTGTGCTAGTGCAATTACTGGTACACTTAGTTCCATTGCCATTGTTTTAAGTGATCTTGATATTTCTGATACTTCTTGTTGTCTATTTCCAGCATATCTGCTACTTCCTTCAATTAACTGTAAGTAGTCAATTATAACAAGCCCAAGTCCAGGTCCTTGTGTTGCAAGTCTTCTGCATTTAGCACGTATTTCACTAACACTTATTCCAGATGCATCTTCAATATATAAATTTGTATCTGACAATTCGCTCATTGCTTCATTTACTTTTTTCCAATCATTATGTTCAAGTCTTCCTGTTTTAAGCTTATTCTGATCTATTCCACCTTGTGCAGCAATCATACGCATGGCAAGTTGTTCTGCACTCATTTCCAAATTGAATAATGCAACATTTTTTTTAGAATTAATTGCTGAATTGACTGCTAAATTTAATGCAAAAGCAGTTTTACCCATTGCAGGACGTGCAGCAATAATGATAAGCTCGTTTTCATGTAAACCACTAGTAAGTTTATCAAAGTCATAAAAACCTGTTGCTATGCCAGTTATTTCTTTATCATTTTTTGCTAAATCTTCTAATCTTGCTTGTGTGTTTTTCATTACATCACTGATAGTTTTAAATTCACCAGCTTTTCTAGATTTAGTGACACTAAATATACTTTTTTCAGCATTATCGATAATATCATTTGTTTCAGTTTCTTCATCAAATGCACTAGTAGTTATTGAAGTACTAACTTCTACTAATTTTCTTCTTAATGCTTTTTCACGTACTATATCAATATAATAATCTATATTAGCAGCACTAATAACAGAGTCTACTACTTCACTTAAATACTCTAATCCACCTATTGAATTAATATTTTCACGTTTTTCAATTTCATTGACTAAAACAGTACTATCTAGTGGAATTTTATTTTGATGTAAACTATATATTGCTTCAAATATTCTTTTATTAGCTTCACTATAAAACATTTCACTAGTTACTTCTTCACAAACTTTATCTAAAGCATATGTACTTAGGAAACATGCCCCTAATATAGACATTTCTGCTTCTAAATTTTGTGGCATCTTTCTTTCAGCCATATCTTACCCCTCCTAACAAACTACTACATTTAATACTATAGTAACTCTTTTATGTACCCTAGCTTCAACTTTATGAGTACCTAACGTATCAATAATATGATCCATAAAAATAGTTTTTTTATCAATACTATATCCCATTTTCTTTAATTCTTCACTTATTTGTTTACTACTTATAGTGCCAAAAATCTTTCCATCTTTACCAGATTTAACAGTGAATACTATCTTTTTATTTTCTATTTCTTTTTTTATTTTATTTAATTCACTAACTAATTTATCTTCTTCATCTTGTTTATTTTTTAATTCATGATTAAGTTTATTCTTAGAACCTTCTGTATATCTAACAGCAAGTCCATTTTTTATCAAAAAGTTATTAGCATATCCATCACTAACATCTATAACATCATCTTTTTTTCCTTGTTTCTTTACATCTTTTAGTAATATTACTTTCATATATACCTCCCAAAATCTAAATTTATTATAACATTTTTTAATACTAAAAAAAAGTACGTTATGTACTTTTATTTAACAAATGGTATTAAAGCCATAAATCTAGCTCTTTTAACTTGCATTGCTATATGTCTTTGATGTTTAGCACAAGCACCAGTCATACGTCTTGGCAATATTTTTCCTTTTTCATTTATATATTTAGAAATAATATTAACATCTTTATAGTCTACTGATTTTCCAGCACACATTTGACATATTTTTTTCTTTTTACGATAAAATTCAGCCATTTTATTAATCCTCCTTAAAATGGTAAATCATCATCACTTAATACTACTTCACTTCCGAAATCTTTAAATGGATCATCATTTAAATCAGTTGTTTCCATAGCACTAGGAGTTTGATTTACTGTATTCATATCAGGCATTGAACCAAATCCAGTGTTACCAGTTTGAGTTCTATTGCCACTACTACTTCCTAGGAAAGTAACATTACTTGCAACTACTTCAGTTACATATCTTTTTGATCCATCATTAGCATCATAACTTCTTGTATGAATTTTTCCTTCAACACCAATTTGACTACCTTTTTGACAAAATTTAGCAACGTTTTCAGCTTGTCTTCTCCAAACAACTACATTTATAAAATCTGTTGTTCTTTCTCCATTTTGATTAGGTAATCCATTTACTGCCAAACTAATTTGACAAGTAGCAATTCCATTTGGTGTAGTTCTAAGTTCTGGATCTCTAGTTAATCTACCTACTAATATAACACTATTCATGATTACTCCTCATCTAATCTTATTATCATATGTCTAATAACATTTTCATTAATTCTAGCTTTTCTATCAAATTCAGCTATTGTTTCGCTATTAGCATCACAATTGATTACATAATAATATCCATTTACTTCTTTATTTATTGGATAAGCTAATTTTCTATTTCCCATTTCTTTTTCATCAGTAATAACACCTTTCATATCAGTGATAATACTTTTAAGTTCAGAAACTTCATTTTTTATAGCTTCTTCCTCATTAGATTTTAAAATGAACATAATCTCGTATTTGTTCATAATACACCTCCTTCTGGTCTATTCGGCTTAAATTATTTAAGCAAGGAGCTTTCGCTCTAGATGTATTATAACACAGTAGTTATTGTTATGCAAGGAAATTTAAGTCGAAAAAAAAGAAAGAAAGTATTGATACTTCCTAACTAAGTTTTACTGTATAAGGATTTTCTTTTGTTCCGTTTCCGCCAGAAATTTGTATGTCAGATTTTAGATTAATACTAGGTCTAAAAGCACGAGATGTGCGAGCGAGATTAATAGTGATACTAGCGTAGGTAGAATCAACACTCAATTCTGCAGCAAGAGAATCATCAGAAATATATGGAGACGAAAGCCACCAATAAGAAGTAATAGATGAATTGTATAAATAATATGCTGTATTTGTTTGATAATATTTATATGCTCCTGCATATGCTACTTCATCTGCTGTCAAAAGACCTATTGGATATTTTAAATTTCCATTTGTTTTATTTTCATTTGCAAGTGTCACAACATCTACTGTAAATCTTGAATATGTATTATTTGCATCCTTTGCACACTCAAATGTTGGTTTTGACGTTGTTATTGTTGTTGTCCCTGTACTATACGTTAATCTTTCTGCTGATGAATAATATGTTTTATTTTTTCCATAACCTAAAGCTGTGTTACTTGAACCTATACTATTTGATGCAAGAGTTTTATCATTACAAAATAATGTATCTGATAAATAATTTGCATAATTTGTTTTTAAATTATCTTCATACCATTTATCTACCGCTATTTTTATTATACTATCATTTAAATTTTCATGTGTTGCATCATATGTCGTACTTCCTGCTGTTCCATACATATATCCTATATACGCATTATCATTATAACTAGAATTAAATTCTGTTGTTATTACTTTTCCACTTGAATCTTTTGCTACATCATCAAGCACCAACCTAATACTTCCATCACCATTGATACGAACTATTCTCCATGTTTTATTTGCAAAAGATACATAATTATCTAATACATTTCCTCTAAAATAATAACTCGTTCCATAATCATCTGGCGCTGTATTTAATACTCTTTCATTTTCTCCAGATATTGATGCAAATGTTGTTACTTCGCTTCCATATATTGTTCTATTTGTTCCACCTTCTAATGCACTATTTACTATTTGATAATTAAGTGCGTTTTTGTTTGAACTATATGGGTTTATGTTATCTGCACTAGCACGTAAGTCAACTATATTTACCTTAGCACTAAATGTTTTATTCATATCCGTACTTTGATCAATACCCATTTCTTTATATGTTACTATTAATTTATAAGCATGTGTATGTGTTATATCTATTGTATTTGTTGTCATTATTGACATTGTACTTGTACTTGGAAATTGTTTTTCTGTACTTACACCATTACATGTTCCATCTACTGTTCCTGTTATAGTTCCATCACTTGCTAAACTAAAACCTTCTTTTAGATAAGATGTACATGTTAATGTATATACT